>Ga0116171_10002777_pt1 | contig 16442 bp, 11 predicted proteins | sample AD_JPNHW2_MetaG_FD_89798 | JGI IMG/M metagenome (GOLD analysis project Ga0116171, IMG submission 89798) | Active sludge microbial communities of municipal wastewater-treating anaerobic digesters from Japan - AD_JPNHW2_MetaG | ecosystem: Engineered > Bioreactor > Anaerobic > Digestate | place... | reverse complement strand
GTTCATTACCGAATGCACCGGCACCATTGGTTTGTTTTTTCAAGGAATACTGTGAAAGATCAACAGGAGCACCTGTGCCATTGAAAATTTCAATCGCTTTCTGGTTTGATGTTCCTTCGACATATTCAGATATAAATAAGTCGGTGGCTTGAGCCATGACAATACTTGCCATAGATAGGAATAAAAGACCAAGTAGAATAACTCTCATATTCATTATAACCTCCAAAAGTGAGCTTGTTCTATTGTCATTTATAAAAATGGTTTAATAATGTCAACAGAAAATAAAAGATGGGAATAGCGACCAACACACTGTCAAACCTGTCAAGTATCCCGCCATGACCGGGAATAAGGTTTGAACTGTCTTTGATCCCAACATCGCGTTTCAGCATGGATTCGAATAAATCTCCTATTTGTCCAAATATTCCGGCAGATAGTATTGCTGCAGCAATCTGACCTAAAGTAAAAAGATCAGGCATGAAATAATGGAAAGCGAGGAGAACAATTCCTGTCACAATAAAACCACCGATAAAGCCTTCGACAGATTTCTTGGGACTGACTCTAAAAATCCCCCTGTGCTTCCCGAGTTTCATACCGATAAAATAAGCGAAACTATCGGTAATCCAACAGGAAACAAGGATGAGAATGAGGAGCTTCGGTCCCTTGTCTATCAGGCTGACCCTGAATATGGCGGCAGGAAGCAAAGCTGTATAAAGGACTGCAAATAGGCTCACAGAGCCTCGACAAATACTTCCCTCCAGACGGTTTGCAAAGAGATCCCTGAAGAAGATGAATAGAAAGAGCAGGATCAGTGCAAAGTAGAGCTCTATTCCATGCATCAGGGATGCAATGAGGAGAAAGATGGCATTCAGGGGGATTAGGAGACGAGAAAGCCGAATATTCTTCAGCAGCATCATATCTCTCATTTCCAGCATCCCGAGTACCGAAAGAATGGTTAAGAATATCAGGAGCGGTACATCACCATAAAAGAATATCAGTAGTAATACAGGGATAAAGATGACAGCTACAGCAGTTCTGCGGAATAGTTCCATTATAAAGCCCCATATCTTCTATTGCGTTTTTGGTATGCGATGATTGCCTGCATGAATTCCACTTTTCTGAAATCAGGCCAAAGCGTCTCTGTAACATAGAATTCACTGTAGGCAGTCTGCCAAATAAGGAAATTTGAAAGCCTCAGTTCCCCGCTGGTGCGAATCACCAGGTCAGGATCAGGCATCCCAGCCGTATAAAGGTGAGCTTTCACCATTTCATCGGTGATCGGTGTTCCAGGGTTCTCTTCCATGATGTGATTGAAAGCCTCGAGCAACTCCTGCTTTCCACCGTAATTAAATGCTACATTCAATTGCAGTCCGGTATTATTCCAAGTCCTGCTGCAAGTCTCATCCAAAGGATCCCAGAATTTCTTTCCAAGCGTGACTTTACTACCGATGAATCGAACCACCACATTATTCTTGTGAAGATCATCGATCTCCTTGAGCAGCGTTTCACGAAGCAGTTTCATCAGTCCCTTGACTTCATCTTCCGGTCTGTTCCAATTCTCGGTGGAGAAGGCATAGACGGTCATATAGCCAATCCTGATTTCCACAGCAGCTTCCACGACCTGCCTGAGAGCCCTTGCACCTTCATAATGCCCGAACAGGCGATTGCGATGTTTTTTCTTTGCCCATCTGCCGTTACCATCCATAATAATGGCAACATGTGCTGGTAAATGGTCCATATCGATGTCTTTCAGCAGTTCTTTGTAATCCACAGGGAACTCCTATGCCTTGACCTTTTCCGAAGCATACCATTTCAAGTAAGCATTGATGAATCCGTCCAGATCACCATCCATCACAGACGATGTATTCCCATTTTCGAAATTCGTTCTATGATCCTTCACCATCTGATAAGGCTGGAATACATAGGAGCGGATCTGGTTTCCCCAGCCTATATCTGTCTTGGTATTCTCGAGAGCCTGTCTTTCCTTTTCGCGCTTTTCCTCATAATATTGGAACAGCTTGGATTTCAGGATTTGCAAGGCTTTCTCACGATTCTGTATCTGTGAGCGCTCGTTCTGGCAGTTTGCCACGATGTTCGTGGGAATATGAGTGATTCGCACTGCGGAGTCGGTGGTATTCACATGCTGTCCGCCTGCACCGCTGGAACGGTATGTATCGATCTTCAGGTCTTTGGGATCGATGTCGATATCGATATCATCTTCAATTTCCGGGATGACAAAAACAGAAGCAAATGATGTTTGGCGCTTTCCCTGCGCATTGAAGGGGGAGATGCGGACAAGCCGGTGAATCCCGATTTCCGCCTTGAGAAGACCATAGGCAAAATTGCCGTTCACTTCCACTGTGGCACTCTTGATTCCCGCTTCTTCACCTGCCAGGATATCCACGATGACGAACTTGAACTGGTGGGCATCTGCCCAGCGATTATACATCCTGAGAAGCATTTCAGCCCAGTCCTGCGCTTCGGTTCCACCTGCTCCACCGTGAATCGTGAGGATTGCATTATTCCGGTCATACTTGCCATTCAGGAGGAATTCGATTTCTATCTTATCGACGGTTTGCTTTACGAATTGCAGATTGGCTGCTGCTTCCTGAAAGAGGGAATCCTGGAAATCCTCTTCGAGAAGAAGGAGATAAGTCTCCATTTCCTCTTGGATGTCCTTCAACGATTTATCGTTCTGCACTTCAGATTGCAGTGAGGATAATTCCTTGCTGGTCTTCTTTGCCTGGTTCTGATCGTTCCAGAAATCGGGCTTGTGCATTTCACTTTCGAGTGTGGTTATCTTCTCCTTGACCGCAGAGATGTCAAAGTAACCTCCGTATCGTGAAGATCCTTTCGATCAGTTGTTCCGTTTCACGTTTATAGTCAAATAACTCCATTTCGTACTCCTAATTTATAAATTATGTTTTGATATTTATAGTGTCGCCCCTACAGGGCTAAGGGTTTAGGGGATTACCTTCTCCTGAGGTTCACACCTCAGGCTATGTGCGGACACCCTTACAGGGTAAAATCGACACAGAGCAATTATCACAGAAGGTTTACTCCCAGGCAATTTTATTCAGTCTTTCCTAGACTGATAAGGAAATATATCGTCTTTCGAAACTCGTACTTTTTACTTCCCAAGCGGGTTTACTGCCGCAACCCTCTACAAATTTTAATTTTTAACTTTTAATTTTTAACTTTTAACTGACGTCAGTGTTTCCACGGTACGAGGTAATCCTTGATCTCCTCATTATAGTAGAAGTCAGTCATGGTGGCAATGAAATCACGTACTTTCTCCGCATCGCAGAAGGATGAAACGTACTCCACATTCTTCTGATTCAGGAAGTGCATGTATATCTTGGATTTCGTATTCTCGGTCTGCAGGTCATCCATGTATTTCTCAAACAGCAGGCGCATGGTGCGGAATATGACGCCGTTTGTATGCTTCACATTGGCATCGGTGTAGATATGCTCATAATTGAACTTCTTCAATTTGGCAAGATAGTAGGAAGTTTTCTTGTCGAATCCTATCTCGTCCTTCTCAAAGCTGTTCATGATCACACTTTTTACAAGAGCATCGATGATCAGGCTATTCGTATTTCCAAGGAACTGGACGCAATCTGCTGGTAAGTCTTCCCGATTCAGTATTTTCAGGCGAATCGCATCTTCAATATCCTGCCCAATATAGGCTATGGTATCGGTTATCCTTACCACACAGCCTTCCAAAGTACCGGGCATCCAGGATGACTTGATCCCTTTCTTGCTGTTTGCGATATAATCCTGTATCTCTTTTTCAGATTTGTTCCGATTCGGGATCAGTATCTGGTTATGAACTTCACCATCATGGGAAATGATTCCGTCCCGAACCTGGAAAGTCAGGTTCAGTCCGCGTCCCTTGCGGGATATATGATCAACGATGTGCAGGCTCTCGATATTGTGGTGGAATTCACCTATACCGTATTCACGGCAGACTTTACTCAGCGCTACTTCTCCATCGTGCCCGAAAGGCGCATGCCCAAGGTCGTGACCGAGAGAAATGGCTTCGATCAATTCGAGATTCAAGCCGAGGAATTTACCGATCGTCCTGGCAATTTGCGATACGTAGGTCGTATGCAGGTTGCGATTCGTCATTTCCTCATCGATGAGATTACTGAATGAAAACACCTGTGTTTTGCCATGATACCTGCGATAGGCACCGCTATAGAGGATGCGGTCACGATCCAGCGCATAAGGAGTACGAATATCATCATTGACTTCTTCCTTCAAGCGCCAGGCGTCGCTGTCCTTGCAGGCGTATTCTGACATTGTTCTGCTATACAATTCCGCGGTTTTCTTTATAATGTCTGCAAAATCATGCATAATTACCTCACCTTTTTATATTTCATGAAGCAAGGCTCAAAACCTTCCTTTCTTTTCTCTGTCTCGAAGAACGTTATAATATGTTCATCTCCGGGAGTTAGCGAATATCCATCGGCAAATAGGGAGACGAAATCATCCCTGTCCTTGAACTTTCCAATGATCCAATCACGATAACCTGTGTGATCAGTGGATAACTCAATCCTGCCATCCATTTTCAGCATACTTGAAAGGCAATCCAGAAACTCTTGCTGGATCAGGCGATTCTTATGATGCTTCCTTTTAGGCCAGGGGTCTGGATGCTGGATATAGATGCAATCGATTGAATGCAACAGAATCTTCTCACCAATCGTCTCATCTAGGCAAAGTTCCATGAGCCTGACATTCCTGTGCACATCTATGTTCAGTTTCTTCAGTATCGTCACGATACGCTTATGCTTCAACTCAACAGCAACATAATTGATATCCGGATTTCTGGCAGCTATGCCTGATATGAATTCACCCTTGCCTGCTCCAATTTCCAAATGGACGGGATTGTCATTGCCGAAGACTGTCCGCCAATCGATCGGTTCATCCACAACGGTTGATATGACAAAGAAATTATGCTTTTCATGATAATCAGCGGGAATCTTGATCATTCTCATCCTTATCAGATGTGTCAGTATCGTCAATGATCTGGTCATCCGATTCTTCCTTGGGGGGAAGAGGAGAATTCAAGTCCGGTCGTAGGTCAAACTTGAAAGCCAGGGCATTCAGGATCATATCGGAAATAAGGAAGCCGATCCCGATGATGGCGAAGAGCATGAATCCCATGCCGAAGTCACTGAAGAGCATGCTTTTATGCAGAGGTCGCTGGGCAAGCATCAATAAAATGATGAACATGATGGTAAAGACCACCGCACCAAATACTGAAAAGAGCAAAGTTCGCACTGATCGTAAGGAACGATTCAGGAATATGTTCTTGATACAATAGATCATGCCAGCATAGAAGACAAAAATAATCAGCCAGGTCTTGAAAACACCAACTTCAGAGAACAGGAAACTATTTTTGAGAAGAAGAGTCAGAATGATCGATAATAAAAGGATGTAATACCATGCAATATAGATTTTTACATTTCGCAGGGCAAATAAGAGAAAACCCATGGAAATGGTCAGACCATACAAGAATTTGGCGTATTGATAAAATGTGACCGGATTCGACAGCACCAGCAATCCGCCAAGTGTTGTCACGATCAAAGGGATAACAAGGAATATGATTAGACTGTATGAAATCAACTGCTCCTGTTTCATAATAACTCCTCATCGCTGCGAAATAAATATAATTATTCATAAAACAAAAAGATAAAATTCTTTTTTCAGGCAAGGAGTTTTTTCAAATCACCCTCTGCGTCCTCTCCCGTAGGGATGGCTTCAGTCATCGTGGGAACACAATTCATTGTGTTCATGTCGAGTTGGAACGATTAAGATCGTCCCTACGTTTGCTGAAGCAATCGCTACGGGTAAAGTTTCGAGATGACCTATACGGGCGTCTCCGTTTCTGGAGTTCATATCGTATGGGGCTGTCCCTATATGCCTCTGCAACGGCATTGAAAATTCAGCGGATGTTGAAAGCCTTCGCGTATGAGAATGCCCGAACAAAGCAATAATTTTGTAGCAGAAAATAGAGACTCATAGAGCTAAATAGAGCATGCCAATTATTAAATATCGCAGATTATTCTATGAATCATATTCAGAAAAAACGTACATGAAATTGCATTACCCAAAAAAAATATTAGACATTTGATTTTGAAAACCTATTATTTGTATGTAATCGTTCGAATGACTTATCCCTCTATAATGACATTATATATTGGAGAATCGGTTTATATTAAAAAAGGAGAAAATATGCACAAGACTATCATAGTCTGTACTTTTCTTTTTCTTGTCCTTTCATCCATTTCAATTTTTGCCCAGACAACCGTTACCATCGGCACAGGTACCTCAGTAACGTTTCAATATCCGACCGCATGTCATTTTGGATACACCCGTACTGCAGCCATCTATACATCTGCAGAAATTGGTATGAATGGACAGGTAACCACTTTGGGCTGGTATGCCACAGCAGCTCAAAATGTCACTATCCCCTGCAAGATCTATCTGAAGGAAACAAGTGCAACAAGCTTAACTGCAACAACTTGGGCATCCATGATCTCTGGGGCGACATTAGTCTATAATAGTTACTTCTATTCAATCCCTATGAATGCATGGTATTCTGTCGCGTTACCAACGCCATACTTTAATCATACTGGCAGTAATCTGTTGGTGCTGGTTGAATGCAATTATGGGGGATCTGGTGCCGGTTCCACTAAGACAGCCGGAATTCGACATACCTATTATGCTACTCCAAATGCTGAGCAATGGGTGGCTAATACGACTCCTCCTACAGGAAATGGTTCTTTGCCATATTATCGTCCCAATATTCAAATAACACTATTGAATCCGATGAGCGTAACTTCCATTACTACAACGCAAAATACGGCAAAATTGAAACCGGGAACAGATAACCAGCAGGTTATCAGCATACCTATTACAGCAAATGGTAGCGGAACCCTGAATGTCACACAATTTACTCTCAATGCAAATGGATCAACATCGACTTCGGATTTCAGCAATGCTAAGATCTTTTATACGGGAACCAGTAATGTTTTCACTGCAACCACACAATTCGGAACCACATATGCTACTCCCACCAGTACGAATTTTACCATTGATGGCACGCAGGCATTAGCAGTTGGCACAAATTACTTTTGGCTAGCCTATGACATTTCTCCCTCCGCAACTCTTTTGGATGTGGTTGATGCTGAATGTCCGTCAGTGACGATAGGGGGTTCACCCTATGCGCCTCTGACAACCGCCCCTGCAGGTTCACGAACTATTAGCGGACCTATTACCGGGATAAAGACAATAGGATCAGGGGGAGATTACGCAACCTTCACTTCTGCCATTAATGAAATGAATATATTAGGTATTGGCGATGAAGGAGTCACTTTCAAAGTATCTTCCGGTCAAACTTTTGTAGAGGATCCGCCCGCGATAACAGTTACAGGAACACCTGATAATCCGGTTGTTTTCGAAAAATCTGATGTAGCTCATGCTGTCCTGGTTCCCACAGGTGGAGCAGGAACCTCAGACTTCGGTATTTGTGTCCAGGGAGGAGATTATTTTACTTTTGATGGCATCGATATCGTTAATAATTCGGCCTATCAATTGGAATACGGATATTACCTCAATGGTTCTCTAACTGATGGTGTTAATTTCAATACGATAAAGAACTGTACCATATCACTTAACACCGGAAATTACTACTCAACTGGAATCTATCTGTATACAACAGGAAGTAATTCGACCAATAAGAATACCAACAATCACTTTTACAATCTGCTGATCAATAATGTGACATGTGGTATCGCCATGATAGGTTCAGGTTCAACCGGCGTGGATGATACAGGAAATGAAATAGGTATTCTTTCTGATGGATTGACCACTATCTCCAACATAGCCAATGTTAACGGATATGGTTATGGTATTAATATCGCAAATCAAAAGAATTGTAGAATATCGAATGTCGGGATGAACAATCTTAGTGGTGCTCTTACAGCTTGTGGAATAAATGCATCTGGTAGTAACAGCTTGGAGATCTTCTCAAATACGGTAAATCTGGTGACTGGAATAGCGCAGGGTTATGGATTTAATCTTAATGGTGGAACTTTTGATGTACATCATAATATGATTTCCAATATAACCAGCAGCTATATATACGGCCAAACCTATGGGCTGTATCTATCGAGCAATTCAGCAACTAATATATATAATAATACCATTCATGATGTTTCTCAGACTGGAGCTGGAACGTCTCCTGTTGCTTATGGCATGGAAATCATCGGTACCAACATTGCTGCTTACAACAATTTTGTGTATGGCGTCAACGCTGCAAACAGCTCTGCTTCCCCCGCTGTCATTGGTGTCTATGCTTATCCGGGGAATGGAAGTATCAGCTTTCTAAATAACAGTGTTTCAATTGCAGCCACTTCTGGTCTTGTTAAATACGATACTGTAGCATTGTATCACAATCCTTCGAACGGTACACTTGACTTGAGGAATAATATCCTCGTAAATAACTCTGCTGTTGGTTCTAATGGAACCGGTAAGGCAGTTTCCTTCTGGCAGAGTCCAAGTACATTACCTAATCTGGCTGGGACAACAAATAACAACCTATATTATGCCGGTACACCTGGAGCGCAGCATTTGATCTATCTGAATGGTGCAAACAGTTATCAGACCCTTGCTGCGTATCAAACACAGGTCACTCCTTTAGAAAACGCATCGGTTACTGAGAATCCGCCCTTTGTTAGTGCTACAGATTTACACATTCAGACCACTGTGATAACCAAAATCGAAAGCAATGGTTTGTTAATCACTTCTCCTGTGGCAATAACGAATGATATTGATGGAGATTTACGCTCAACATCCAACCCTGATATCGGAGCAGACGAAGGCGAATTCATGCCTGTCATAGTTGCCCCTAATCCGGCTGTTTTAGTCTCTCCAGCAGACACAGCTTTGGATCAATTGCTTGATGCGACACTGAATTGGAGTAATGGTGTAGGAGGTGGTGCTCCAACTGCATTCATTCTTAATTTAGGTACAGACTACCCACCGTCAAATATCATAAACCACGTAAATATCGGTTATCTTTATACATATAGTCCCACCTTATTGTCAGGCACCACATACTACTGGCAGATAATACCTACTAATAGCGCAGGAAATGCAACTGGATGCCCGATATGGTCATTTTCAACTTTAGCCTTGCCTCTGGCTGCGGTAAATCCAATTCCCGCAGACGCTGCGACAGATGTGGCAAGGGATGCTTCCTTAGCCTGGGATGCTGTTAGCGGTGCTGCAAGCTATGATGTATATTTTGGTGCAACCTTGCCAGTCACTCCCAATATCAATGTGAGCGTTCCAACCTGGACACCTGCTCTGATGGATGCCGGTACTCTATACTATTGGAAGGTCGCCCCCAAGAATGCAGCAGGAGAAGCAATTGATTGTCCTACATGGACATTCACAACAATACCTTTGCCAAATCTGGATCCGCCTACTAATCTGATTGTAAACCGTGATGGCACTGATATGATCTTAACTTGGAACTTAGTTTCCGGTGCATCTTCCTATAACGTGTATACAAGTACAAATCCTCATTCACCTATCTATGAATGGGTTTTATTGGATAATGTGACGATCAATACGTACACGGATTCGAATCCCACACATAGGCATCACTTTTATCATGTGACATCAGTCAGATAAAATAGACTGGATTTTCTTCAATCTGTTAAAACCACCCCGATAAAACGGGGTGGTTTTGTTTCATCATATAGAAAGATCATACAATATCTCAATGCTATCAAATCAACGATCAAATCCGAAGGCGATTCGAACTCCAAAATCTGATTGGTATCGTTACCTGTGGTTGCGCTCAGCTTTACCACAGGCTATGGGATTTCGACCTTCCAGGTCTACATGGAAGAGGGATTCAATGTACCCATAGCTCAAGCTATGGGCTAAAAGGTTTCACCATATATTGGTTTGAGGAGGACAGACACATGGGTCTGTCCCTACATGCCTCTGCACCCATCGCATGCTATGCGACGCTACGCCCCTACAAGCTACAAGCTTCTCATGTCTGCTCATAACTGCACAATTTGAACAGCATTTCCTCTCGGGGGTGCGGTAATTTCGCAGTCATGGCGGGCTGATTTTCCAAGACATGGATTTTCATCATTAAGCTATTCAATAGAGAATTTCATTGACGATGGGATTCAATGTATAAAAATGATGATAAGTAATCGAAAGGAGCTTATTGCATGCTGTCATTTGTGAAAAATCTGAGAGAAAAACTGGCAAAGACCAAGAGCAGTTTTATTGGTAAAATAGCTGAAACCATTCGTCTTCGTGGGAAAGTGGATGAAGAACTGATGGATGAATTGGAGGAAATTCTCATTCGTTCTGATGTTGGTGTGCAGATGAGCATGGAAATCATCGACAAATTACGTGATGAAATTCGAGTCAATAAGATATCCGATGTCAGTGTCGTCCAGGAAAGACTGCAGAAGATCATGTCAGACCTTTTGATTCATGATTATGAAGAAAAGACGACTGTTTTCGATCTCGATGATAAAAAACCTTATATCATTCTGTTTATCGGTGTGAACGGTGTGGGGAAGACCACGACCATCGGTAAGCTGGCAAATCGGTTCCGTAAAGAGGGGAAATCAGTTATGATCATTGCCGGTGATACTTTTCGCGCCGCAGCGATCGAGCAGGTTGAAATATGGGCACAGCGTGCGGATGTGACTCTTATCAAGAGCCAATCCGGTTCAGACCCATCAGCCATCATATTTGACGGAATCAATTCAGCGATCATCAAGAAAGTCGATGTCGTTCTGATCGATACGGCTGGCAGACAGCATACAAAATTCAACCTGATGAATGAATTGGAAAAGATATATCGTACGATCAAGAAACTACTGCCTGAAGCTCCGCATGAAGTCCTCCTGGTGGTCGATGCCACTACAGGGCAGAATGCAATCACACAGGCATCCACCTTCAATAAGATCGTACCTCTTACTGGTCTGGTGCTGGCAAAGCTTGACGGGACGGCCAAGGGTGGTATTGTTTTGAGCATCAAGCATGAACTTTCCATTCCGGTGAAGCTTATCGGAGTTGGAGAAAGCATCGATGATCTACGTGATTTTGATGTCCGTGAATTTGTGGATGCGATGTTTACAGCAGACAGCGAAGTTTCGGAAAATACAGAGGAAGAGGAGAACTAAAATGACAAAACTAAAATGGTTACGCATATTGAACATCCTTGTAATACTTGGTTTTCTTACCGTGGCAATCAGTATCGGTCTTGCCCTTTATTCGCCGTTCCCATCCCTGAGAGGAAGTGGAGTTCTTGGTGAGATTCACGAGACTGCAGGGAAGATATTCTTCATTCTTGTCATATTCCATATCATATTGAACTGGAATTGGATCAAGGCACAGTATTTCAAAGTAACCGGGAAAACGGATACCAAGAAAAAAGCCAAGTAGTGACCATGGCATCGGGGGGAGAAGCGAAGCAGAAAGGCGTTGGATCGGTGAACTCGATCCGTGCTTCCGTTCTTCGAATAGCCCCGGGAAATTCTACAGATGATGAGTCTCATTATGAATTGGTGTGTCATGACTTGAACGATGACACACAATTTTGCTATTATCTCGATTCCGCTTCAGACCAGGTGCTCTGGGAAGGGGCAAACCTCTGCTTTGTAAATAACCGCATCGATATACCTGACAAATCACAATTTCTCACACACCCTGAAACTCTTGTGGTCATAGAACCTGACTATCTTGTGGATGCTTCTGCCATTGCCGAATGCTTTATGGACAGAACAAGCAATGCGAATCTGTTTTTTCTGCAGAGATGCCTGCCAAGACCTTCCACAGCTCCCATGATTTCGGGGATTCTGGTGAATCAATTGCTGGATGCATATTTGAGCGAAGAGTCACCGGATTTTCAGGAAGTATATAAAAAGACCCTCGTCTCTAATATATTCACGGCATTGCATATTGGCAGTACGGAACTGGGGAATATCCGCAGGATGGTCATGAAAGACCATCTTCCCATGATCGAGCGGGTGACGGCTATGTGGAAGGGTATGAACAAGATATTGGAGCCGACCTTTATATCCGTTGATTATGGATTACAGGGGCGGCTTGACGTTTTGCTGGAAAAAGATGCAGAGGACTCAACTACTGCGAGAGACATCATCGAGCTGAAGAGCAGCAAGGCTCGGGATAGGGATGTATGGACAAATCACAGGATGCAGGTGGTATGCTACCATTTGCTACTTCGATCTGTCTATGGTGATGAGAGAAGCGGGAATAATTATATTCTGTATTCACGGGCTTTGAACAATCCGCTGCGGGAAGTTCCCACTTACACCGATTGGGAAAATATGGTGGTCACGCTTCGGAATCAAATCGTTGGAAAGATATACGAATATGCACATGAAGGTTCATCCATCCTCGATTACCGAATTGACAGCATCGGTGATTTCCCTCCCTTCCTCAAGGACGAGATCATTAAGTTCCAGAGCCTGGTGAGAGGATTATCCGAAGTTGAAAAGCATTATGTGGATTGTTTTGTACGCTTTCTCTTCCGTGAATTATGGCATGTTAAGGTGGGTTCCACATCACATCTATTCAAGAAGCATCATGGATTCAGTGCTTTATGGCAGATGGGAAGACAGGCTAAGAAAGATGACTTTTCCCTGATGGATGGGTTGGTATTAGAATCGCTGGAGAAGGATGTTCTTATTTTCAGGATACAAGAAGATTCCGACGTCTCGAATTTCAGGGAAGGGGATATCGTGATTCTATATCCTGATTCAGATGAACAGGACGCCATTCTACATGATCAGCTACGGAAGGGATTCATTTCGAAAATGACACTTGGAGAACTGACACTTCAAATGAAGAATACCGGTGGTCTGGAGAAGCTCCTCGCAAAACACAGGGATTGGATCATCGAGCATGATTTCATGGAAAGCGGAACCTTCAATATGATACGTGCGATGTTCAATTTCATGCGAGGTGAGAGATCAAGGCGTGAACTGATCCTTGGGATAAAGGAACCTGCCAGGGAAATGAATCATGTTACAAATGACGATGAAACCGAACGAATCATAGATAAGGCAATGAAGGCAAGGGATTATTTCCTGCTCCAGGGACCTCCGGGGACAGGGAAGACCTCGAGAATACTGACTTCGCTGGTGAAGAGAATTGAGACTGAAACAAATGAAAACATGATGATCCTTGCTTTCACAAATCGGGCGGTCGATGAGATTTGCGATAAGCTGGAACAGAATTGTATAGACTACCTGAGACTTGGACATGGGAGTTCAGGGAATCATCACCATCTCGATCGTACAATTGAGAATATGACCTTCCTCGAAATCAGGGATACCATTGAATCGTCACGCATCTTTGTTTCAACCGTCTCGACGTTCCTCGGGCAATACCAGGAACTCCTGAGGATCAAGAAATTCGATACTCTTTTTGTCGATGAAGCTTCCCAACTTCTCGAACCGCACCTTGCGGGAATATTGATCCATTTCAAGCGATTCATCCTCATTGGTGACCAGAACCAGTTGCCTGCGATCGTCACGCAAACCGCAGAAGAGAATTTTGGGGATGATGAAGCTTTGAAGGAACTGGAATTTCATAACTTTCATCAGTCTCTTTTCGAAAGATTATACAGGCAATGTGTGAAAAGGGAGTGGACGCAGGCATATGATATGCTGACGAATCATTATCGGATGCACAAGGAAATACAGGAGCTTATTAATCCATTTTACAGCAATCGATTAAATGCAACGATCTCAAGGCAATTCTATGCTTGGGAATCCTGCAAAGAAGATGCTTCACTGGAAGAAAAACTCGCTTCTTCGAGGGTATTATTTATAGGCGTACCTTCAAGGCATGAGTTCAAGAAATCAGAAACGGAAGCAAACGTCATCAGCGGGATTTTGGATATTATCAAAGCAAAATATGGGAATGAATTCACATCTGATACTGTGGGAGTCATCACCACATGGCGGGCGCAGGTGAATGAGATCAGGAAACACATATTCGATGGTGAATTAGTGCAGAAAGTGACAATCGATACTGTGGAAAGATACCAGGGTTCAGAGAGGGATATCATTATTTACTCAACAGCATTGTCGAGTCCTGAGCAGTTGGAACTGATTGAATCGCTGTCGGCAGATATGAAGGTGGACAGAAAATTAAATGTTGCCATATCAAGGGCACGTGAGCAATTTATCCTGATTGGTGATCCCGATGTGTTAGGGCATTCGGAGCATTATCGAAGAGTTATGGAGCAAATCAAGGCTCGGAACGGATATATTTAAATGAAGGAAGTGAATGCATGAGAATCGCTTTTCTCGGTCCTGCTTATCCGAATCGCGGTGGGATAGCCCAATTCATCGCAAGTTGGGCTGACCATTTTATGAAAGCGGGTCATGAAGTGAAGGTGTTTTCCTTTATTCATCAGTATCCTGATTGGCTCTTTCCGGGCAAGGATCAGAACGACCACAGTGAGGTCGTGATTCAATTGCCGATTCAACCGGTGCTGACCCCTTATAATCCATTCACATTCGATAAGACAGTCGATGCAATCTTACAATACCAGCCTGACATTCTCATTCTGAAGTACTGGATTCCCTTCTTTGCACCTGCCTTTGGAATTATCCTGAGAAAACTGAAGAAGAAGGCGAAGTTCAAGATATTATATAACATCGACAATATAGATTTCCATGAGAAATGGATGTTTGCCGATTCCCTGACCCGGTTTGCCTTGAGTCCTGCAGATTATTACATGACGATGTCGAATACAGTCTATAAGAGCCTGAAAAGGATATTACCCAATGTTCCTGATGAACGCATTATACAGTCCTTTCATCCCACCTATGAATTCTATCAGAGGCAAAGCAGGCTTTCACCTGATAAACCGGAAGGGGAACCACCCAGGATATTGTTCTTCGGATTCATCAAGCATTACAAGGGGCTGGATGTGCTCCTGAAAGCCATGCCGGCAATCCTGAAACAGATTCCCGGATTGCAGCTTTTAGTTGTCGGTGAAGTGTATGGGAATGATGACCGGTATAAGAATCTCATTCAGTCTCTCGATATTGGGAAGCATGTGGAATTCCATGCAGAATATGTACCCAATGAAGAAGTGGAGAAATACTTCACCAACACGGATGTTTGCGTCTTACCTTATCGAACTGCGACGCAGAGCGGGATCACGCAGCTTGCATTTGCTTTTCATACCCCGGTGATTGCCACAAGAGTTGGCGGACTAACAGAAGTGATTGAAGAAGGGAAAAACGGATTCCTGGTGGAACCTGAGAATCCAAGTCAATTGGCAGATGCAGTGGTTCGCTATTTCCGTGAGGATTGCAGACCACGATTTGTGAAGTATATTGCTGAATCTCAGAGAAAATACTCTTGGGAACCACTCGTGGAAGCAATAGAGAGGATCGTATGAAGAAGTTCCTCCTATTGACCTATTACTTCGCTCCATGCGGTGGAGCGGGTGTCCAGAGATGGCTGAGACTGCTCAAATATCTGCCTCAATACGGATGGCTACCGACTGTTATCACAACTGAGGATGGTGATTATCCTGTCCGTGATGAATCGCTTCTAACGCAGATACCCGAACAGGTGAAGGTCATCAGGACGAAGACTCCTTCCTTTGGCAGTCTGTTCAAATCCATACTTGGCAAGAACGAGAAAATCCCTTATGGAAGCCTTCAAACTTCTACAAGGGATAGCTTGACCAAGCGTCTGATGTATTGGGTGAGACTGAATCTCGTGCTTCCAGATGCGCGTGTTGTTTGGAATCGTTCATGTCACAAGGCAGCATTGAAGGAATTGATGTCAGATAAGTATGAATGCATCGTTACGACAGGTCCACCTCAATCCACACACCTGGTAGGCTTGAAGCTTCAAAAGGCGAACAGGATGAAGTGGATAACAGATTTTCGTGATCCCTGGACAAAGATCTACTACCTGGAACTTGCTGAACAGAACCAGGCAGTTCAGGTGCTGAACAGGCGAATGGAGAAGAAGGTGGTGGGTAATGCCGATCTCAACCTGGTGATTTCCCAATATATATCCGACAGCCTTCCGGATGGTAGGAAAAAGGTATTGATGAACGGTTTTGATCCTGAGGATTTCAAGGCCATCAAATTCAGAAAGAAAAAATTGTTCCGAATCAAGTATGTGGGAAAACTTACTGAAGGACAAGATATCCATAAATTCCTTAAGATCATTGCACAATGGACTTCTGTATTGCAGAATATGCAGGTGGAATTGAGTTTCATCGGTACTTTTGATGAAGTTCCAGTTGATATTCAAGCGTACGGTTTGAAGATTCAAAACATCCCATTCGTGCACCATGGGGATGCCTTGCATGAGATGGTGAATGCGGAGAT
>Ga0116171_10002776_pt1 | contig 16450 bp, 12 predicted proteins | sample AD_JPNHW2_MetaG_FD_89798 | JGI IMG/M metagenome (GOLD analysis project Ga0116171, IMG submission 89798) | Active sludge microbial communities of municipal wastewater-treating anaerobic digesters from Japan - AD_JPNHW2_MetaG | ecosystem: Engineered > Bioreactor > Anaerobic > Digestate | place... | reverse complement strand
GCGACGGCCGGATCGGATTCCGCTTTCGTACGCTGGTCCATTTTAATTTTTTTACCTTTTTCCATCAGCGCGCGCTCAATCAGAACGGTCGATCCGAATTTGTCGGAAAGCGCGCGGGGGCAGTCCGGCACTTTTTCGAGCAGATTCTCGATGGCGCGGGCGTGGCCCCACGCCAGCAACCGGTTGACGTTGCCGATTTTGGCGTACATGCGGTTGTAGGCTTCAGGGCCAATGGTGATGACGGCATATTTCCCGTCCAGCTTTTTCCGGATTTCGGACGCCAGTTGCAGCGCAACCCGGTCGCTGGAAATCTTTTTACTGTCGCGCGCGCCGAGTTCTTTGAGGATTTCGACGCTTTTGGCGTCAGTGTAGACGGAGGCGATTACGAGCGGGCCGAAAAGGTCGCCTTTGCCGCTTTCATCGACCCCCATGTGCGGCTGGACGCTTTCGGGATCATGGACGGCGTCGTAGCCGAGGCGTGCTTCGCCGAGCACTTCGGGTTCAAGGGTAAAGGTAATCCATTCTTCGGCGCCTTTGCCTTGAACAAGACATTTGCCGGAGGTGTAAACATTAACGCGGCAGGTTCCGGTGTCGACGGCGATGGTCGTGTAGGGAACCTCAACAGGAGTGTAATGTGACGCACGGAGCAGGGCTGTCAGTTTTTCCTGCTGTTCGCCGGTCAGCTTTATGGTGAATGAGTTTTGTTTCATTGCCGGAAGTTCTTAGCAGAGTTTGGTTTTGATGGAAAAGCAAAAGGTGCAAAGGGTTGTGTGACCGGGTTTTGGGGGTTGCTAGAAAAGGAGCGCCTGTGATAGACATTGTCCATAAAGCATGAACCTTCTGAGATATATTCCGGTTTTTTTGATTTTGGCGGCTTGTAATGCGCAAGCTTCTTCTCCCACCTTCGGCGATCTGGCTGTTCTTGTGGCAAAAGGTTATTTTGGAAACTATGTGAAACAGGATTCCTCGCTGGAGGAGTGTGTGGCCTTTTTGAACCGTAACGGCATTTCATTTTCGTTGTTTGATCTGATGGATCCCGACAAGGTTGTGAAAAATGAAGATTTTGCTCGGGTTGTCGGTCAATCCACGCTGCTCTTTTCAGGCGAAGCTGAGGTTGTAGGCGGGCACATTAAAAAACCGGCGGAGGCGGAAACGTGGGTTGACTACTGCATCCTGAATGATATAGATTTGCGACCCGTTTGGGACGGGTTTGTTCAGCGGACGGCAAATGGCCCGACGCCCGAGGTTGTAAAGTTTTTCGGGGTGCAGGCCGGCGGGAAAAAAGGAGCTAAAAAATGAAGACAGTAAAATTTCGTTTGCTTGTCGTGCTTATCGCGGTTTCCGGACTTATGATTTCACCTGTTTTGGCCGATCTCGGCTTGCAGCAGCTTGCGGCTGCGCAAGGGGCTCCGGCAGTTGGGCAGGCGGTGTTGACGGCGGCAAAGGCCGTCTATGCCAACAATACAGATCCTGCTGTTATTCAGCAGCAACTGATCGCTATTTTAAATGAAGCGGCCGCGACTGGAAACGAACAGGCCGTTCGTTATGCAATTGTCGCTGTTATGCTGGCTGGCGGGGCGGACAACATTGGATTGAGCAAAGCTGCCATCAATAACAGTAATGTCTTTTTGAACTATGAAGCTCTCACTGCTGTAACAGTTGCTGCTGCTGAATCTTTGATGACCGCATCCGGCGGCTCTAATGGAACGTCTGGTGGTAATAATATGGGTGGCGGCGGTGCAGGTGGCGGCACGACTGGCGGTGATCAAACTCTCGGCGGCGGTTCCGATATAGAAAATCCGTTTAACTGGAGTACGTTGATTGGACCCGGGGCGATCAGTGTTTCGGCGACACCGATTTAACGGATCAGAATTAACGGGCAGAACGAATTATTTTTGATGAGATTCAGTTTTTCCTGAAGGGGGCGTATGAATAGAGGAAAATTTTTAATACCGGTTCTGGTCGGATTGATGATCGGGCAGATTTTTGCGGATAATGAACGCCCTTTTGGTTTGGCGAATACGGTGCGCTTTGGATATAGCGACAATATTTACCGAAACCCGGAAGGAAAAAATTCTCCGTTTATTACAGATATTGTCGACTTATCGTTCAAGGCGGCGCTTTCAGATCGTACCGATTTAATAGTGAAATCCCAGCTGGTGCTTCTGGATGATAATGCCAATAACGGTAATCAGCTTTATCCGAACTTATATGCGATGCTTAACCACAACATTTCGCCTCGGTTGCTTTTGCGTCTTTCGGATGTCTATCGCAGCGGAGAGAAATCAGGACAGGGTATCGGGTCTTCGGCGAATGCCCGGTATAATTATTTCGACAACAAAGTTACCGGGTCGGCGGATTATGTTTTGACTGAAAAAGACCGTCTGGGAGCTTCTTTAAGCCATGAAATATTGCGGCATGATAAAGAACTCAGCGACCTGGACTACATTATGATAGGGAGTGATCTTTCGTGGAAACGAGAGCTTTCTCCTCAGCGGACCTACGGAACACTTAGCTTGAGTCCGCGAAATGTTAATTATGATGGCTATCGGGTTGATCCGAGTTCGCCTGTCTCTACCAACGGTAACGTGGTCACTCGAGAACACTGGGAAGCGCAAGGTAATCAGGCCGGTGTTGACCAGGTGGATATTATGGGCGGCTTGAACCATACGTTTAACCCGAATTGGCAGGGAAATGTCGGTGCCGGCTTTTCTTTTATAAAGAATACCCGTCCGGATATTGCGTACTCGGTGACCAATACGCTGTATGATACAAACGGCATTCCAATTTTGTCTAATTCGACCAATAATGTTTATAAGAACGATGACAGCATCCGGCTGGCACCTCTATTCAGTGCAGGGCTTGTGTATAGCCCATCGCCAAGAACCCGGTTCTCTGGCGATATTTCTATGCAACATCAACCGAGCAGCCGTGATCAGTATAATGGACAGGATGCTGTTGAATTACGTTTTGGTGTGCAGCATGATCTTACGGCCAAGCTGATGGCTAAAGCCACGGTTCGTTTTGCAAATGTTGTATTTGATTCGCAGGATCGCAGAAATGCTACAGATCCTAATCAGCAAAAGACAGAGGAAACCCAGAAGCAGATGGATGTCGATTTCCGGCTGACCTATAAACTGAATCGAATTAATTTTCTTGAAGCCGGGGTGATGCACCGCGAAATGAACAGCGAGGATTTTGACTGGAAAGAAAACCGGGTTGATGTTGGCTGGCGTGTTGAGTTGAACTAAAAAAATACAGGCCCTGGCTTTCAAAATAATGGTGAGGTTTGCGCCTCACCATCATCATTTAATAGGAGCAGTATAATGAGCGAAAATCTAAAGAAGGAAACGACATTGCACTTTTTGGATTACTGGCGGGTTATCCGTTCCCGCAAAGAGATCGTTCTGGCTGTTCTTTTCCTCGTGGTGATTACGGGAACCGCCTATACCTTTACGTTGCCAAAAATGTACGCCGCCCAGGCCCGAATTGAGGTTAATCAGGATAATGTCGAAATTGACCCGTTTAATCAGTCGATGGGCGGCGGCGGTCGCGCCTACGACCCGTACTTTTTACGTACACAGTTTGAAATTATTCAGTCGAAACCGATCCTTTACGAGGTAATCAACCGGCTCAATCTGCAGGAAATTTGGGGAAAAAAAGACGAAAAAATTTCCAAAGAAGTTGCGTACAAGATTCTTCGCTCAAGTCTTGAGGCAAGTCAGTATCGTGATACAAGCCTGATCGCGCTGACGGCCACACGGCAGGATCCAAAAGAAGCGGCCCGGATTGCTAATGAACTGGCGAGTGTCTATCGCGATGCCCGCCTTAACCTTAAGCAAAAAGAGATGACACGCGCTATGGACGCGTTAAGTCGCGAGCTTGAAAAGCAGCAGGAAAAAGTGGATCTGGCTCAACAACGGGTGGAAAAGCTGCGCCAGGAACTCGACATCACGGTTCTTCCCGGGGCATACGCCGGTCAAGGCGAAAACAGCGTTGAAAAACTCCGGCTGCAGCAGCTCGAAGGAGACCGGATTTCCTCCCGCGTTGAAATGCTGGTCGCAAAGGCCCGCTATGAACAGCTGGAGTCTATGAATAACGAAGACATCCTGACGGCTTCCTCTTATCTCGCACAGGATCCTTTTGTTGAAACGATGCGCACGCAGATTAAAGATTATGATGCGGCGCTGGCCTCGCTTCTCCAAAATTACGGGCCGAATTATCCGGAAGTGAAACAGACGCAGGCTGCCCGCGATGAACTAATGGCGAAACTGCAGCGCGCGCTGGAGGGAATTAAAAAAGGGACTCAGGCTCAGTACATTGTTGCCAAATCAAAATTTGAAGCGCTGGAAGAAGAGCTTCGCGGTGTTAAATCGAGTGATATTGAATCTCAGCGCGAAAAATTTGTACCTTTCAATAAGGCCCAGCAGGAACTCGAACTGCAGCGTTCTATCATGAATGCGCTGAAATCCCGCATTGCTCAGGAGGGGATCACGCTGGAAGTACCTCGCACTCCGGTCGAAATCATCGACTCGGCCGAAGAATCAAGCCGCCCGGTGAGCCCGAATCTTATTCTGAATGTACTGATGAGTATTTTTATCGGCCTTGGATCCGGCATCGGACTGGCTTATTTTATTGAATATCTCGATACATCTATTAAGACAGCCGACGACGTTGAACGCTGGATCGAGCTGCCGGTACTCGGGTTGATTCCTCAGAATGTGCGCCCCCTGATCGAAGAAGGTCCGGATAGCGAGCATGCCGAAGGCTACCGTGTACTGAGGACAAATATGGCGTTTGCAGATGCCGGCGGGCCGCGCAAGGGTGCTTTTGCCGTTCTAAGCGGCGGTGCAGGCGAAGGGAAATCTACAACTGCTTTCAATCTGGCTTATGTCTGTGCTCAGCAGGGTGAAAAAGTGTTGCTGGTTGACGCTGACCTGCGCCGTCCCGTGCAACACACCATCCTGGGTGTATCCAACCGCTTTGGGTTAACCAATGTGCTTTTGCGTGACGTGCCGGTCGAAGAAACGATTAAAACAACCAGCGTTCCAAATCTGCACTTCCTTCCGAGCGGACGTCTGCCGCGCACTTCGCTGGGAATACTTGATCCGAAGCGCATCAGTGAGTTGGTTTATAGCCTGAAGCAGAAGTATGACATTATTATCTTTGATACACCGCCGCTGGTGGGTATCAGCGACTCGGCTGTTATTGCTAAGGAAATGGACGGTGTAGTGCTGGTCGTTCAATACCGTAAATATCCGCGCGATATGATTATCCGCGCTAAGCAGATGCTGGATACGCTTGGCATTGCACAGGTCGGTGTTGTACTTAATAACATCAATATTATGCGTGATGATTACTACTACTACTACCACTCATACTATTCGAATTACCATTATTACCGTTCGCAGGAAGCGAATCCGGTTGTTTCCCAGGGAACGCAGGGCGCCGCCTAAAGGAGCAAGGATGAAGATAAAGGATATATTTTTAGTTTTAATGGCGGCGTTCGTTTTGACTGGCTGCACCAGCCATCCTGTGGCGGTGCCGGATGACACATCCGTCGTTGGACTGTATCAGTTGCGCGCGCTGGATCCGCTAGTGATAAGTCTGCGGGGAATACCTCAGGAAAAGCAGATCGAATCAATTATTGATGAGAGGGGAACGATCACACTTCCGTATGTTGATGCTCCGGTGCAGGCGGCCGGAATGACAACGTCCGAACTCGAACGTAAAATCCAGAGTATCTATACGGACGGAAAAATTTACCGCAATATCACCGTCAATATCGCTACAACGGCGAAAATCTACTACATGGAAGGCGAAGTGCGTAAACCTCAGGAATATCTGCTGAACCGCCGCATCACCTTATTGCAGGCGATTGCCGCTGCCAGCGGGTACACTGAATATGCCAACCCGAAAAATGTGACAATTACCCGGAATGGTAAAATTATGAAGTTTAACACGGTCGACCTTGAGAAGCATCCGGAGAGGGACGTTCCTGTTGAAGCCGGAGACCGGATAAAGGTTAATCGGTCTGTATTTTAATTAATCCAGCCAGCGATTTGCTGCCGGTCCGGAGAGGCCGGCTTTTTCATTTCCGGCCGGAGCGTATGGCGGGATCCAGCTGAAAACGGATATCTTTGATTTCAGGAATGTCCGGAATCGATGCGATTTTTTTGAGCATATGCGCCTTAGGTAAGCGGCGCAGTTCAGTCAGCCAGCCGGGATGATCGGCGTTAATATACAGAATTCCGTTTTTCAGGTGCGCAGGACGGGTATGTTTCGCAAGTTGTTCTCCGGCAACCACCGGCCATCGATCCGTAATTTTTTCCGGCAACGATGCAGTCTCGGATTCATCTTTTCGCAGAATTCCGGCCAAAATGTCGCTAATGCATTTTTCCGGGCGCTGTTCGGGGGGCGGAAAGGGATTCGCCAGGCGGAATCTTTCACGGGCCAGTTCCCATTTTAACTGCTGATCCAGGTTTTTTTTCATATCTTTCTTCGGCAGATGACAGTTTGCAAAACGGTTTTAAAATCAGCAGACTCTAACACACACGAAGGATGTGGCGCACCTTGAATTCAATTCATCAATATATGTTTTCCCTGTTGCTGATGCTGGCGCTTCTTGCGTTGTCGGCCTTCTTTTCCTGCTCGGAAACAGCGCTCTTTTCATTGCCGCCGGACGCTGCGCGCCGCCTGCGGGAACACAGGCGGATTGATGATCTGCTGACGATCCTGCATAAAGAACCCTCCGGGCTGCTGGCCGCCATCCTGTTCGGGAATCTGGTTGTTAATGTTTTGTTCTTTTGCACCGGTGCCGAAGCGGCCGGGCGACTGGCGGAAGAACGCGGCGGCTGGTTTGAAGCGCTTGGCGGCGCGCTGGTGCTTCTGACCGTCATTCTGTTCGGCGAAATTATTCCCAAGGCGATTGGAATTACGCATCCGTCCGGTGTTCTGCATATCACCGCCACGCCGTTGCGGGCCTGGTTTTATTTTACCCGCCCGTTCCGTCTTTTTATCCGCTGGCTTCTCGACCGGATCGGGTTGCGGGATGGTGAAGCCTCAAGAAGAGCCTACATTACCCCGGGAGAGCTCAAGGAGCTGCTGGATGCAGTTCAACACGAACCGGGGTTCGGGTCGCATGAAAAAGAGATTCTTGAAGATATTGTCAATCTGCCCGATGTGCGCGTTCGGGAAGTTATGGTGCCGCGCGTTCAGGTGTTGCGCCGGCCGCTTGATGCGGACCGAGACGAAATGCTGAACGAGGCCCTCCTGCATAAATACAGCCGGGTGCTGATTTATCGAGACAAAGACGATGAACCGCTTGGTTACATCAATGTCCGGGATATTTTTATGGATGGCGGCCGGACGGTTTCGCTTGAGCCGTTTATCCGTCCGCTGGTTTTTGTTCCCGAAACGAAACGGGCGGATGCGCTGCTGCGCGAATTTATGAGCCGTGACTGGCAGATGGCCGCCGTTGTTGATGAGTATGGCGGACTGGCCGGCGTGGTTACCATTGAAGATCTGCTGGCGGAAGTCGTCGGCGATTTCGAGTCAGGGACGGCTGATGAAATCCAAAAGCTGGACGAGGTGACGTACCGGCTTCACGGGCAGCTTTCCATTCGCGCCTGGCGGGAGCTCTTCGCCGGATTTCTGCCCGGGCAGGAAATGGATGCGCTGGCGTTTAATACGCTCGGCGGCTTTATCATATCGCTGCTGGGCCGCATGCCGCATCAAGGCGACACGGTGTCGGTGCGCAATCTGCAATTGACCGTGGAGACCATGCAGCACCGCCGGATCGGAACGGTACTGTTGAGTCTGAACGAACCGGAGGCGGCGGCATGAACGGCTGGCTGTCCATCGGGTTAATCGCGGCGGCTTTAGCTGCTTCGATGCTCTTTTCCGGAGTGGAAACCGGCGGCTATCTGCTCAATCGCATCCGGTTGCGTTCCCGTGTACGGCAGGGCGATCTTGCGGCCCGCCGGCTGCAGAATAGTCTGAGCGACGCGCACCGGTTTATTTTCACCGTTTTGATCAGCAACAATATTGCCAATTACATGATTTCCCGTGAAGTGACCCGGCTCTATTCAGAGTCGGGGCTGACGACCGGCGGCAGGCTGATCTTCGGATTTATTCCGTGGAATGCGGAGACCGCTGCAACACTTACACTCCTGCTGCCGCTGTTCCTTTTCGGAGAGCTGATTCCCAAAAATATTTTCCGGCATTACGCGGAAACGCTGATGTACCGCTGCGCCGGACTGCTCCGTTTAGTGCAGTGGGTATTGTCTCCGGTTACTGCTGTCCTGAAAGCACTTTTCAATCTGCTTACCGGCGGGCGGGGCCGCCGCGAAGACCTGAACGGGTTTTCACTTTCGCTTCAGGGGCTTCGCGAATATTTTTCCGAAGATACGCGCCGGGCTTCGCTGAGCGCTCACCAGCACGGCATGATCGATAATCTCGTTGCGATGCACCGGATTCCCTCGCAACAGGTCATGGTGCCGGCGGCAGGTATGGTGCAGGTGTCAGAAAAAGCTTCTGTCCGGCAGGTATTTGATCTGATGCGTACTCGCGGTGTAGATCAGGTGGCGGTTTATCGCGGGCCGGCCCGCAGCGTAACCGGGTTTATCGATCTGTTCGACCTGATGGATCCGATGCTGAATCCTGATGATCCGGTAAAGCCTCTTCTGCATAAAAGTGTTCGCGTAACGGCTGATATGCCGCTCACCCGGGCTTTCCGGCTGCTTCGCAAACGGGGAGAACAAATGGCGGTGGTCGTTGACCGTTCTGCCCGGGTTGTCGGATTGCTGCATATACGAGACATTGCCCGTTACATCGTTCGGGATGTTTGAAGAATCGCTGAAAACCCGATGGAACAGGGGTTGCGGGATGTTCCAAGCCGTGCTATATCTAGCGGCCTCAAGGGTAAAAAGCCCAATATATGGTGGTTTTCAGCAAATGGCCAACGAAGACAAAAAACACGTTTACGACGAAAGTAAAATCAAAACCCTCTCGTCTCTGGAGCATATCCGGGCCCGTACCGGGATGTACATCGGACGAACCGGCAACGGCAGTCATTACGACGACGGGATTTATGTTCTGCTCAAAGAGGTCGTTGATAATGCCATTGACGAGTTCATCATGGGCCACGGCAAAAAGGTCGAAATCACCATCGAAGAAGATACGGTCAATGTGCGCGACTACGGACGCGGCATTCCGCTCGGCAAAGTGGTCGAATGCGTTTCGCGTATTAACACCGGCGCGAAATACAACGACGATGTTTTTCAGTTCAGCGTCGGTCTGAACGGCGTCGGCACCAAAGCCGTCAACGCGCTTTCCAGTTATTTTATCGTCCGTTCACACCGTGACGGTGAGTTTGTTGAAGCCCGGTTTGCCCGCGGCATTCTTGAGGCGGAAGAGAAGGGTAAATCGAAGACCGAGGAAAACGGCACCTTCATCAGCTTTTCACCCGATCCGGAAATTTTCAAAGTTTATAAATTCCGCGAGGATCACATTGAACGCCGCCTGCGGTTTTATTCCTATCTCAACGCCGGGCTCACGCTCATCTTCAACGGCAAAAAAATTGTTTCTGAAGGCGGGCTGCTCGATCTGATTGCCGACGAAAGTGAATTCGAGAAAATATATGAGCCGTTTCACTATCGCGACAAAATGCTCGAAATCGCCTTCACGCACACCAACCGCTTCAGCGAAGATTATTATTCTTTCGTCAACGGCCAGTTTACCAGCGACGGCGGCACACACCTGAGTGCTTTCCGCGAAGGACTGCTCAAAGCCGTCAATGAATACTCCGACGGCAAGTTTGACGGCGACGATGTGCGCGAAGGGATTCTCGGTGCTATCGCCATCCGCCTCAAAGAACCCATCTTTGAATCGCAGACCAAAAACAAACTCGGCAATACCGAAATCCGCGCGGATCTGGTCGCCGACATTAAAAAAGCCATTGTCGAAATGCTTCACCGCAACCGGCCCGAAGCCGACAGGCTGATCGAAAAGATCAAAGACAGCCAGCGCCTGCGCAAAGAGCTTCAGGATGTAAAAAAGCTGGCGCGCGAACGCTCCAAGGCCGTTTCCATCCGGGTTCCGCAGCTCAAAGACTGCAAGCAGCACTTCAGCAAAGAGAAGGGAACTCATGCCGATACGATGATCTTTATCACCGAAGGTCAGTCGGCGGCCGGTTCGTTGGTCAGCTGCCGTGACGTGAACAAGCAGGCGATTTATACGCTTAAGGGAAAGCCGCTGAATGTCTGGGACCTCAAGCGGGACGCGCTGTATAAAAATGTAGAACTCTACAATCTCATGCGCAGTCTCAACATCGAAGACTCCGCGGCTGATTTGCGCTACGGTCACGTCATTCTTGCCACCGATGCCGACGTTGACGGTCTGCACATCCGCAATCTGATGATCACTTTCTTCCTGCGCTTTTTTGAACCGCTGGTGCGTGACGGCCATCTGAAAATTCTCGAAACGCCGCTGTTCCGCGCCCGCAACAAGAAAGAAACCATCTACTGCTATTCCGAAAAAGAGCGCGACACCGCGCTTGAAAAGCTGGGACGCGGCGCAGAGGTCACCCGGTTCAAAGGACTCGGCGAAATTTCGCCCGGCGAATTCAAAGCCTTTATCGGCGAAGAAATGCGGCTCACTCCGGTGGTGGTCGATGAAGACCACTCGATTCCTGAAGTGCTCACCTTTTACATGGGCAAGAATACGCAGGAACGCCGCACTTACATTATGGACAATCTGGTAGTGGACGAAGAAATTCTATGAGCGAAGAACAGGAATTCCTTTTCGGCGACGAGCCGGGAGAAGAAAAAAAAACCGCCCAAAAAAATGCGGCGAAAAAGAAACCCGTTGAGGCGGATGATGCGCCGGATGAATCGGCCGATTCCGGAAAGCGCCCGCGGACACACCTCGCTCTTGATTCCGAACATGGCCCGCTCCGGAAACTGGTGGACTACAACTTTCTGCAATACGCTTCCTATGTAATTTGTGACCGCGCGATTCCCAATGTTGAAGACGGCCTCAAACCGGTGCAGCGCCGCATCATGCACGCGCTGTCGGAAAAAGACGACGGACGCTTCATCAAAGTTGCCAACGTCGTTGGTCATACCATGCAGTATCATCCGCACGGCGACGCCTCCATCAATGACGCCCTTGTGAATCTGGCGAATCTCGGCGGATACCTCATTGAAGGGCAGGGAAACTTCGGCAACATCTACACCGGCGACCGCGCCGCTGCGCCGCGATACATCGAGTGCCGTCTGACTCCGCTGGCCCGCGAGGAACTTTTTAATAAAGAACTCACCCGCTATATCCCCAGCTATGACGGACGGAATAAAGAGCCGGTTGTTCTTCCCTGCAAGCTGCCGCTGCTGCTCATGCTCGGCGCAGACGGCATCGCCGTCGGACTCTCGACCAAAATTCTGCCCTACAACTTCATCGAACTGCTTGAAGAGCAGATTGAAATTCTCCACGAGAAGGTGCGCACACCGCATAAATGCACCGCGCTGCCGGACTTTCAGACCGGCGGACTCATGGATGTTTCCGAATACGACAACGGAAACGGTAAAGTCAAAGTCCGCGCGAAAATCGAAGAACGCGGCGGCAACCGGCTGATCATCACCGATCTGCCGTACGGGCAGACCACCGAGTCGCTCACCACATCGATCGAAGAGGCTGTGCGGAAGAAAAAAGTGGCCGTTCGTGCCATTAACGACTTCACGGCCGAAAACGTCGAAATCGAACTGGTTCTTTCAGTCGGAGCCGATCCGGAACAGGTTAAGCAGGCGCTGTATGTTTTCACCGCCTGTGAATCAGCCATTTCCAGCCGCATTGTCGTGATTCATAACAACCGCCCGGTCGAAATGACGGTCGATGAAATCCTGCACCTGAATACGAAACAGCTGCTCACCATTCTCGAAGCAGAGCTGAATCTTAAAAAAGATAAACTGCTCGACGCCTTTCATACCAAAACGCTCGTGCAGATCTTTGTCGAAAACCGCATCTACAAAAAAATCGAGCAGTGCAAAACCTACGAGACAGTCCATCAGGCGGTCTTCACAGGGCTGGAGCCCTTCCTGCACCTGCTGCGCCGCCCCGTGGTGACGGACGACGTCGAAATGCTCCTTGCCATTCAGATCAAACGCATCTCGCTCTTCGACATGAACAAAAACAAAGAGGAGATCGAAAAAATCCTTACCGAGCTGGCCGAAGTGGAGAAAAACCTCAAGAGCCTCACGGTGTACGCAACCCGCTACCTCAAAGATCTCATCAAAAAATATAAAGACCGCTATCCGCGCCTCACCCAGGTTAAAACCTTCAAAGAGATCGAAGTACGAGAGCTCACCGCTACCGAACTCCATATCCAGCATGATATGGAAAGCCATTTTGTCGGTTCCGGCGTTAAGGGCGAATCTCTCCTGAAATGTTCTTCACTCGATAAGCTCATCTTTGTCTGGGACGACGGACGTTACCAGATGATGGCCCCGCCGGAAAAATTCTTCGTCGACGGCAACCTGCTCTACAGCGCCATCTTTGACCGCGACCGCGAAATGACCTGCGTCTATGTGAGCGGCCGCGAAACCTACATCAAACGCTTCACCTTCGGCGGTGCCATCATGAACCGCGACTACCAGCTTGCGCCCGAAGGTTCGAAAATACTCTTCTTTCAGGAAGGATGCCCCGACGAGCTTTACCTGCGCTACCGCCCGGCCAAAGGCCAGCGCATTCATCAGCAGTTCTTCAAACTCAAGGACCTGGCGGTCAAGGGCTCAAAAGCCAAAGGCAACCGGCTCACCACCAAATCGGTGCAGTATATCGACACCAGGCCGGGCCGCTGGTGGCGCGACGACGAAGAAGCCCCGCAGGGCGTTCTGCTGTAAAACCCTGTGCGGCATTGAATTTTTTTGCAGGCTGGGGGCCTGCTGTACGTATCGCCGGCATCTTGCCGGCCTTGTACAAAAAACTGAAGTTGATGTGATTCGTGGGTGTTTCTAATCTGCGGTTAAAAATGAATTCCGTATACGACATTCAGGCTTTGGAATCGGTCTGCCGGGATCCGCACCGGCGGAAACTTTTCTGCAACGCCTTTTTTAAAAAAGCGCTGCCGCTCGAAACTTGTCTGGTGAAAGCTCCGGAACTGAATGGAAAGCTGAACTTTGAAACGCTTGAGATTGTCGAGCGACAGGACTCGCAGCGCGACGGTGCAACTAAAATGGTCTTGCGGGCAGCGGACGGACACAAGATCGAGGCCGTGATTTTACGCATTGCTTCGGGCCGGACGAGTCTCTGCATTTCCTCGCAGGTCGGCTGCGCGGCCGACTGCCGGTTCTGTGCGACCGGCAAACTCGGGTTTATCCGCAACCTGACGGCGGCGGAAATGCTCGATCAGGTACTGCTCGCCAAGCGGCTTCTGCGCGAAGAAGGCCGGACGCTGCGCAACGTTGTTGTGATGGGAATGGGCGAACCGCTGCGCAATGAAGAGAATCTGTTCCAATGCCTGGAAACCCTGCGCGATAAACGCTTCTTTAATCTCTCCGACAATCACCTGCTGGTTTCCACCGTCGGCATTCCGGATGCAATGCTTCGCTTCGCGGAACGCTTTCCGAAAATCCGGCTGGCGCTAAGTCTGCATAGTGCGCGACAGGAAGTCCGCGAGCGGATTATGCCGATCGCAAAGTTCCAGACCTTGGAAAAGCTGAAAGCGGTTTTTCCGGCGCTCGAAAATACCGCCGGATTTATGGTCGAGTACCTGATGCTCAAAGGCATCAACGACGGACCGGAAGATATCGCCGCTCTGATTGAATTCCTGCGCGGCACCCGTGCGCACATCAACCTGATCCAGTTCAATGCGCATCCCGGCGCGCAGTTCGAACCGGTTTCCAAAGAAGCCCGCGAAGCGTTCGGCGATGAACTTAAACGCGCCGGATTCAAAGTGACCCTGCGCTATTCCCTCGGCGACGACATCGCCGCCGCCTGCGGTCAACTGGCGGGAAAATAGTTTCCAGTTATTGGAAAAGGTGGAACGCGACCTCCGGGCGCGTTTTGAACCTGTCCGGAGGTCAGGTTGTATCTTGTTTTACCCGCAAAAAGAGCGGGAAATTTCTGTCAAAAGGCGGGGCGGGGGATTAATTTCAGCTCCGTGATGCAAAGGCATCGCATGTTTAAAAAGAGGAAATCTATAGAACAGCTTGATTAACAACAATTTAATGCGTTAACGCGCAGTATCGTTTCGACCGAAAACTACCACTTTTCACGTTGAAGGAACGAACTGAACGGGAGCGCGCCCCTATGGGCGCGGCTCCTTGTTCTGTGTTTCTTCAACAGGGTGTGGTAGCCCTTCGGTCGGGACACGGACTTGGAGTTCGCGCCCCCTTTTTTTTGTGCGGTTTCAGGTTCGTAATCGAACCGGAAGGCCGCATGAGTCAGATAAAATCAAAAGAGCGGGTCGCCAATCACGGAGAGGTCTTCACCCCGGCGTGGATGGTCGAGGCGATGCTTGATCTGGTGAAGGGTGAAACGGAGCGCATTGACTCCCGCTTCCTAGAGCCAGCGTGCGGAGATGGCAACTTTCTCGTGCAGGTCTTGCGTCGCAAGCTGTCCGCCGTGGAACTCAAATACGGCAAATCCGACTTCGAACGGCAGCATTATGCACTGCTCGCGCTGATGTGCATCTATGGCATCGAACTGCTGACGGACAACATTGCCGACTGTCGTGCAAATTTACTGGAGATCTTTTCCGACTACTTGAATCTGGATGAGTCGGACGAGCTTTATCGCGCCGCGTTCTATGTGCTGTCGCAGAATCTCGTGCACGGCGATGCGCTCAAGATGCGCACCCACGATGACCATGCCATCACGTTTGCCGAGTGGGGCTATCTGGGTAAGGGCAGATTCCAGCGGCGCGACTTCCGCCTCGACACGTTAACCCTTTCGTCGGCCTTCAGTGCGGAGGACTCGCTCTTCTCACAGCTTGGCAAAAACGAAATCTTCACACCCGCCAAGGACTACCCGCCGATGACGGTGAGTGAATTGGCTTCTTCTGTAAAGGAGCTCGGATGAGTACTCAGGCGGCATTTACCCTGCGCGGTCGTAATCCGGATGTTTTGACGTGTATCGCGAATCTTTCCAACGACGAGGTGTTCACACCGCCGGAGTTTGCGAACCGGATGCTGGACACGCTGGCCGACGCATGGGCGGCAGAGAACGGCGGCGCGAATATCTGGGCGGACAAGACGGTAAAGTTTCTCGACCCGTTCACGAAATCGGGCGTGTTCCTGCGTGAGATCACCAGCCGACTCACCAAAGGTCTGGCGGATGAAATTCCTGATCTCGAAGAGCGCGTCAACCACATCCTGACCAAGCAGGTGTACGGCATCGCCATCACTCAAATCACCAGCCTGCTGGCGCGGCGCAGCGTCTATTGCTCAAAGCATGCCAACGGCGAGCATTCCATTGCGCAGAACTTTGACGGCGATGCTGGCAATGTCTGGTTTGAGCGCACCAAGCACACGTGGGAAGGCTCCAAATGTCAGTTCTGCGGCGCGCCTAAGGCAATTTTGGATCGCGGGGAAGAGCTTGAAAACTATGCCTACGCGTTCATTCACACCGACGACATCAAGACTCGGATGAACGAGTTTTTTGGAGGAAATATGCAGTTTGACGTGATCATTGGGAATCCACCGTATCAACTCGACACAGGCGGTTCTGGGCGTCAAGCGACACCAATCTACCACCTATTTGTAGAGCAGGCGAAAAAGTTGGATCCACGGTATCTCTCGCTTGTCATTCCGGCGCGCTGGTTCGCAGGCGGTATGGGTCTTGGAGCGTTTCGTAAGGAAATGCTTTCAGACACACGTCTTCGCGAGATTGTCGATTTTGTGATCGACAAGGATGCGTTTCCAAATGTCAACGTTAATGGCGGTATATGCTACTTCCTATGGGCAAGGGATAAAAGGGGAGTATGCAAAGTTACGACCGTTGCTCCAGGTGGCCATTGGGGTCAATCGGTAGAGCGGCCACTCGATGAATTTGATATTTTTGTTCGGTTCAACGAGGCAGTTCCAATATTACGCAAAGTCCTTGCAGCAAAGGAGGGCTCGTTTGCTCTTCGCATCTCGACAATAGACCCTTTCGGTCTTCCGACAAAGTTTCACGGGGCAGCATCAAAAAGCACCACAAAGTCGGTGAAACTTCATGGCTCAGGAAAGATTTCGTGGGTGGGCTCGAGTGAGTTGGCAAAGAACACAGCTTGGGTTAATAAATGGAAGGTTCTGGTTGGTAGCGCGACAGACGGAAACGAGAAATACCCGTTACCTATTTGGGATGAAGTTGGGCCTTTTATTGCGGGCCCGGGCGAAGCGTGTAGCTGGACATATCTCGTCGCGTCGCTCGCCAAAAACAAAACTGAAGCAGGGCACATTGTTGAGTATATGAG
>Ga0116171_10002773_pt1 | contig 16468 bp, 16 predicted proteins | sample AD_JPNHW2_MetaG_FD_89798 | JGI IMG/M metagenome (GOLD analysis project Ga0116171, IMG submission 89798) | Active sludge microbial communities of municipal wastewater-treating anaerobic digesters from Japan - AD_JPNHW2_MetaG | ecosystem: Engineered > Bioreactor > Anaerobic > Digestate | place... | reverse complement strand
GGCGTTTGCATTTGCAGCAAGTAGGCTTCTTTCAATCCTTTCAGTTTCAGCTCAGAGATTTGGTCGAGGAGTTGTTGGTGCATGGCCATTCTCCTTGTAATGACAGGTTATCTTGATAGAAGTGTTTGCCTCTCAGGTTTTTGTGATCCGGTGGAAACAGGGGGATGGTATTACCTGCCGGATCCATATAGCTTTTAGTTTTGAGGATTTCCTTGAAATGGGCAACTTTGCACAGTTTGAGCTCGATCATTTTTTTGCTGGTTAGTTCTATGGCTTGACTGTCAGTGTGATGTTTTGCCATGGTCAAAATTCCCATACAGCTGCGGAATCCCATTTCAGGATGCGGCTTGGCGGCCAGAATTCCTTCGATCAATTTTTGGGTATAACAGCCAAATGAGCCGCCCCAGCTGATAAGTCGGGATGGCGACCATGTTCCATAGATGCGGTGCGCCGAGGCCATATGCTCCTCTTTGGTGGAATAGGCGCCGCGTTGGTACAGCCGCACATGCAGGGCGATACGCCTGTTATGATGAAAGAGTTCAACGCTGTCGGCTGTATAGATGGCGCTGACTCTTTCGCCTGCCAGCTGATAAGGCACGCTGTAAAAGCTGCCCTCGAGTTCGACGTGATAATCGATATTGACTTTGCACTGTTTGAACTCGCGATAGAGATAGCGTTGAGCCGGCAGCGGCTTTAGTGCGGGCTTATCCAAGTCCAGATAGAGTTGATAGCGGCTTTTACCGTAGCGTCTGATCACACGGTGATTGAGATCGTCCAGTAATACGGCAATAGCTTGGTTCAATTCGGCCAGAGTGAAAAACACAAGATGACGCAGCCGGGCCAGGATCCAGCGCTGCACCAGCTTGACGGATAATTCCACCTTCGGTTTATCCTTGGCCCGGTAAGGTCGTGCCGGCAGCACAAGGACGCCATAATGATCAGCCATATCTTGAAAGGTATCGTTGATCACCGGTTCATATTTGTCGGCTTTGGTCACCGCTGTCTTCATATTGTCCGGGACGATGAGCTCGGTCAGACCGCCAAAGTATTCAAAGGCATGGATTGTACTGGTGATCACAGACGGCTTGGTCTGATCCAGCGAGGCCTCTGCAAAGGTATAGCCGCTTGCTCCCAAAGCGGCGACAAATATTTCGACATCAATCGCTTCACCGGTATTCTTATCGATGATATGCCAGCGCACGCCGGAGTAATCCATGAACATCTTCTCACCGGCTTTGTGGCTGACGCGCATGGTAATGGAGACCCGTTTTTTCCACGCCCTGTACAAATTGCAGAAATGGGTGTACCCATAATGGGTATCCGGGAAGAGATCAACATATTCTTTCCAGAGGAGTTCTCGGGTAACGTATTTTTCTTTCAGAGCAAGATCCATTTTGACCAAGTCTGGCAACCTCTTGCGCAATCTCTGCTTGGGCCGCTTACTTTCCTCCGGGAAAAGTGCAGCATATATTTCATCCTCACTCCGGGCCTCAAGGTCTTCAAGTGTCATGCCGGATTTGGAAAAGCGCACAATATAATCGGCAATCGTCGACTTGGGCGTTTTCATCACCCGCTCGATCTCTCTTAAAGAAAGATGAGCCTTGTGATGCAAATGGATGATCTTTTTGATATCACGCAATTTCATTCTCCCGTTCTTGGGCATGAGGTGCTCCTTTTGATCGCCATTCCACTGACTCGTTCAAAAGGAACAATATAGTAAAAATGGATGAAATTTGGGTAGGTCAATGAGGAGGGAGAATTTCGCCAGGTCAAGTTACGACATCTGTTTCACTATGCTTGAAAACTGTCCGAATCTTTAGTGAAACACTGTCCGAAAGTTTAGTGAAACGCTGTCCGAATCTTTAATGAAATGGTGTCCGAAAATTTTTGAATTTTCCACTCCATTCATTGTTTAGATAATGTACTAGTCCGCCAATAATAATATGATGTTCGAAATATAAATAGCCTGCTCCATAAGACATCCATGGAATTATTAATAGAAATTGATAATAAGGAGACTCAACATTTCTAAAAGTGATCCCTAATATTGCACCGATCGAACCGAGCAAAAAAATCAGTACTTTTTCACGAATATCTAGTTGAAATAATATTTCATCTCTAACCACCTTGTAGTAAGTAAGATAAATATCTTTCATTTCTGAGTTCCTTATGCCCATCTTTTTAATAGGTCTCTGTTCATCTGTTTGCATGGTTAATGTCTTTCATATTTGAAATATTGTCAATAGTCGTAGATTAGAAAAAAGCGTGATGATTTAACTTTAGACGACATCCTACGCTGAATCAATTGCAGAAGTCAACTGGCCGTCAATACGTTCTTTCCTACCCATCCCCTCTCCCCAATGCCTTGTGCGGAGCTATTTGTCGCAAAAGGTATCGCAAAATCAGTTATTTAAAATATCAGACTTATGATGTTTTCGAGATTCTCGAAACGACTAAATTGTGTAAAAATAATAAGAAGTTGATTTGCATGCCTTCTGAGTCGCTTTTAACAAATCGAGAGAAAAATACTAATTGCTCCAAGAGCTATACTTAATACTCCAAGGACAACGCTGATCAGCGCTAGCAATGTTGCCATTCTCACCACATTCTGAGGATGCTGGAGGTTTGCTCGTATTTTTCCGCACCATCCATTCGCTGCTTTAATTTCTAGTTCATGGATGATTCTTGTTTCTATACCACCTAGCCTTTTTCGATACCATTCGTTGATTGTAATTGTGGCTATGCCTTTTTCTATTATTTTTCTGGGCGGATTATTGTATAAAGTTATGTAATTGCGATCAATGTTAAGGCATTCACAGAAGACCTTTTTATTGTTTTTTTTGTTTGTAATTTTTACGATTGATCGAGATTCTAGCCCTGAGTTTGTTATCCAAATCCACCCTTGATTCAAATCGTCATACAATGATGCCAATACTAAATATTTCATAGCTCATGACTTTCTATTAAGATTCTGCAATGACTATCACCCAACTCGCTAATTTATGCGAGATATTTGAAATAAGACTAAGTACTGGATTTTGAATGATGAAACGCTCCTGGCCAGCCGCCATGCTCCTCAATAACTCTGTCAATTTCCTTCATAATGCGAATTGTCTCACTTAGTGCGACAACGATCTTTTGGTAGTGACTGATGTCATCTTCAGATAGAGTTCGCCCCTTACGGTCCTTAAGCCATTTTTCACAAACTTGATATCCGCCAATGTGAAAATTCCAAATATCCTCCAACACACCCTTGAAGCCAGCCGTCTGAGCCTTGTCCAACCAGACGGTCTCTTCGGAGTACGTGATCTTTTCGACTTTAGTAGTTGGAGCACCCATGAATGCAGTGATGAAGAGCCCAACCTTGGGAGATTCGAGCAAGTGCAGAGATACGAGTTCGCCGCCAAGAGAGGCTAGCGCGTGGAAAAATTCCAGACTCCCGGGCAAGGGCAGACGCGGAAAATCAATCTTCAGAAACTCCGCATAGCGACTTCGATAGCAAGGGCTGTGAAGAACTGCGTAGATATATTGGAAGATGTCTTCGGGCGGCACCCCTTTGGGCAGATTGAAAGGACCTTCAAACCCAAGGCCGAGGCAATCTGCTAGAGATATGAGGAAATGAATTGAAAAATTTGGGCGGATAATCGATTCCGCAAACAACGAAGATTGATCAGCGACTACCCAAAGCGGAAAAACGTAGTTCACGTCGTAAGAACCCACACTCTTGTGCCCGGGAGGAAGCAGCGTTGTAAAAGCTGAAAATACGTCTTTGGTAATTCGTGTTGTAATGAGAGCCCTATTGTTTGGCAAGTCAAGATGGCGAGTGAGCTCTGGGCGTGGCCAATCAATCATCCACTCAGCCCAATAAACTTGTCTAAAGTCAAAGGGACGATAGAGACACAATCGTACTCTGTCGGGGAAGCAATTATCGTCTGCAACACGCCGTCTTGCAGCTGGTATTTTCCAGCCACGAGTGTCTCCATCTGGATATTTATTTGAACCGTACCCTTCAAAGTAAGTCCGACGGATGTTTGCATCGGAAATTTCAAGGTTAGCAAAAGCCAGAATCCGTTTCAAAAGCGCATCTTTATCAAAATCGATTACGAAGTGGTCTCGGGCGGTGATGAAGCCTGCACAATTAACTGACATCGCCTCACTAAGTTTCCAGCCGTTATTATATTCAGTGCGATAACTGATATTCTGCGGCTCAAAGAAATAGTATGGTGAATCAGGTATTAAGGGGGAAAAATTAGACTCAGCAAGGCCCTGCTTGGCGAGCCAAATATATTTATTCTCACGGCTTCCCCAAAGATCTTTGTGAGAGACGATTGTGGGACCTTCATTCAATGAGGCAAGAAAGATAGCGACGCCTTGCTTGATGTCGAAAACGTTCTTATCTTCTGAGCCATCAGGTGATTTTTCTTTCTTGTTTGCATTTCCATGTAGATCGAGTACGCGAATCCGCTTAAAAGTCATCATTAGACTTTGGCGCATCCCTCGAAATGTCGGATTATTGAGATATCCGTGATTGGTGATGCAACCGACAATTCCGATGCGTACTGCCTCAAGCGTTATCTGTACTAGGCGGATAAATTTCACATAGTCATCTTGGAGCCAAATTTTCTTTTCTTTTAACACGGCGCCATCCACAGTTCGATAATTATCGATGATGCGCTGTGCTTGCTCACTCATGTTTGATGAAATGCCAGAATAGGGAGGATTTCCAATGATGATAGTGAATCGAGTATGGCTCTTGATCGAGTTCACTGCTTGTGCTTCATGTGCTAGTGCAGGACTAGCAAACTCGAATCGTCCAGAAAAATCCTGTGCTGGCTCCAGCGCATTAGATAAATATACTCGTGCCCGTTCGCCACTATCGAAATGATATCCAGTCTCGTAGAGCTTTAGTCCAATTTTAAGGTGTGCAATGGCGTAGGGTGCCATGAGCAACTCGTAACCATACAGACGTGTGAGCAGATGTTTGGGCACATACTCGTTCCACAGCGCATTTCTTTTATTCTCAGCATGGCCTTCCTTCTTCCATTTGGCCACAAGAGTTTTGTGGATAAGATCGATAGCTTCTACGAGGAAGGTACCGGTGCCGGTGGCCGGATCAAGTATCTGAATAAAATCCTGGTCTGGCGAGATCCCTTCGGGTATCTTCAAGTCCTTGTGGCGCTTTACCATTTTGCCCCAAGTAGTAATATCCGCTAAACCATCCTCCAATCCAAATTCAGTACGGAGTAGCTCATCCACAGAACGTACAATATAAGAAACAACAGGTCTTGGGGTATAGAAAACACCTCGCTGCATCCGTTTTTGGGCGTCGTACTCCTTTAAAAAAAGCTCGTAGAAGTGAATCACAGGATCTTCTTGTGGATTCTTATCACCAAAATCGCGAATGACTGCTTCCATATTAGAATTGTTAAGAAGATCCACAACTTCGCTTATGCCTAGCTCATCGAAATCAATTCCTCCTCCTCCTGCTTTCGCCTTTCTACCGCCGACATTGAGGAATGTCTCCATCAATTCTTTCAAAAATGGATTTGTAACTGGAATCTGAACAGTCAATTCATCTGCAGTTCTACCTTTGGGGTTCGCTAAGCGTGCTGAGAGAAGTCCATATGCAATTGTTTGTGCATACATATCAGCAAAATCATCTTCAGAAAGATCATGTATAAGCGACTCCCGGAAAGCATGATGGAGCTTTCTTATTGGGCCTTTCTCTGTTTCAATAGACAGGATAGAACTTGCACGTTTACGAATTTGTCTAGCCAAAGCCGCCAAACGAATAGCCAGTTCTTTTGATGTGGTGATAACCTCGTGATGTCCAAGTGTGAAAGCACTAGCCCAATTACTTCGCCAGGATTCAATGTCCTTTTCATTCTTTGGCCAAACAAGCTTTTTCTGAAGCTCACTATGAACATGGTCGATGTGTAATACTGTATCTGCGTCATCCCAGCCAAGCACTCGTAGAGTTGGCAGTTCAGCAGATTGCTCTTCCTGAGAAAAGTGGGCGAATGTAATCTGGCGCTGGGTTGATTCACCGTAGTTAGAGATGAATAAAAGATCATTGAGCTGCCAAGTCGCCATCTCAGAAGTACGAGCATTAGCACGTTTTTTCATCGCAAGACTACTTAGAATACGCCGTAACGCTACAACAGGCAACCGTTTGGGGGCGAATCGGATAAAGAAAATGCCCCAAGGTTGGCTGTCTGCCAATGGACGCAATTGCTTTATCTCGTCAATCTTTGCAGCAGACTTGCTGTCAATTCCCAGTTCGTCGGGATCATACTCAAAGAAAAGATCCTCAAAGTCGGCTTGTTCGATAGGCCAGTCTAATTCATCGCGAAGGTATTTCACTAATTCAGGAAACGCCTTGATATTTCTCAATTTTTCCAAATCCATGGTGGCCATCATTCCGCTCCTCAACACAATTCCATCCAGGCCTTCAAAGTAGGCTTAACGCCTATAGGGGCTTGTACTTTTTTCAGGTAAGTATTTTTAATATGCTTTTCTAGCTTTAAGCGGATCTCACTTAAGGTTTCTTTTGGGATCAGGCATTTTCTTTTTGTATCAGGAGCAGAACGGATAACAGCAATTATTGCTGAAGGATCCTCAATTATCTCGCCGCTGGCAAGATCAAGGAGATACCACTGCACTGAACCAGCTTCTATTGACCATTCAATTTGTTCTCTATTTTCGTCGCCGAGCGGTTTGGCAGGCAATGCATAACAGAAAAATATCGCCTGTGATTCGGAAGAAGGATGTTGCCGTCCACTAAACACTTTTTGTGGAAAACCATTGAGTTTTTCTTCTAGACCAGGATAGGCTTTTATGAGCTGTTGATATTCCAAATGCATTTGTTCAATGGGAGAGGGCTTGCCTTCATAATATTCATAGAAGTCACGCAAATCTTCATAGTCATCGTCTGGTTTAAGAAGCTTTTTCCCTTCGATGCCAAATGTTTTCGATATCCGCAATGTTTTTTTCGAGACGGTTTTATATAAACGAAGCAAGTCGTCAAGCTCATCAGGCGGCAGAAAATTCCAATAGGCAATCTCCCCCCTAAGCCTTGCCTGATCTGGATGATCAACAATGATCCGCTTCTCGATTTCACCATTCAGCCTACGATCAACACGGCCGATTCGCTGCATAAGGCGCACTGGATTCCAATGCAGATCATAGTTTATTAACCTTGTGGCATCCTGCAAGTTTAATCCTTCAGATAGCACATCGGTTGAAATCAGCACCCGGATTTCCTGTTTCCCTCCGTGCGAAATCTCAGAACTTGAGGAACCATTATAATAGGGAGAAAATCTGCGGATTACGTCGACCCGATCGGATTTGCTAGCGCTGTCGATTTCTTCGACTCCTTCAATACCTGCTTCAACAAGCTGCGCTTTCAAGTATCTGGCTGTATCCATAAACTCAGTAAATATAATTACCTTTTGCCGAGAGAGCACAGGGTCATTTTTTAGCAGGTTTTTCAAAGCGGCAAGCTTTTTGTCTTGGGAGGATTTGAAATCTTGCAGCTCATATAAAAATCGGACCAGTTGTTCTAAATCTAACAGTGTTTCATCGATAATTTCATCTATTTTGAAATCATCGCGAGATAACTTGTTTTTTCTGATATTTTCATAAACGACATCTGGAATCAATTCCTCTTCAATTTGAGCCTCTTCATCCTCCCAAATCTCCAATTGGTGCGTTTTCATGTACCCGATGAGACCGCTATGCTGGTTTTTCCATCTTTCGATCAGCCGTTTTTCATGATCCGTTTCAGCATGAATTTCCAGCCAGGCTAAAAGTTTCCTTAGTAGTGTCCTTAAAGAGAGGGTAAAAGCCTCAACCGAGCTCTCAAATCTTTTCAGGAAACTAGTACGGACCAGTGATACGACCTGTTTCTGGCGGCCATGTTCCATTGGATCAATGCTAGCATCATCGCCCTTGTAGTAGGCATACGGGTAATAAATCGCCAGCGAAAATAGAGGTTTCTCCTTGCTAAACGCTTGCTCTATCATCCCCAGGAGCTTTCCATACGTCTGTTTGACGGAATAAGGTACAACCTTTGGCTCCTTTGGTTTAGGAAAAAGGATATCCTGTCCGTTGCCTTGAGTGATACTCTTTTTTACGTAGGACCGGCTGTGCTGGACGACCAATCGTCTAAATAGGTCATCCTGACTCAGTACAAGTTCAGCTTCCAGTGCATCAAAATCCGTGATGGTATCAAGCGATCCCTGCCGTTGCTGTAAAAGATGCTCAAGGGCTTTTTCCATTTTAAGAAAATGGCCCTGAAGTGAGCGAATTGCCAAGGGTGCATCACTAAAATAGTCTGACTTCAGGCGAGAGAATAATTCAATCATGTGCTGCAAATCTGTCAATCGATTATTGATGGGAGTTGCCGTCAGCATAAAGACTGTTTTGTCTTCACAGATATCGAATAACCTCCAGTAATGAGACAAACGTTCACCAGGATCAGTGCCTCGAATTCCCCTGTTGCGAAAATGATGGGCTTCATCAATTATTATTACATCAGCTCTTTCACGAACACTCTCCAGGTCTTCTTGAAAAGTACCTTTGCGAAGCAAATCGGTATGATTGAATATCTCCAGTTTACTGTATTTTCCAAAGAGATGGGGCAGTCGTTTTTTTAGTTCCATCTCCCAAACCGCGACGCGTGCCGATTTAGGAACAAATAACGCAACGTTTTTTCGATCATGAACGATAAGACGCTCAATCAGCATCAAGCCAACAAAGGTTTTTCCCAAACCAACGCCATCGCACAAGAAAGCGCCATTATATGCGGCGGCTCGTTTCATTAGGCCATGATAACCTTCTTTCTGATATTGTGCCAGTATAGGATAGATGATTGACTCGTTTCTTTCCCATTCTGAATCAGATAACTCATAACCTTTAAAAAATTCCTGAAGCGCTTTAGCGTAGACATCGAATGGCGTAAAGTTCTCGATGTGCCTCTCTATTACTCTTAGTATATCGGGAGTTACATCTTCGCCTTGGCCCCAGTGCTCATCATACCATTCCTGAAGAACTGATACTGGACGGCCAGTGATCTGAACATTGAGCTCAATGTTTTCGGTAAGTCCGGGGAAGGTAAAATTCGAGGATCCAACAAGTGCAGAAGCGCCAACTACTTCAAGGCGTGCATGCGTGATATAGGCTTTTGCGTGGAATTTGTCCTTGCGATAAACACGGCAGAGTAATTTTCCAGCTCTGATTGCCTCCACAATTGCCGGAACACCCTGTAAAAAATCATTCTTCTCTTTCTCGCTTTCAATGCTATCATCAAGCCGTTTGGATACTTCCTGGAGGCCTAGCTCAAAGGCTTTCTGCGTCCTTTTGGATACTTCATCTCCCATAAGGACTCGGATGAGGTCTACCTTTCGCCATTCATCCTTCAGTGAAAGCAGGGAGCCAATTTCAAAATATGCAGTGGCAATGTCGAATTGTTTGGATATTTGGCACCAATCATGGAGGTATTTGAGCACTTTCCAATCTTGATCGCTGTTATCAACTATGAATAATTCGCTTCCGGTGGGACTTTGTCTGGTGGGCATGTGAGTATAGCTCCCATATTTTTGGGCAATCTATTAAACTATTTTAATAATTTCAGCCTTAAATATTAGATAATTCTAAAAAATCACTAATTTTTTTTATATAAAGATAATAATCCACTAACTATTTGAAGCACCCAAAATATCGAAAATGCAATGAAAAAGGATAAAACGAGAATGCTGTATTTTTGGATTGGAACATTAAGCCCTCTAAGCATTATTTTTCCAACAATAGTTCCAAAAAATAATACAACATTTATCCAAACAGCTAAATTGAAGTTATTTAGAAATATTTTAAAAGTCATGCTTTTTGCCAAGACAGTGAACCAAATTTTTGAATGAAGAATTTGAATCAAAGAAAATGCAGTTATTGAAAATGCCAAAAACATAAGACTAAAATCTTTGCCTACTTCCATTAGATCTATTACTATCTCAGGCATATCAGCTGCTTCTGAAAAACCTAGTGCAAGCCATATTACAATACAAATAATCAGAGACCCAAAAATGGGCATCAAGAAATCGCGCCAATTCAGATTAAAGTTCATGGATAACCACCTTTTAAATATATTCTTCAATCGATGGTCGATATTGAAAATACGCCGAAAACAGTTGTTCGAAAACTTGAAGGCTCGGCACATACTTATCCCGGTAATTTAGGCTGGCTTGATATAGAAATTTGTCAGATATCAAATCGAGTGTCCGGCTTTGTTCGTCAATAGAACCTCGCACGATGAATTCTTCAGCAAGATTTTTATCATCTTGACAAAGCCATGCAAAAATCCTTTTTACAAAATCTTTGCTAATATCCCTTTTTTTTGAGTGCCCCATACTTAACTCTAATCTTAAGCTATGACAATTGCTTTGTTGCATAGCCTCTAAAAGTCCTATCATTATCTCGTTCGTATTACCTTTATGGGAATCTAAATAATAGTTTTCGGAGTCATTCGCATTCATGGCAATCTTGAATTCTAGCTGCCTTATTCGTTTCATATTTTTCACAAACTCATCATATGAATCAGGATTAGCTATAAAGAAAGCTTCAAGCTGAGCAGCCTCATTATCAACAAGCAGTGGTTCTACAGCTACATTACCGGATGTTATCTCTTCAAATTTGCTATTTAAATAGGTAATAAATGTATTTGAACTACCACAAAATTTGTTATTTACCCAAGAGAGTACTCCATTTCTCTTATCAATAATAAAATAAGTTACTTCGGCTATTTCGTTTTGTTCTTTGATGAGTTTAAGTTCCGCGAGGTTCCCTGTTCCATCTTCTTCATAGGGATAGCCAGCATTTCTCCTCTTTATGAAAAGGCCGCTGATAAAGTATTCTTTCTCTGGAATATTTAAACCGCACTTATCCTGAGAGAATATGATACAATTTTCGGTACCTGTCCCTGGATTTGCATAGCGCGTGGGTATATTTGTTAAGGTTAAGGGCAATTGTTGGATATTTAAAAATAGCTTATCAAGTTCAGCTGGTGATACAGCCTCTCTTTTTAGAGTTAATGAATGGCTCTTTATGATTTTTAGGAAGTATATTTTTATACTTTTGTTACTCATAACAAATGCTCCTTTCCAGAATTAGCAAAAAAGCTTAAAATATCCTTGGGAGTTAATGTGATACTGATAAGAATAGTATAAAAGTATGTTTCGTCAGAACTACATTTGATTAGGCCATAGCTACAAAATTGACTAAGATAGAAAAAGCCCAGCCATTTCCATATGACCGAGCCTTCAATTTCCCAACATAGCCCCTCCCTGTGAGCGATCTGAGTTATTTCCTTAAATGTAATAATTTCATGAATAAAAACAAGCTATTTCTGAGTTTTTTCAAGCGGCTTAACCGTCGGATTAATCTTGGATAAAAATTCGCGGGTTTCGTTATTTATGAAGTTTGTCTTTTATCCGATCTGTTAGATCGCTCATATTATACACGTTTTTGTCATTATTACGTTTACTCATTTCCATGCTTACTCATCTTCTTTTTGTTGCTCATATTCATCAAAAAAAACCGTATCTTCAAGCAAAGCCGATAATTTTGAAATATATTCGATTTGCATTTCTATGCGTCTGATTTCATCCTTAAGCTGGAGTCTCTTGCTTGGTGAGTTTTCAGACTCCTCCATAAATTGTTCGAGCTGCCACGCCATTGCCCTCCCATATTCTGCTAACATATCTTTAAAATATTCTGTATTCTCCATACAATATTCCCCTCCTTAAATAGAATAGCCTTTTGTCCAGTTAAAATGAATATTACTGCTGAAAATCAGTTGATCGTACAATGTTTCCTGCAGAGTCAAGAAAAAATAGCTTATTCTCGACGACGTACCCTCCAAATGAATTCTTGGCTCTGTATTTAACGCGAACAAAATAGCCGCCATCTGCTTTTTTAGTTACTGGAGACCATTCGATGAATTCCAAAGATTTTGGATCTTTCAAGTTGGCCTTTAACCATGACTCCACTTGCCGAACTGACCCATCCCATTCACTATTTTTAACTACCTCATATGAGGACGATTTACTTGATTGATAATTACCAGCTTTATCTGATGAATTAGAGGAAACAATTGCGCAAACCAGAAATAGAGCTACTAAAACTGCGCATCCAATTCCAGTACTATTCGCAATCTTCTGTTGATTCTTTTTAATTTCTTCGACTTTTTCCGCTGTGAGCTGGTATCCACAGTGTGGGCATTTTTCAGCTGTTTCACTAATCTTCTTCCTGCACTCCGGGCAAGTGATAAGAGCCATAGCAGCCTCACGATTTAGAAAGACATCTGTTAGTTATAGATTTTAAAAAGAAATCGAATCAACCCCAAAGGTAGATAATGAAGGCAATCGGTTATAAATAACAATAAAATAGCTGCACTCCTTTCTTCAGATTTAATATTCGTCGGTAGAGTTTATGATTACTGATTAGATTAATCCCTGAATTAGATTATCTTCTCATAATAAGTGCAACTGGCCAAAGCAAAATCATTAAAATTATCATTAATAAATTTTTGGTTCTTATGTATTGAGGTTGATTATAGATTGGCCTGCCAAAATCCAGGATAACAATTAAAAGACCAAGAAGTAAATAGAGAACTAATAAGATTGTCATTGTGTCGTCCCTTATTAATGGTTAAAGCTTCGTAGTCTGTTTTCAAGGAAAATGCTCACAATAATTAGTGTAGAGACCAAAATGTCCACAGACTGCCATAACTCTTTGCCGAATGATATTTTCAAGATTGGATTATAAAGCAGCCCAAATGTGAAAAATAGCTGTGGTGTAATCCTTATATCCTCAGAGTAGTCTATATATGCTAAATAAAAAAATCCAATGCTACCAAAGAGATGTACTATTTGATAGTACCAAAAAGGCATATTAATAAGGCAAAGGAGCAATCCGATGATAAGGATTATTTTAACATGTAGCTTTTTCATTCAATAAATTCTCATGGTTGCATTTAACGTTACCAAGATAGACGTACATAATTGGTTGTTAATTACTTTAGCTTTAATCCCCGATGCAAACCAGGAATTTGTTTTTGAATTACTTCGCTCATCACTTCGTCTAAAATCCGAAGAGCATTTGGAGGGGCACTCGGCCCAAGAAGTTCTGGATGTTCAGCGATGATGATATATTTTGTCAATGAATAGAAGTCTGGACATTGAGCAATGACTTTTTCAACATGGTAAGGATCTGTATTATATTTTGGGGGGCCAACCATAGAATCAGTTGCAGCTCTACTTAAAAACAACTGTCTGAGAACGTCTTTTTCATTATCGTAAGTCCCTAGCTGCCTAATTTCCCGGTATGTTTGAGCCATCGCTTTGCATATCGAACCAGGAGAGCCAATGCCATGTTTCATAATAAACTTAATAAAGCCCATTTCTCTCCTCCTTATTCTTCAAGAAATGTAAAACATTTTGAGACCAAGTTTAATCGATATGATGGATTGAGTACTAGCCAAGATAAAAAAAGGCCCAGCCATCCTCGAATGACTGAGCCTTTAAATTTCCTCCATAACCCATCCCCATTTCTCGTCCGCTGCAGCTTTGCTTCTGAACTTCTGAGATTTGCATAATCTAATAAATTAATACATAAAATCAAGGGAATTTGCGGATAAAAAAAAGGCAGCCATTTAGTTCCGAGTTTAGGGGGGTGGCTCAGAACTAGAGGTATGGCTGCCTAAAAACGAAAACATTAAAATCCCCGATGCCCCAGCCCAGTATGAAAAATGATGAATTTGATTTGAAGCAGAAGATGCGATGAGGAAACCCTGTGAAATATGATAGCAAATTTGGAAATGAATGTCAAGCAATAATGCGTTTAAGTTGCAGATTTGGTTCAATAAAACTGCCAATATCAAGCCGATTCTCTCAGTAAATTGGAAGAAAAATGGTACCTGCAAATCAATATGAGTAATATTGATTTTTAATGACATAGCCCCACCTTGCTCCCAATACCCTCAACTTACCCTAAAAAAGAGATGCCAACAGGCACCTCTTTTCCCCCAAATATTCATCCCAATTGGCCCTCATCTGCAAACGAATAATGCCTATCATCGCCAATAATGACATGGTCAAGCAGGTTGATATTCAGCAACGCCGCGGCCTCTTTCAGCCGTTTGGTCAGTGTCTTATCTTCCGCAGATGGCGAGGGATCTCCGCTGGGATGATTATGCGCAATGATCAGATTTCGCGAGCTGCTATAAAGGGCAACCCGAAGGATATCAGCCGTATCAGCCACGGATTCATTGGCTGTTCCGATGTGCACCATTGATGTGGCATTGATATTGTGACGGGCATCCATCGCGATGGCCAGTATTACTTCACGGTCAAAGTCACCAATGTGTTGGCGAACGTACGATGCGGCATCAGTTGAGCAGCTGATATTGACATGGGGCAGTTCTTTTTCGCGTACTAACTGGGTCCGAACGAAGTAGTGAGTGCTCTTTTCGAACAAAGGCAGATCTGCGTAATTGGCTTCCTCCATAGATTACTCCGATTAGAGAACAAACTTGGTCAGGTCTATGCGACCAGGGAGATGTATCTTTGTCACCGTCTCGGAAAAGATCGCCGATGATGCTTGACCCAGCTGAACTTCGAGAGTTGAAATTTTCGACTTCAATTCCAGGAGCGTTTGGACAAGCGCATCAGAGACATGGTGCTCAGCCAGAAGAAGATCAAACGACTCATCGGGAATTGAGGCCAACTCCCGCTGACTGCCAATCTCGTCCAAAATAGCCTGTTTGACTTTTCGCAATTCATTGCGCACAGGCCATAACTCGCTTTTCAGTTTGCCAGCATCATAGGCCACCTCTTCCATAAACGGTGTTGCTGGAATGGTCTCGATTCCGGCAAAATCTTCACCGAGGCCATCCACATTAATTCCCATATCCGAGAGATAGACGGCGGTATCTTCATCCAGAAACAGTCCCATCTCATTGGAATGGATATCGGTCAAAGGCGAGTAATCCGGAATCGAAGACTTGTGCGCCAGGATTGAATCAGTGAGTTTGCGTTCCAGAGTCACATCCGCAGCTGCCATCGCGTTTTCCGGTGAGAAAGTCTTGAGTACCCACCTTCGGCCAAACGGATCATGCGGATTCTTGAAGTTGCGGATCAGTTCCTGGGTATAAAAGATCACCGGTTCTTCGGATTCCGGATCACGACAAAGTCGAATGCGTGAAGCTGTGAAGTTTTTGGCTTCTTCGACCGCTTCGATTTTGAAATCTTCGATGTCAGAATCCAGCTTTTCGGGCTTGTCGATTACGATGTTATCCATCCTCGTCCTCCTCCTTCGGTAGACGAATCGGCATGATGAGATTCATCGATGAGCCAGGGGCATCGCCAGTCTCGACGAATACCGAGGCGGTGTTTCCATCGTTGTATCTCCAGAGCGCTTGCTTCCCTTCGATGCCGTCCAGTACCTTTTCCAGATAGCTGAGATTCATGGCAACCCTAAGCCTTTCTCCTGAAATGTGGCCGACGGACATCGACGATTCCCATCGAACATCCTCCTCATTGTTCTCAACCTTGATGGAGAGCAGATCTTCGTTGATCTCGAAAAGTGATGCCATCGTGGCTTTATTGGCAAATGCCTTGGCTGCTTCTGTAAGATTCCGTAGCCGCACCACATCCACTTCGACGCTTGATGCAAACTCTTTGGGAATGACTCGCGCAAAATCCGGATAGGTCCCTTCAACATTGCGCATATAAAGCGTCAGCCCATGTTCCAGCTCAAAGCGGAAGTAATCCTCCGAGAAGGACACCGAAACGGTCTCTCGTACCAGCCTGGGCAGCAGCTGAATAACTCTTTTGGGAAGAATCCCGCAGTATTCCTGAAATTCACAACTGTGCGCCGGATCCATATCAGAGATAGCCCTCAGGACATGCCCATCGGTAGCACAGGATGAAAAACTTCCGTTTTGGTTTAAGTAGACGCCATTTAGAGCTGGTCGTAATTCATCGTTGCTCAGGTACGGCAGTTGGCTGTGCAGAAGCATCACGGCCTCTTTGCTCCACTCTCCGATGGGCTGAAATTCCGTCTCTGGTAGATTGGGAAAATCCGTCACTTCACCGCGTGGGAACGAAACCGACTTGTTGTCATAATTGATCTTGATGCGATTTGGCTCTGATAAATCAAAGTCAATCGAAGCCGGTTTACTCTTGAGCACTGTCTTGAGAATACCGAATGGAATCAGAAACGACCTCGTTTCAGGGACAGGCATCCGGGCAATCAGCTCCAGATCCGTTGCGAGAACATAGCCGTCCTTGAAAGCTATGTTCCTCAGGACCTCGATGGTCGAGTTTCTGGGCACGACCTTTTCGGCAACAGCCAGAAAACGAATCAGTTCTTGCAGCATAGTTCACCTCATAAATTATTGGGAACACCTCCAAAT
>Ga0116171_10002772_pt1 | contig 16472 bp, 14 predicted proteins | sample AD_JPNHW2_MetaG_FD_89798 | JGI IMG/M metagenome (GOLD analysis project Ga0116171, IMG submission 89798) | Active sludge microbial communities of municipal wastewater-treating anaerobic digesters from Japan - AD_JPNHW2_MetaG | ecosystem: Engineered > Bioreactor > Anaerobic > Digestate | place... | reverse complement strand
CTTCTCTTTTGTCTTAAATAGCGATTTAGCCAGCAAATTGTAAATATTAATTTGACATAAGTTTCAAAAAAATTACACATTTTGAAAATCAAAACTGCGGAATATGGGATACAACGAGGTAGTATTAAAATATTTCAGTTAAAGAAGTACACGACCGATTATTCAGAGACATGGAACGAATTGAGGCCGAAAGCGAGTTTGTGCGGCTTCCATGGTAGCTTTCCAGGCCCATAATTCATCTGGTGCAGATCGGAGCGGAACGGCTCAGGCGATCTCTAAACTGGATCCAACCCCCAGGAGCCGGGAGGGCCTGGCCGCCGAGAGGCGGGCCTGGCGCCCCCAGTGACACCCTTTGCGGCTATCTGAAGGGCATCCTCCAGCCCAAAGCAGTCAGCCCAGCCTGCATGACGCGCCTGCCACTACGATTATTATTCGGCCGTCCCCTTTTACTCTTTCACCCTCGCAAATATCTGCTTCATCGTATCCTGATTGCTCTCCGTGAAGCTGAAGGGCGACTTGGTGAAGGGCTGGAAATAGATGGGCACGTCGTCCAGCCGATAGAACGTCCCGTCGCACTCCATGGAGTCAATCACGCCCGGCAGCACCACATCGGATATCATGGTGGTGGGGCAGGGAGCGATGTCTATACAGGCCACGGGAATCTCCGCCAGATATTCGGCGCAGGTCGCCGGGAAGTGCGACACCAGGTCCGCAGATACAATCAGCGCCGCGTCCACATCCCTCTCCCGCAGAAGGTCCACAGCCGTATACTCGCCGGGATTGTAGCGGGGATAGCCCCGGGAAAAGTCCAGTCCGAAGGGATAGCCGTAGAGGTAAGAGGCGATCTGGTTGAAGCCGGCCACATTGCAGTGCCCCCGCAGGGCTCCGATGACGAACTTGGTGTGGTTGTTCAGCTCTTTCACAAGGTTGAATGCCGCCTCAGCATTGCGGTGCTTTCCGTAGGAGGAGGCGATTCCCAGCCCCACGTAAATGGATCCGAACTTGCAGCCTTTCATCATCTCCAGCATCTCCTCCATGAGGGAGATGGAGATGCCCGTCACAGCCTCGACGGAGGGGTGCGGCCTCTTGCCGTGCAGCAGTGTCAGGAGCGCCGACAGCAGCTCATGGTCGGTGTTGGGCTTGAGCTGGATGTGCAGGTCGGAGTTTTCGGCAGTTATGCTCCTCCTGGGATCAACGGTGATCACCGTCCGGTCGAACCTTCCCCTCCGGCTGAAGTGGCCCCGGGGGTAGACGGCATAGCGGGACATGTGCCTGGGCATGGACTCCAGGGGATTGGTGCCCCAGTAGACCGCCAGGTCCGACCTCGACTTGCTCTGGCCGGCAGTGGCTCCGACGCGCCCCGCCTCCTGAATTCCCATGGCCGTCGGCCCGTGGCAGACGGTGGAGTTGGAGTCGATGGCCGCCCCCAGATGCTCCGCCAGGTGCAGCCCCACCTCCATGGCCTCGCAGGAGGTCTCGCTGCCCATGAAGATGAGCGGCCTTTTGGCGTCCTTGAGGATCTTTGCCGCCCTGTCGATGGACTCCTGCCAGGCGGCAGGCTGCAGCGAGCCATTTTTCCTCAGGAGAGGCTCCCTGATCCTGTGGCTGGATACGATCTCCTGGAACTTGGCGTTTCCCATCTTGCAGGCGTTCTTCACGGTAATGCCGTTCTGCCCCAATTCCACCTGAATGTCGTCGCAGGATGCTCCGCAGACTGGGCAGATTATGTTCTTGGCTGCTATTGCCATGCTTTATCACCTCTTGCCGTAGTGCCTGCTCACAAGATCTGCGGCACTGAGCACTTCTTCATCTGTGGGAGAGACTTTCACCGGGCAGCCCTTGTAGAGGGGCGAGCCTGTGGAGAACGTCTCCGGGTCCACCACCACATTCGACCAGATGGCCCGGGGCATGAAGACGCTGCCTGATGGCAATGTATCCGTGCCGCGGGCATAGACCGCCACCCTGTATCTGCCGTCCCGGCTGGCGACCATCACCCTCTCCGGACAGTTCATGGCCAGATAGTCGGCGGAGTTGATCTCGCAGACCGCACACTCTCTGGTGTACGCCTCCGTCATCTTGCTGCCGCCTTTGGCAAGCCTGCCCTCTTCGATGGTACTCCCCGTATTCAACAGAAACTGCCTGTCATCAGAAAATTTGCCTTGCGCCATAATCAGCCCTCCCGGCTGTACAGAGTGCCTTTGACGTTCTTTCCCAGGGAGTAGTCCCCTGTGAACCGGGAGTAGCTTCCCTCCAGGCGCACTTCTCCGATCACTGGATCTGTCTCCCGGGTGGAATAGACGAACCCCGGAGAAAACTGCCGGATGGATCCGCAGACGGCGATGATGCCGCCGTTCATCTCCGCGCCCAATCCCCGTACAGCCGAGCCCTTGATGATTATGGCCCCACCGCTCTGCCGGATGCCGCAGAAGTTCTCCACGTCACCCTCCACAATTATCCTTCCTCCCACCAGGCCCGCTCCCAGAGCACTCCTGGCGTTGCCCTCGATTCTGATCTCGCCCCCGGTCATGCCCCGCCAGCTTCCCCGGTAGGCTGAACCCACGTGGTCGGCGGCATTGCCCTGGATGCGAATTGAGCCGCCCTTCATCTCCATGCCCGCCCAGGAGCCGGCATCGCCCTTCACCAGGATGCTGCCCCCGCTCATCTCTTCGCCGAGATGCATCCCGGCGGAGCCGGAGATCTCGATCTTTCCCTCTTTCATCCCCTGGCCGATGCGCTTGACCCGGGATAGGTCTCCTTCCATGAATATGGCCGTCTCGCCCGGCTGGGCCGACGCGCCGTCTCTAAGCTCGACATCGAACAGCTCGCTGAGTGCGAGCTTTCTCGGCCCCTGCCAGACGGGCAGAGCCTGGATCTCCGCGGCACTCTTTCCGGCAAAGCCATCCGGGCGGATGACCTCCGCCTCGACTGTGATCCCGATCTTTTCCTTTAGCTTGAGAAGAACCTCTGCCATATCTTCACCCCCTCCTCGCTGTGGCCGCCGCATCAACCGCCATCGGCCTGTTGACCTCTATGGCCACGGGATTTTTCAGGAACTTGTCGGGCACCGGATAGTTGGCAAAACCCACTGTGTAGTACTTGAACCAGTCCATGACATCGGCCATCATCTCCTTTTCGATGGACTCGTCGAAGTAGGGCCGGCAATAGTATCTCCTTCCCTCCGGGACAGCCACCACCTCTCCCTTCCGGGCGACTATGCCCCCGTCCTTGATGGTATAGTCCGGACGGGCCAGTTTGCCCCTCAGGGCCGCAGAATCGCTCACGTCGAGGCCGTCAGGATCAATGTCGTAGACGGTCACATCTCCGTCCGCTCCGGCTCCCAGGTGGCCCTTCCTCCAGGCCATGCCTATGGTCCGGGCAGGGTTGGCGCGGGTGAGAATGGCGATCTCATAGAGGCTCATCTCCCGGTCCACGCCTCCCAGGCTGGATCGGTCGTAAGCCCACTTGTGGCACTCTTTAGCGGTATCGTCCCTGGCTTTTTTGGACATTAGCCAGGATATTAGAAGCGGATACTGGGTGAATATGCCGCCGTTGGGGTGGTCAGTGGTCATGATGGTCTTCCAGGGGTCGTCGATGAGAAGCAGCACCTCAAGGCCGATGGCCCACTGCACGCTGTGCACCGGGCTGCTCTTCATGTAGACCAATGGAAGCACGCCTGAGCCGCACTCCAGCTCCACATCGGTGTTGGACCACTTCTGGCCGGTGAGCATGTACAGGTCGTGCTGGGCCGGCCCGTCGCCGGTCATGGTGGTGGCCGGGCCGAAGGGAATGGATCCGCTGTCTATGACCACATCGTCTACCTGGTTGATGTATTTGGCCAGTTCGGGAGCGCCTGAGGCAAAGTCCCTCCAGGATGAGCCTCCGTAGGCGCTGAACTGGGCATGGGCTAGGTAGACGCTCTGCTTTCTTTTGGCGCTCTCCCTCGTCTCGCCCCAGGCGATCTCCGATTTGTTCCTGGGGTCTATGCCGGCGGGTATCATGAGCGAGTCCCGGCAGACCTCCCAGTTTCCGGGATGGCCCAGGTTGTTGGCATGCAGGTGCAGGGACATGGGCAGCCCCAGCATCTCATTGACCTCGGCGAGCCCCCGGATCAGCTCTCTGGGGGTCACCTCAAAGTGGATGTTGGGCTCGTCTAAGCCGTGAACATTCTTGGCCCAGCCCCAGTTCTCCACTCCGGCGGGATTGACGCATTTGATGCCGTAGGCTTTGTGGGTCCTCATCATCCAGGCCACGTAGGCAGCGGCCTTCTCGATGTCCCCGTCCTTGAGATAGCGCATGACAAACCAATTGTTGCCCAAAACCAGATAGGCTCCCATATCCAGAATGGGAGTCGAGCGCATCTCCTCATGGGTGTGGCGGGCTTCCAGAGGGGGCATGGCCGCCTCGAAGACCGTGGTGTAGCCCATGGCCGCATAGTCGTAGCCCTGCTTGTAGACGGAGGGCACAGTGTAGCCGCTGCCGGAGTGGCAGACGGCCGTCTTCGGGCGCGCCGATTTGTAGTGGTCCTCCGGGCGCATGAGCCGGCCGGCATTGACCTTGGCTCCGGCCACGTGGGAGTGAGAGTCCACGCCTCCCGGCATGACTGTCTTTCCCAAGGCATCGATCACCAGGGCGTCCCTGGCCTCGGCTCCAGAGAGGCCAGTCACCACCTTTCCGTTTCTGATGAAGATGTCCTTTGCGTCTCCTTTAATTCCATTCAGGGGATCGAATACCCGGCCGTTTTTAATAATAGTAGTATTGATGCTAGCTGCCATTTCAAGCCACCTCCCTTTTCACCAGGCTAATGGCCTGCACCGGGCAGATCATGGCGCAGGTAGCACATGAGCCGCATGCTTCCTGATTGACCACCCTCACGCAGCCGTTGAGCACCTCAAGGAGGGGCTTGTCGTCCAGCTCGTTGAGGTGCCCGGCGGCCAGATAGGGGTGGGAGAAGGCATTGACCGGACAGGCTATGACGCAATTTCCGCATCCCAAACACGCCTCCTCGTCGGTCTTGAGAATAGATGTCAAAGTGGGCCGGGCAGCCGGGAGGGCCAGCTTCTTCTCAAAGGCCCCCTTTCCTTTCATATCCGGGATGATGGCCGTCTTGAGGACGGCGATGGCCGCCACCGGGCAGGCCTGCTCGCAGGCCCCGCAGTAGATGCAGGCCTCCTTTCGGTGGGTGACCTTCTCCACAATCTCTCCCACCTTGCCTTCCCGATTGAAGAGGGCACCTGCCGGGCAGGTGTCCACGCAGGTGCGACAGGCCTGGCAGACGCTCTCGTTCCTGGAGAACTGTCCTGCAAAGGGCTTTTGCACTGTGATGGCCCCCTTGGGGCAGACAGCCGCGCACCAGCCGCAATGTACACACCGGGAGGTGTCGATCACCGTCTTCCCTTCCACCCCCAGGCTGCCGTCCTCCGCCAGCCGCCGGTCATGAATCTCAATGCAGCCCTGCGGGCAGACGTCCACGCACAGGCCGCAGTGAACGCACTTATCGCTAACGGACGTGGGCTGCATGGCCACGCTCAGGTAGGCGGCGTCCTTTTCCGCCTTGCCCGCCGTCCTGACTTCAAGGGCCCCGGTGGGGCAGACGCGAGCGCACAGAGCGCAGAGCACGCACGCCCCGCTCCTCTTCTTTTCGATGAAATCCTTGTCGATCAGTCCGCGGGCCACTGCGCCCACCGAGCCGATGACCAGCTCTCCCTTGGGACAGACCTGCACGCACGAGCCGCAGCCGATGCACTTTTCCGGCAGATAGACGTGCTGCCTATCCTCCCTGGCTTCCAGCAATACCTCTCTCATCCCATACCCTGCCTTGAAACCGGGGCTTTGTAGGGGATGGGATAAAGAGGTTTTGCACGAGCGGTTTTATTCTGGATTAATCGTAATCATTGAATTTGCCTGACCGGAGGAGACTATGTAGAAAAAAAAACTAAACTTAAATATCAATTATTACATTTGTAATGGAAAAGGAGCGAATCAATATGAAAATATGCTCAAATGCATTTCTGGTAGCCGCCATTGCATTACTGGCAGTAATGCCGGCAGCATGCGGCAGCCAAACCTCCGTTGACGGAGGCACATCCGTCATGGATATGCGAAACGATGCTACCGAATACACCATTGCCGCCAACCTGCTGGCCAACAATTCCCCTGCCTGAAGCAATAACGGGGAGGACTTCGATTTTGCCGGCAGGGGATTTCTTGCCACTGACGATCCCCTGATCATTCCCTCTGATTACCCCAACATAACCGCCTGGAATATGGAGGAATTTTCCTTCCTGGATAATGAAACCTGTCCCGACACGGTGAATCCCCTACTCTACAGGCACGCCAGGGTAAACAAGATCAACGGACTGTTCGAGGTCGCCTCCGGCATTTACCAGGTCCGAGGATACGACATCACATCCATGAGCCTCATCAAGGGCGATTCCGGCTGGATAGTCATCGATCCCATGATTGCAGTTGAGACCGCCAGGGCGGCAATGGACCTGGTGAACAGGACCCTGGGATACTACCCCGTCAAAGCAGTGATCTACTCTCACCCCCATGCCGACCACTATCAGGGGGTGAAGGGAGTGGTTACGGATGAACAGGTCGCTTCCGGCGAAGTGGAGATCATAGCGCCTGACGGATTCATGGAGCATGCCGTCAGCGAGAACGTCTATGCCGGCACGGCCATGCAGCGGCGGGCCATGTACATGTATGGCGGCCTGCTTCCTCATGATGCCAAGGGCCTCGTAGATAACGGTCTCGGCAAATATACTCCGCTTGGCAGGTCTTCACTCATTGCCCCGACCATCGATATCACAGAGACAGGCCAGAACCTGACCATCGACGGCGTTAATATGCAGTTTCACTACTGCACCAACACCGAGGCTCCGGTGGAGATGGACATTTGGTTTCCGGATCGTAAAGCGCTCTTCATGGCTGAAAACTGCGTTGCCACCCTTCACAACATCCTCACCCTCCGGGGAGCGCAGGTCAGAGATCCCCTCTCCTGGGCAAAATGCCTGGACGAGGCCCGGAGGCTGTACGGTGATGAGGCACAGGTCGTGTTCACCGCCCACAACTGGCCCCGGTACGGCAATGACAAGGTCATAGAGCTATTGGAGGTTCAGCGTGACATGTACAAGTTCATCAACGACCAGACTCTCAATCTCATGAACAAGGGCTATACCATGGATGAGATCGCCAGCATGATCACTCTGCCCCAGTCCCTGCAGAAGTACTGGTACACCCACGGATTCTACGGCCAGATCTACATGTGCGTGAAAGCCACATATCAGAAGTACCTGGGCTTTTACGACGCCAATCCCATCAACCTCAAGCGCCTGCCTCCGGAACAGTTCGCCAGGAATATCACCGAATACATGGGCGGAGCGGACGCCGTCCTGGAGAAGCTCGCCCAGGATTATGATGAGGGAGAGTATGAGCTGGTGGCAACCATCGCCAACTACCTGGTCTTCGCCGATCCCGGCAACATGAAGGCCCGGGAGATGGAGGCTGCGGCCCTGGAGCAGCTCGGCTACCAGGCAGAGTCCGGCCCGGCGCGCGACGCCTATCTGGTGGGGGCCTGGGAGCTGCGCAGCAGCCAACCGGCCCATGGCATCACGACCATATCGGCTGATGTGCTGTCCGCCATGTCTACGAGCATGCTCCTCGACTACATTGCCGTGAGGCTGGACGGCCAGAAAGCCGACGGAGAGGACTTCAGGATGAACCTGGCCCTCAATGATACCGGCGAGAAGGCTTTGGTTCAGGTCAGGAATAGCGTTCTCGTCTACTGGGTGGGCGAGTCCTCGGATGAGGCAAATGTGACCGTCACCATGCCCAGAAAGAGCCTGGAGCAACTGGCGCTCGATCCCACGGTCCCACTCGCGGGAGTGACGACAGAGGGTGACGTCCCGGTATTCGAGAGGTTTTTAGGAATGCTGGACGTGTTCAATCCGTCGTTCAACATAATCCTTCCTTAAATCCCATCCGAACCTTTTTTTTTATTTGCATCTTTTTATAGGAGCTTCATTGCTCTGTGCTTCTGTGCCTCTGCGGTTTCGTTCCGTAACAGTGGGCGAATTCTATTCTCGATATAAAGCTTCTTAAACATGGGCAGATTATCTTGGTCCCATGTTCCTGCTTGGAGTGTACTACGAGGATGAGGCGAGGGATGTCGCCGACTATCTCAAGGATGCCGGAATGAAGGTGGACATTAAAACATTTACAGCCAGCAATGTCGAGACGTCCTATTTCCTGGAAGGCCGGATGAGTGAGCTATTTGCCGTCCTGACCGAAGAGGATAAGCAAGATTACGGAAGGTACCTGGCGGCCCTGCGCAAGGTCTTGGCCGAGGGCGCAGGTGAAGATGACTGGAGCGATAGGCTGGCGGACGAAATCGATCCGAACAGGGAAGAGAACCGGGAGAAGCTTTTAGATCTGCTTTCAGAGCATAGCCCGAAATGGAAGCAGGCTGAGCAGAAATCGCCGGGAGAGTCGAATCAGTCCGGGGAGGCGAGCCCGTCCGAAGACGCCGATCAGGCCAAAGAGGAGGCGGAATCCAGGGTAATCAAAACGTTAGTGGATGTAACCAATGCCAGGTCTTTTGCCGAACTGGCCCTGGAGAGGAATAATTTCCGATGGGGCGAGGATGGAGCGGCATTGCCCGATGATCCCATTCTGCGGGTCCGTGACGAAAGTGAAGATGAGGAGGCTCCAATGTCCAGGACCACCACGACATTTTCCGTCGAGCCCAGAGCAATCATATTCGTTGATGAATACTATTCCGTCCTGGTAGATGAGCTGGATGATGATTTTCGTGATGAGTATCCGACGGAATACTCCCGCCTCAATTTCCTGGCGAAGATTGTCGGATCTTTAGAAGACGGCACTCAGGGCAAAGAGGATATGGATTCCTTTTGCGAGAGAAGCCAGATGAAAATGGAGATTAAGGGAAATATCCTGGAGCTGGACGCAAGCGATGCCGTGGAGGAGCTGGCCAGGTCCATGGAGAAGAACGGAGTCATTAAGGTCAAGGGCGACAGGATCAAATGGAAGCGGTGAGATATAGCTGCCAAATATATATCGAAGCATAAGATTTAATATGATTGAATGGAAAGAAATGATTGTGATCCGAATGCTTCGATTGATTTTAATTTTATCTCTATTAAGCATGACCGCTTCCGCAGCAGATTGGCTGGAAGGAGGATTTGTGGGTTCTCCAAATTATGGAGAGATCCGGCAGTACTTCACTGATCCCATATTCTATACGAGAGTACCTGTGTCTTCGCCATTGATTTTTTACAGACCCAATATCAACAACACGTACATCTACCCCTTCTATGCCGTGCAGTCGGAATTCAGGAATCAATCATTGTCTAAAATGCAATGGGATCCCTTCGAGAAGAACTGGACGGCAACCATGAGTTATGCTACTCGCAAATCATCCTTCAAGATTCATAAAGAAGGGGGCTGGAGAAGTCTGTAAAAATAAGTGGTAGCAGCCTCTGCAATGACCGGGTGCTACTAAATTCTGCCCTTCACCCCATGGCCTCTATTCTGCACGCCGCCATCTTGTACTCCGGGATCTTGGCCACCGGGTCCAGGGCGTCGGAGGTGATGATGTTGGTCCCCTGCCAGTGGAAGGGCATGAAGACCATGCCCGGCTTGACCTTTTCAGTTATTCGCGCCCGGGCTTCCGTCTCTCCTCGCACCGTTTTGACTTTAACCATATCCCCGTGCCTCACCCTGAGCCCGGCAGCGTCCTGCGGGTTGATCTCGACGTACAGCTCGTGGTTGACCTCGTTTAGCGACGGGCTCCGCCGGGTCATGGAGCCGCTGTTGTAGTGCTCCACTATCCTGCCGGTGCTGAGCAGGATGGGGTAGTCTGAGCTGACGGCCTCCGCTGCCGGCCGGTTCTCCACCGTGGCGATGTTTGCCCGCCCGCTGGGAGTGGAGAAGCGCTCCCGGTGCAGGATGTCCGTTCCGGGGTGCTTGTCATCCGGGCAGGGCCAGCGCAGGCCGCCAACTTTAGAGATCCTCTCTTTGGTCATGCCGCCGTACTGGGGAACATTGCGGTTGATCTCCCCGAGCACCTGGCCGGCTGATGGGCCGCCCAGGTCCAGGCCGAGCCTCCTGCCGACCTCGTTGATGATCCACAGCCCCTCCTTCGCCTCTCCAACGGGTGGCACGGCCTGGTCGATCCACTGCACCCGCCGCTCCATGGAGGTGTAGCTGCCGTCCTTCTCCGCCCAGGCCGCCGCAGGCAGCACCACGTCTGCCACCTTCGCTGTGGCGGTCATGAATATCTCCTGGACGACCAGGAAATCCAGGCTGTCCAGAGCGGCGCGGGTCCGGATGATGTTGGCATCGCAGGTGACCGGGTCTTCGCCGATGATGTACATGGCTTTCATCCTGCCCTGGAGGGCGGCCTCGGTCATCTCCGTGGATGTCAGGCCGGGGCCCAGAGGCAGGTGGGGAGCATTCCAGGCAGCGCGGAAAAACTCCACGGACTTAGGGTCCGAGGCCCTCCTGTAGCCCGGATAGAATTCGGCCATGCCGCCCATATCGCAGTTGCCCTGCACATTGTTCTGGCCGCGCATGGGCCAGACGCCTGCTCCCGGTCGGCCCATCTGGCCAGAGAGGAGAGCCAGGGTGGCGCAGGCCTTGACGTTATCTGTCCCGCAGACATGCTGGGTGATGCCCATGGAGTAGAGCAGGGCGGTGGCCGGCGAGCGGGCGTAGATCCTCGCCGCCCTGGCGATTTCGCCTGCCGGGATGCCCGTCCTCTCCGCCGCCTGCTCGAGGGCGAAGCCGCTCAGGCTCTCCTTCAGGGCAGCAAAGCCCTCCGTCCTCTTTGCGATGAAGTCGCTGTCCAGGAGGCCCTCCTCCACTATGACCTTCATCATGCCCCGCAATAGGTCGATGTCGCTTCCCGGATTGATGCGCAGGTGAACGTCCGCCGTCCAGGAGGTGGAGGTGATGCGGGGATCGGCCACTATGATGGTCGCTCCCCTGTCCCTGGCCTTCTGCACCCAGCGGGAGACGACGGGGTGGGCTTCAGTGAAGTTGGTGCCTATGGCAAAAATGCACCGGGAATTCTCCAGGTCGAGGAGGTTGTTGGTCATGGCACCCGTTCCCAAGACCGCTCCCAGGCCGACCACGGTTGGCGAGTGGCAGAGCCGGGCGCAGTTGTCCACGTGGGGCGAGCCCAAAAGCCGGGCCATCTTCTGGAAGAGGTAGTTTTCTTCGTTGTTGCAGCGGGAGGAGGCCAGAAAGCCCAGCGACCCGGCTCCATGCTTCTTGATGTTCCTGGAGAGGCCCTCCGCCACCAGGCTCAAGGCCTCATCCCAGGAGATAGCCACAAATCCGTCTCCGCTCCTCTTCAGGGGATGCGTGAGCCTCTCTTCGCTGTTCAAGACCTCCAGGACGGCATTGCCCTTGGGGCAGAGAGCCCCCTCGCTGGCGGGGTGGTCGGTCATGTATTCAATGCCTACTGCTTTGCCTTTATCGACGACAAGATACATTCCGCAGCCAACGGCGCAGTAGGGGCAGAGGGATGCAGCCAATTTTGCAGACACTTTCTTCCTCCAGGGCTTCTCGCCTACAACTCCATTCCGCCGGGGGCTTAAGAAGGTTTGCATTAGGGCTCACTAAAGGGCTAATAGTGAATTATTTAGCTTTTATATTGCTTCGATTCTCAGGATCGATGAGCAAGATCCGTGGAGCAGGATCCGTGGAGCAAGATCAAGTGGAGCAGGGGCACCATCTCTCCAGTTTCAGGAGATATGCCGGCCCGGATATCGTCGTTCCGAATAATATGGTTCGATTTTTATGCCGCAGGGCGCTCTCCATAAGGCCGTCCATGGTGCCGTTGGCCAGAGCAGAGCCGGTGATAAATATAACGGCGCAGCGCTCGAATATCTCCTGGCAGTCCATACCATCCTGGACAGCGATTCCGCATCGCACCGATCCGGCCTCGGCCAGATCCGAGACCATCACCCTATCCGCTCCCACCGCAGCCACCAGTGCTTCCAGTAGGGCTGGCTGCAGGCCTATCAGCCCGAACCTGTCTGCCTCCTGCCATTTCTGTTCTCGGATCCACTCTGCCAGGCACTGGCTGCATCTCTTTGGCCCCCCATCCTTGCAGTGCACAGTGCCTTCGATCAGGCCACGATACCTGAGCACGGCATTCATGGTTGATATCAGAACGGCGCGTTCGAAGCCCCCTTGCAGAGGCAGCCTGAGAACATCGCTTAAAGTTCCCCTGAAGGCACCCCGGTCGGAGGTAAATGCCTGTCCGCAGCAGCCCCTGTAGACGGCCTGCATCAAAACCTCCTTTCCCCTCAGAATGGGAAAGTCGTCCCGCTCCGGATCACCCAGGGCCTCAGCGGGGCTGAGGGGGCGGCTCACCACCACCTCGCTCTTCATGTCCTCCCCGCTCAATCCATCTTTCATCCCGGATTTCAGTTCATCGATGAAAATCCTCTTTGCCTCTTGTAATAGATCCTTCCCCATAGTCTTCTCACCGCGCGCTCATTCTTTCCTTTGTCCATCCAATTATATGTCCTATCCCTGGTTTTATTTGCTGCATGAGTTGCCGCTCGATGGCAGATTAGAGCCCCAGCCCATGACCTCCTCCGGACCGCCGGAGAGGACGATCTTCCCTCTCTCCAGGAGGCAGGCCCGGTCCCCGATGCAGGAGACGTCCCTCAGGTCATGGGTGACGATGATGCTCGGCACCTGGCAGTCATGAAGCCTCTCCTTCAGCTCCCGCCGCATGGCCTCCTGCCGGCGCACATCCAGGGCCGCCAGCGGCTCGTCCAGCAGCAATAGCTCCGGCTCTATGATCAGGGCGCGGGCCAGTGCCACCCGCTGCTTCTGGCCGCCTGATATGCTGGATGCCTTGGCATTCCTGATCTCCCAGAGGCTGGCCTCATCCAGCCGGTCCTTTACCATCAGATCTATCTCCTTCGCCGATAGGCGGCGGGCGCGTAGCCCGAAGGCCACATTCTCATATACGCTCATATGGGGAAAGAGGGCATAGCTTTGGAAGACATAGCCGATATTCCTCTCCTCCGGTGCAACATCCTCCTTTATCTCGGAGTCGAACAGGGTTTTGCCGTTCAGAACAATCCTGCCCGTATCAGGGCTGCTTATGCCGGCGATGAGGTTGAGAAGAGAGGTCTTGCCGCAGCCGTTGTCCCCAACCAGCATGAGAATCTCCCCTCTGGCCACATCCAGGTCTACAGCCAGGGAAAAGTCCCGCAGCCTCTTGTTGACATCAATTTCCAGCATTCTCGTACACCCTTCGGGAGAGGGCTTTGACCAGGAATATGACCAGGAAGGAGATGATCACCAGGATGATGGCCAGGCATAAAGCGGCGTCCAAGTCCCCCTGCATGGCGGTGTAGATGGCCAGGGGCATGGTCTGGGTCCTCCCCTGAAAGTTGCCTGCGAACATGATGGTAGCCCCGAACTCGCCCAGCGATCGGGCAAAAGCCATGATGGCCCCCGACACCAGGCCATTGAAGGCAATGGGCAGTATCACATGCAAGAAGGTGTATGCCCGCGAAGCTCCCAGAGTGCGGGCGGCGTTTTCAATGGAGAGGTCAACGTCCTCAAAGCTGGTTCTCGCCTGGCGGATGAAGAATGGAGAGGAGACGAATATCTGGGCAATGATCACCGCCAGGGTGGTAAACGCGATGCTTATCCCCATGGCATTGAGGTGCTGTCCCAGGACGCCCATTCTGCCGAAGGCCATGAGCAGGGCAATGCCGGCCACGGCGGGGGGCATGATCACCGGCAGGTCGATTGCCGAGTCGGCGATCTCCTTGCCGGGGTAGCGGAAGCGGGCGTTGACGTAGGCCAGGGGTGTTCCCAGGATGACCACTATCAGGGTGCTGACGGCCGCCGTGGAGAGTGAGAGCCGCAGGGCGTCGACCACCATGGGGCTGCTCAATGACCGCAAAACAGTGTCCAGGGGGCTTTTGACGAAGAGGGAGACCACCGGCAGAGCGATGAAGGATATGGTCAGGAAGATGAGCAGAGCCAGGCCGGCCTTGGCAGCCCGGCTTCTCAGTCTCCTAAAGAGCTCCTTGCTGAGTATGATCCCGCGAAAGTGTCTGACGGCTTCAATTGTTGTCATATATTTTTTCCCATTTGCCCTCTCTGTCAGCGGCCTTTCTCAGGCAGTGGCAGCCTTTGAAGATCCGCCGGAAGCGACTGCCTGCACTGCCTGCACCACAGGAATGAATCCGTACTTCTCCAGGATGGCCTGTCCATCGCTGGACATCATCAAATCTAAAAAGGCTTGTGCCTCCTCTGGGTATTCGGACTGCGATAGCACACCCACCGGGAAGTCCCCAATTACATTATATTTGTCCGGAACGGATATCCTGGTGACCTTCCCGATCATCTCAGGGCTGACGTCGGATATAAAAGCAAATCCTGCATCAGCTTCGCCCAGGGCAATCTTGGAGACGATGCGGTTTACTGTGGTCTCCTGGGAGACTACGTTAGAAAGCACCGATTCCTTATACTCCTGGCCAAATTCCGGGTCCGCAGCCAGCCTGTCTAAAACCTGAAGAGCATAGTCTCCCGCGGGAAGGTCTTTGGTTCCCATCAATATCTTGACTCCTGGAACAGCCAGATCCTTTAAGCCTGTGATATTCGCAGGGTTGTCATTGGGCACGATTATTGCCACCTTGTTCCTGGCAAAGACCTCCACTGTGCTGTTGTTGATAAAGCCCTCCGACTTCAAGGCATCCATGTGCTTTAGGTTTGCCGATACCAGGACATCCGCATAAGCACCCTGCTCGATTTGGGCGCGCATTGCAGGGACTCCGTCGAAGTTGAACTCTATGCTCATGTTGGTGGTGTTCTCATAAAGGCCGCCGATTTCGCTCAGGGCTCCGGTAAGGCCGGCCCCGCAAAACACGGTTAGCACTCGTTTCTCCTCCGCAAAGGCCGGGGAGAGACAGGCCAGCAAGACGAGAAGTATCAATATTTTGTATTTATCCATCAATGACGACCTCCTTTCACAGATTATTTCGCTTAAGACCCTGAATCAAGTCATCGATTAAGCCATCGGACTGAAGCCGTACTTCTCCAGGACGGCCCCGCCTTCCTCAGATTTCACCAGATCCATGAACTCCTGGGCTGGGAGGGGGTACTTGCATTCGGCGGACAGTCCCATGGGATAGTCGGCTATCACATTGAACCGGTCGGGTATCTCGACCTGATCGACTTTTGATGCCAGGTCCGCGGTTACATCGGAGACATAGGCAAATCCCACATCAGCCTCGCCCAGGGCCACCTTGGTCACCACAAAGCTGACTGTCGTCTCCTGAGATATAATGTTGGCCATCACCTTTTCCTTGAATTCGGAGCCGTAGGCCGAGTCATTGGCCAGCTTATCGATGATCTGCAGAGCATAGTCCCCAACAGGGACATCCTTGGTCCCTATTACTATCTTTACGCCCGGCCTGGCCAGGTCGGACAGGTTGTTTATGCCGGCGGGATTGTCCCTGGGAACGATCAGGGCGAGCTTGTTTTCGGTGAAGACCGAGACGCTGCTGTTGTTCATCAGCCCCGCGCCCTTCAAAGCATTCATGTGCTTGTTGCTGGCAAAGGCAATCACATCGGCATATGCCCCGTTCTCTATCTGGGTTCGCAGAGACTGGGAGCCGTCGAAGTTGAAGGCCACGCTCATATTGGTCTCATTTCCGTAAATGCCGCCGATCTCGCCGAAGGCTCCCGTAAGGGACGCGGCGGCGAATACGACTATCTCATCAGAAGCCTCATCGGTCTGGGCAGCCAGGCCCGCCGGGGCGGCGAGCAGCAGGGCAGCGAGCAGTATAATGGTTATCCTGTAATTCATAGTTGGTATTCCTCCTTTTCAGATCATTCATATGATTCTTTCTGGATCGGTCCATCTTGTTAAACGATTTTACTTACTAATATGCTTTATGTTAGCAAATACGTTTGCATTATTAATTCTTGCGCTCGCCTGGCCAGCAGGTGTCGTGTTTTCTGGCTCCTCGCTATTTCCTGTGGGTGATGAAGTGGTTCTTTTGTCTCTGTGGCTCTGCGTCTCTGTGGTTTAGTTTGTAAGTTGCCGACAATTGAACCTAATGCTACTGAACAAAACCACAGAAGCACAGAGGCACAGAGATGAGAATGAGCCTGTTAGACTGAGTAACTCAATTTAGCCACAAGAAATGGCGAAGAACCTGTTTTCTTTCAGACGCCAATCGTCGGGGGCAAATCTTTAACTTCATTAATTCAATTCCTCCGCTATGAAGGATTATGCCAAGATTGTCCCCTGCCTGGATGTTAAGGTAGTGGACGGGGTGCCCTCAGTGGTCAAGGGCGTCAAGTTCGTGGACCTGAAGAGGCAGGGCGACCCGGTGGAGTTTGCCCGCCGCTATCAGGATCAGGGCGCGGATGAGCTGGTCTTCCTGGATATCACCGCCTCT
>Ga0116171_10002771_pt1 | contig 16474 bp, 10 predicted proteins | sample AD_JPNHW2_MetaG_FD_89798 | JGI IMG/M metagenome (GOLD analysis project Ga0116171, IMG submission 89798) | Active sludge microbial communities of municipal wastewater-treating anaerobic digesters from Japan - AD_JPNHW2_MetaG | ecosystem: Engineered > Bioreactor > Anaerobic > Digestate | place... | reverse complement strand
GTCGAGATCGAATTCGCGGTCAATCTGGATTACGATCATCGTTATGGGCATAAACCTTCTTTCTATATCCTGCAGATCAGACCACTCTCCGTTAATACCGACGCCTATCGGATAGACACTGATAAGCTGGATAAGAGCGATCTGCTCATGTACACAGAACATGGCATGGGCAATGGTGTGATCGACGATGTTGTCGATGTGATCTACCTTGATCCGAAGAAGTTTGCTAAAACGAAGACTGTGGAGATGCAGACGGAGATCGAAAGGTTCAATGAAAAGATGACCAGGCTTGGCAGAAGGTATATGCTTATCGGGCCGGGACGTTGGGGCAGCAGAGACAGATTCCTGGGCATACCGGTACGCTGGCCACAGATAAACAGAGCGAAGGTAATCCTAGAGACGGGCTTGAGCGACTTTATCGTTGAAGCTTCCCAAGGAACCCACTTCTTCCATAATCTTGTGGCGATGAACGTAGGATACTTCACTATTCCATACGTATCCCAGACTGACTTTGTGGATTGGGAATGGCTTTTATCTCAGGAGATAGCTGAGCGAGGAGACTATTTTGTGCATTTGGAATTTACCGATCCATTGATCGTCAGAATGGATGGTAAGACGGGTTTGGCGGTCATCAACAAAGCTTGATTGAAATGATCACTTCAAACTACTGGTCGCACGAACTGCAGCTTCTCGAAGACGTGATGCCGTATCGGGTTCAGCAGATACTCCTGATAGCATCCTTGTATGACACTTTCGTGTTTGAGGTTGACGGTTTTTTGGCAGAACAAGTCGCTGATGATTTCTATCTTCTGAATCTGAGTACGCAGCCCGGAATTATCCACGCGTCTGGAACGGACAGCGCTTTGAAAATGCTGGAGCTGGAGAATGTCGATATCGTGGTCGTGCATCTGGCTTCGATGCGCAGTATAGCTTTGGAACTGATCTCTTCGATCAAGCAGCATTATCCTGAAGTACCGGTGTTCATTCTCCTAAGCGCGCCTATGGACCTGATGTTTATCGAGAATCATGTAAAAGAGCTTGGCAGTGTGGAGGACTTCTATTATTGGAACGGAGATTCCAAGGTGTTTCTGGCAATGGTCAAGCAGTGGGAGGAACGCAAGAATCTCCCCCATGACTCGATGATATATCCCGTTCCGGTCATCCTCATCATTGAGACCTTTATTCCTTATTACTCTCAGTTCCTGCCATTGTTTTATGAGATAATTCTGCAGTTGAATCAGGCAGTGATCCGCACAGAGCATCAGGATACGAATAAGACGCTCTATATGAAAGCCAGAACGAGAGTTCTTCTGGTGCATGATTACGATTCCGCGATCGAAGCCTATACAAAGTATCATCAAAGCATTATCGGGGTCATCAGCAATGTGAATTATCACTTTATGGGAGCAACGGATATGGATGCGGGGATCAGACTCCTGCAATATATCCGTAAGCTCAAGCCTACATTACCGTTTCTGCTTCAATCATTCAACCCGATGTACCGGGATATTGTCACCAGCAATGAGGGTGAATTTCTCTATAAAGACATCTCGGGGCTCAAGTCTCAGATCCGGCGATGGCTCGAGACGGAAGTGGGTTTTGGCAAGTTTGTGTTCAGAATGCCCGATCAGAGCAAGATCGCTGAGGCCGGAACCCTTATCGGCTGTCTGAACCAGCTGCGTCATTTGCCCATCGAATCTCTGGAGTACCACTTTTCACATAAACACATTGAGAACTGGCTGAATACTCATGCGGAAGTGGCACTTTCTCAATACCTCTCGGGGTTCCATGAGACATATACCAAGGAAAACCTGAGAGAAAACCTGTGTGAAGCTTTTGATTCCCTGATCTCATTCAGACGCAGGGAGAAGATACAGGAATGGAACGATGAATCCAGTCTGGAGATGAATCTTATCTACAAGATCGGGGACGATTCGATCGGCGGCAAAGGACGTGGCCTTGCTTTTCTCAATATAGTTCTGAATCGCTATAGCAACATTTGTGAGAAATATAAGACGACCTCTATCAGGGTTCCAGTTGCGGCTGTTTTAGCCACCGGTGAATTTGACAAATTCATCGCATCGAACCCCATCCTGAATGGCATCGGAGATCGTGAAGACCTCAGCGATGCCGAGATCGATGAGCTTTTCCTCACGGCAACGATACCAAATTCCACTCTAAGCGAACTGACCAAGATCATCACTCAGAGTGATTATCCCCTTGCGATCCGTTCATCCTCGGTGTTGGAGGATTCGATCTCCAATCCTTTCGCCGGAGTGTTTCGCACATATCTGATACCCAATAGCCATTCCAGGGTCGAACTTCGTTTGCAACAACTGATTCAGGCGATCAAGCTTGTTTATGCCTCGATGTATCTTAAGAATGCGAGAGTCTATCGGGAATCGTTGCGTATACCTTCCCGTGAAGAGAAGATGGCAGTGATCATCCAGCGGGTTGCGGGATCCTTGCATGGGGACTATTTCTATCCTTTGGTTTCAGGAGTGGCTCAGAGCTATAATTATTATCCGGGCACGAACATGTCCCATGAAGATGGAGTTGTCACTCTCTCGACAGGACTGGGGAAAACAGCAGTTGAGCGTGAGCGTACTTTTGCTTTTTGCCCCAAGTATTCCAATAAGGATATGTTCATGCCGGTCGATATCGTGCAGGCTGCTCAGCGTCAGCTTTACGCGATAATGCCTGAACGCAGGGAATTTGATCTCAAGAACGGTGAAGATTCTTCCCTGGATAAGATCAGGATATCCCAAAAGTTACTCGAATCCGAACTCAGCGTTCTTTCCTCTGTTTGGGATCACGAAAACAAGCAGTTTATCGACGGTAGTTTCGTGCAGGGACCGAGAGTAATCACATATAGGTCACTTCTTCATTATAAGCAGTACCCTCTTGCGGATATTCTGCGTGATTTCCTCGAGCTTGGCAGAAAAGTACTGGGCTGTGAGGTTGAGATGGAATTTGCCTTCGATATCAACTCAGCGACGGGACAAAGCAGTTTTTCGCTACTCCAGATCAGACCTATCACGGTCAGTCAGAAACTCTATTCCACGTCTCTGGAAAGCTATGTGGATAAACGGGAAGAAACTCTGCTCTTCTCATCCTACGCGCTTGGAAGTGAGATCAACGATGAACTGAATTACATTGTGTACGTTCCACCGGAAAAGTTCAACATCGTCAAGACAGAAGATATCGCGGCAGAACTCGATATCATCAACGCGGAGCTGAGACAGGAACACAAGCAGTATGTTCTGATCGGACCGGGACGCTGGGGTACGAGTGACAGGTTTTTGGGGATACCAGTAGCATGGAGTCAGATCTCAAATGCCAAGGTCATTGTCGAAGTGGTTCTACCAAATATGTCCATTGAAGCTTCACACGGTTCTCACTTCTTTCATAACCTGTTTTCCATGAATGTGGGATATCTGACAGTTTGGGAGAAAGCTAAATCAGACTTTCTCGACTGGGACTACTTAAATTCTCAACCTACTGTGAGAGAAGGGATATACTTCACTGTTAAGAAGCTGAACAGTTCACTGAAGATTTTGTTTGACGGAAAGAACGCAGTCATTATTAAGTAGATTTGTGTGATATGAGATATGAAACGTGCTAACGTAATAAATGACACAGGAGGTATGTGTAAATGACTATGCACGAATTTCTACATCAGGTATCGGCGAAAAATGCCGATCAACCCGAGTTCATCCAAGCGGTGACCGAAGTTGTTGAAACGATCTGGGATGTTTATGATTCCAATCCCCAGTATCGGAAAGCCAAGATCCTCGACCGTATAGTGGAACCCGAAAGAACCATTATATTCAGAGTGCCCTGGATGACCGATTCTGGTGAAGTGATCGTCAACCGTGGTTACAGAGTGGAATTCAACAGCGCTATCGGTCCCTACAAGGGCGGTTTGCGCTTCCACCCAAGCGTGAATCTGGGAATCCTGAAGTTCCTCGGATTTGAACAGATCTTCAAGAACAGCCTGACGACTCTGCCCATGGGTGGAGGTAAAGGCGGATCTGATTTCAATCCCCGTGGTCGTTCAGACGATGAAGTCCTTCGGTTCTGCCATTCATTCATGCTCGAGCTCTATCGCCACATTGGTCCCAATACGGATGTCCCAGCCGGTGATATCGGCGTTGGCAAGCGTGAGATCGGTTACATGTACGGAATGTACAAGAAGATCGTGAACGAAGCCACCGGTGTCCTGACAGGTAAGGGTCTGGAATGGGGCGGAAGTCTCGTTCGTCCCGAAGCAACCGGTTATGGTACGACATATTTTGCCGAAGAAATGCTCAAGACCAAGGGACAGAGCTTTGCAGGCAAGACTGTTCTCATTTCCGGATCCGGCAATGTTTCCCAGTATGCCATCCAAAAAGTGAATCAGCTCGGCGGTAAGGTCGTCACTGCTTCCGATTCCGACGGCTTCATCCATGATCCTGATGGTATCAAAGGTGACAAGTGGGAATACCTGATGGAACTGAAGAATATCAAACGTGGCAGGATCAGCGAGTATGCTGAAGAATTCGGCGTCAAATACTATGCCGGTCAGCGTCCCTGGATCATCCCCGGTGATATAGCTCTTCCCTGCGCGACCCAGAACGAGATCAACGGCGAAGAAGCCAAGACCTTGATCAAGAATGGATGTGTCTGCGTTTCTGAAGGTGCTAATATGCCCACGACTCCCGATGGCGTGGAAGTATTCCTTGCCTCCGACGTTCTCTACGGTCCCGGCAAAGCTGCCAATGCTGGTGGCGTCGCGACATCCGGACTGGAGATGACTCAGAACAGCATGCGTATTTCCTGGAGCCGCGAAGAAGTCGATGCCAAGCTTCATGGTATTATGAAAGCGATCCATGAGCAGTGTGTGACATATGGTAAAGATGGCGCTAAGATCAATTATGTGAAAGGCGCTAACGTTGCCGGATTCATCAAAGTAGCGAATGCTATGATGGATCAGGGACTGATATAATAAACTAACCTAAGGATCCGGGAAGATCTGATCCGACCGGATCCTTTTCTTTTATGAGAGGAAATGACCAACATCAAAGAAACAGAACTTCTCAACGCCCTGCAGGAAAGGATCAAGGAACTTACCTGCTTGTACAGCATAAATGACATCGCTCACCAGCCCGATCTGGATCTGAATGAAGTCTTGAGCCGGGTGATCAGCGTGATCCCGGATGCAATGCAGTATCCTGAACTCGCTGATGTAAGACTAATGCTCGATGGACGGGTTTATAGCACCAAGCCTTCAGTTCAAAGTCCCAAATCCCTTTCCTGCGAGATCGTTGTAAACTATTCACCCCGCGGGATACTGGAGATATTCTACCAGACCAGCGCTGATCATCCCCAAGCTCCTGATTTCCTCCCTGAGGAACATAGCCTGATCGATGCCATTGCCAAGCAGATCGCCCTGATACACGAGCGGAAAGGCGCAGAAGAAAACAACGCCCAATTGCAGGATCAGCTTCGTCACGCAGACAGACTGGCAACGATCGGTCAGCTCGCGGCGGGTATTGCGCATGAGATCAATGAACCCTTAGCAACGATCATGGGCTTTGCCCAGCTCATCGAAGAGGACGATACTATCAACGATCAAACTCGTTCCGATGTGAAAAGGATTCTGAGTTCAACTCTGCATGCCAGAGAGATAATCCGCAAATTGATGCTGTTCTCACGTCAGGTTCCACCTCGCAAAACGTCAGTTGATCTAAACAAGCTGATCAATGACGGTCTCTATTTTCTAGAGAGCCGGTGCGAGAGGCAAGGTATCAGCATTAGGCGTGAACTTGATCCAGATCTACCCCACCTCACAGCCGATCCTAATCAACTGCACCAGATCATGATCAATCTTGCAGTAAATGCTATGCAAGCCATGCCGGATGGTGGCGTCCTTACTCTCAGCACCAAAGAAGTGCAGGGGAATATCAGCTTTTCAGTCAGTGACACCGGAATAGGCATGACCAAAGATGTCATGGCTAAGATTTTCATGCCTTTTTATACTACAAAGGATATAGACCAGGGAACCGGGCTGGGACTCTCGGTCGTTCATGGTATAGTCACCAGTCACAATGGAACGATCGATGTTCAGAGTGAACCCGGGGAAGGCTCTCGTTTTACCGTTGTTCTAGGAGGTGAAGATGCCTGATATTCAAGCTCAACTATTGATCGTGGATGATTCTCCGGACACTCTTGAGATGCTACGCCGAAAGCTGGGTCCCAAGGGCTTCTCCTGTCACACGGCAACAAGCGTCAACCAAGCTCTGGAGATCATAGACACGATCCCGATCGAACTTGTCCTCACCGATTATAAGATGCCACAAGCGACAGGGCTGGATCTGATCAGGCATCTGCATGAGAACCACCCACGTATCAAAGTGATCATGATAACCGGCTATCCAACGATCGAGGGTGCGATCGAAGCCGTCAAGGTCGGCGCTGAGGAGTATCTGACCAAACCTTTTACCGATGAAGAGCTTTTTGAAGCGATCAACCAGGTGATGATCAAAGTCCAGCAACAGCGCCTGGCAGATCGTCCGCACCAAACACAATCGAATCCTTATGGCATGATCGGCACATCAGCGGCTATGACGAAAGTTTACAGCGCTATCCGTAAATCCTGTTCAAACAACGCTACCGTTCTGATCCAGGGTGAATCCGGCACGGGTAAGGAACTCGTCGCCAGAGCGATACACTATCATTCCAAACGCGCAAAAACACCCTTTGTTCCGGTGAATTGCGGGGCAATCCCAGAAACCTTGCTGGAAGCAGAACTTTTCGGCTATACTAAAGGCTCATTCACCGGCGCGATCGAAACACGCGCGGGCTACTTCATAACAGCAGACGGCGGAACCATTTTCCTTGATGAGATCAGCGAAACTTCTCTGTCCATGCAGGTTAAACTCCTCAGGGTGCTGCAGGATCGTCAAGTCGCGATGATCGGTTCAAAATCACCCCGCCCTGTGAACATCAGAGTCATAGCTTCCACGAACAAGGACTTGAGCCAATTGATCAGGCAGGGAGGATTCCGTGAGGATCTCTTCTACCGTCTGAACGTCCTCCCCATCCATCTTCCCCCTCTGAGGGAACGCATTGGTGATATTCCTCTGTTAGTCTATCATTTCCTCGAAAAGTATGCACGGGAGAATTCCGCGAAGATACCGAGCCTCAGTCCCGAAGTCATGACAGCCCTGGAGAATTACCATTGGCAAGGCAATGTTCGCGAACTGGAAAATCTCATCTATCGGCTGGTCGTGATGAGTGAGGATCAACCTATTCAAGTGAGTGATCTTCCAGAATATATGAAGTTTAGCTTGTCTCATAGCCAGGATCTGACCCGCAGCTTAGCAGAAGTTGAACGCCAATATATCAATGATGTTCTGAATTCGGTCAATGGGAATAAATCTCTTGCCTCGAGGATACTGAGAGTTGACCGTAAGACATTGCATAATAAGCTAAAAGAGTTATAGATAAAAAGCAGGACTTTAATATGTTTTCAGAACTAGTTAGAAAGAATCGTAGTTACCGTAGATTTGACCATAATGCCATGATTTCGCCAATGGTGATGAGTTCGATCCTGGAAGCCGCGCGCCTTTGCCCCAGCGCTGGCAACATGCAGTCCTTAAGATTTCTTCCGGTGACGAGTGAGGAAGATTGCGCCAAATTGTTCCCCAACCTCAAGTGGGCAGGATATCTGCGCTACTGGGACGGACCGTCTTTATCGGAGCGTCCCACTGCTTACATTCTCATTCTCGGTCTTGCCAATGCCTCGAAGTATCTTCAGGTCGATACCGGTATTGCGGCGCAGACAATGCTTCTGAATGCTGTGGAGAAAGGATTTGGGGGCTGTATGCTCGCGGCACTCGACCGTGACAAGATCAGGGCAGACTTTGCCATCCCCGATGAACTGGATATTCTCCTCTGCCTGGCGTTGGGAAAACCCGCGGAAACCGTCGTGATCGAAGATGTAATAGATCCGGATGACATAGAGTATTATCGTGACGCGGAAAGTATTCATCACGTGCCCAAACGTTTACTCAAGGATCTTGTGATTCGCCATGGAGATTGAATTACTCAATCAGTACCCCTCCCGCTGATCTATTCTTAACCAGTCTTTTCCCTTCATTCCGCTACAAGGATCGTCTATTCCACTAGTATCGTTTGTTTACGAATTTCGAATACTCGTACGGATACCGTACGGGCAGCGTACGGGAGGCATACGGTAAGCATACCATTTTATCAAGGGAAGATATTTCCCGAGATTCTTGCACTGAAATGCGAAAGTAATGAGGGTTTCTTGGTAATTGGAATGACCATTGCATGATAGTAATCATATTATTAACTGAATAAAGTTGGATTCTTATGAAAAAGTACATCTTATTACTGCTGGCATTGTCCCTGATCATGGGATTAGTCGCTTCGACCGTGTTTAGTTATGATCTGGGGAATCCCGGGGTCGATAGCCGAAATGAATATACCAGAGTGACTCTAGATGGCGCGCAGACGATCGGAACTCCCGGTGATCCTGCTCTTCCGTGGTTTGGTGTGAAGCTTCTCATTCCTCTAGGCACTTCTGCCACATTAATAAAAGTGGAACGTAGCAATCCTAAAACCATTGATCTGGTCAAAGCGATCGCTCCGATACAGCAGCAGTATCCTTTTTCATATAGCGGCAGGATAACGCCCGATCTTCCCAATCCCTTTATTTATTCATCAGATGAAGGATTTCCGGTGGTTACGGACAATGGTCTCAGGACTGAATTCCTTGCGGGGCACTCTTTGGCGTTCACGGCAGTTTGTCCTTTCGAATATCATCCCCTGCGTTCTGAGCTTGTTTACTACTCAAGATTGACAGTCACTATAGAATCCTCGCCGAGCGAAGCAGCAGCGGCTGCCCGCAGACTCCTAAGACAAGATGGGTTTATCACCAGACAGCTTTTAAGCTCAGTTGATAATGGCGATGCAGTTCCTCGTTATGAAGAAAGAACAACAGGATACGAATATATTATTATTCACGATGCCGCCAAGACTGCCCAATGGCAGCCGTTGAAAGATATCTATACTGAAAAAGGTTATCAGGTCTTGATGAAATCCGTTCAGGATATAACTGCTTCCGTTACCGGTGCCGATACTCAGGAGAAGATCCGCAACTATCTGATCAGCATGTTTCCCGGCAACTCCCTCAGATACGTGCTTCTAGCCGGAGATACGGACGTGATACCTCACAGGGGTTTCACTGTGAATATGGGACAGGGTGGAGAATCTGATTCGGACATCCCTGCCGATATGTATTACAACTGCCTGGATGGTAATTGGAACACAGATAATGACGCAAACTGGGGAGAAATGTATGAATCCGACTTTGCCCCTGAATTCGCCATCGGAAGGATATGCTACAATAATGATACGGAGATCGCCAATCAGATCAACAAGATCATGGGTTACTTGATCATCCCGGTAGAAACCGAAGTAAAATCTGCTTTCTTCGCAGGAGAGTGGCTTTGGGAAGGTCCTACCTGGGGTGGCGATTATATGGATGAGATGATCGGAGGCTCCAGCACTAATGGTTATACAACCGTCGGGGTTCCCACAAGCTGGAATATTACGACACTCTATGATCGGACTTACGGTGCGGCAGACAGTTGGGGCGCTGCGCAGATCCAGCCCATGCTATCACAGGGGCCAAATCTGGTCAATCATCTCGGTCATTCTAATACAACTTATACTATGCGTCTGAATAATGGACAGGTCACAAACAATACCATTACCAACAACGGAACGAATCATAATTTCTCTATCTATTTTACTCAGGGATGCTATTCCGGATCGTTTGACAATCGTGACACCAATCCTGGGAGTTACGTCGGCGACTGTATCACTGAAAAGATGACCTCGATCGCTAATTCTGCAACAGGGATGATCGCTCATTCACGTTATGGCTGGGGATCGCAGGGTTCCACGGACGGAGCATCCCAGTATATCCACAGACAGTATATGGACGCTATATTCGGTGAGAATATACAAGAACTAGGCTGGACCCTGGTTGATTCTAAGATCGATAACATACCTTATATCAACAATCAGCCGGTGATGTACTGGGTTGATTATGAGACCAATCTTTTCGGAGATCCTGCTCTGATGATCTGGACGGATACTCCGCAGCCTATTCAGGCTCAGCTTCCGCCAGCCTGGATGATCGGAGTCAACAACTACCAGATTCAAACCAATGCGCCTGACGCGTCAATGAGGATCAAACAGGGAAGTACGATCATATTTGAGGGCACGGCAAACGGCAGTGGACTGATCAATGTCTCATTACTGAGCCCGCTTACACCGGGTACGTATCAGATGTTTATTAATGCTCCAAATCATTATAGTTATCAGGGCACTTTCCAGGCTGTCGCCACACAAATGCCTTATATTGTTTGCACGTCTGTCGCGGTCAACACACCTAACAACCTGATCGAAACAGAACACACATATTCATTGAACTGCACTGTCAAAAACGTTGGAATGGTCAATCAGGCAAACGCCGGGACAATGATGCTTACCTCGAATTCACCCAACATCAATGTGTTGAGCCCAGCCTTGAATTTTAACGCATTGGCTTCAGGCGATTCGATCGTTATAGCAAATGCTTTCAATATCAGAGTCACAGGATCATATCCTGATCAGACCCTCGCGTTGCTGGGGTTCAATTCCAGCTTTGACAGCTTTACTTCTCAATCGAGCGGGAATCTGACCCTCAACGCACCGGTTCTAAGTCTTAGCAGCTATCAGATCGTCAATAGTGGTGGTCAGATCAATCCCGGAGACAGTCCTACCGTTACAGTCACTTTGGATAATACAGGTAGCGGAAACTGCTATTCTCCTATGTTGTTACTGATGGAAGACAGTCCATATTTCTCGCTTTCCGCTTCTGATGTCTATTTCAACCAGGTTGATCCGGGACAAACAGCATCAACGCAGAACTCATTTACCATCAACGTGTCTGAATCTGCCCCGGATGGCGAGATCTTGTCTTTTAATTATGTCCTGATCTCAGAAAATGACCAGGAAGAAACCGGGACGATTTCCTTCAATACAGGGTTAATGAGCTATACATTCGAACCAGACTTCCAGAATTGGGCGACAACGACTTTACAAACCGGATTTGTAAACCAATGGCATCGTTCTTCAAACAGGAATCATACGAACGGTGGTGGTTTCTCTGCTAAGTTCGGAGGTACTGGCGCTACTGCATACGCGAATAGTTCATATGGAGCTTTGATAAGTCCTGAGATGCCGCTTGGGGTTAATTCACGTTTGAAATACTACCAATGGATAGCTGCAGAACAGCATACCAACCCTCAATACGCCTGGGATGGTGGCAATGTGGAGATCTCAGTAAACAACGGACCGTGGACTCTGATCACACCAGTTGGGGGATATCCTTACGTTTCGTATAATAATGACGCTTCTCCCTTCAACGCTGGCACGCCAATATTCTCCGGAACTCACGATTGGCAGGAGATCACTTTTGAATTGCCTCAGTACTCGGGAACTGCGAAGTTTAGGTTCGTATTTGGAACTGATGGTTATGTCAACGCCGAAGGTTGGTATATTGACGATGTCCGTTTGGAATCTGATCCTGTCGAAAACAACGATCCGAACCAGATTCAAGCGGTTCTGAAGCTTATCGGTAACTACCCCAATCCCTTTAATCCTACGACTACGATAAGTTTCTCGAATACAATGCCCTCGGATCTGGATCTCTCCATTTACAATCTGAGAGGACAGCTCGTAAAAACTCTGGTCAATGGAATGACGGCTAGCGGATCTCATAGTGTGATCTGGAATGGAACAGACGATAATAACCGTCAAGTTTCCAGCGGAGTATATTATTACAGGCTTAGCTCTTCAGGAAAGGTCCAGACCGGCAAGATGCTGATGATCAAATAGAATGACAGCAGATAGGAAGCCAAAGATCGTCGCTCTGACCGGAGCAGGAGTCAGTGCCGAATCTGGAATCATGACTTTTCGGGATAGCGGTGGTCTTTGGGAAAACCATGCGGTATCGGATGTGGCAACACCTGAGGGGTTTGCGCGAAATCCGAAGCTTGTTTGGAATTTCTACCGGGAAAGATATCGAAAGGCTATCGAAGCTTCGCCTAATCCCGGGCACTATGCTCTTTCCAGGATCGAAGAGATGTTTGGAGAAAGATTCTGGCTAATTACTCAGAATGTCGATGGCCTTCATCAAAGGGCTGGTTCTCATAACGTTCTGGAAATGCATGGAAGTCTTCACACCTGTTTTTGTACTGATTGTTTACGACATTATCCCACAAAAGAGATTCTGGATCAGAATCCTATCCCCTATTGTTCAGCCTGTGGAGCAATGTTGCGACCTGATATAGTGTGGTTCGGAGAAATACCTTATCATTTGGATAAGATCGAGGTACTTCTCCAGAACTGCGATATATTCTTAGTGATCGGAACTTCTGGCGCTGTCTACCCTGCAGCCGGGTTTGTTATGACCACCAAGTATATGGGAGCCAGGACGCTGGGATTTAATCTGGAGAAACCCTTGAATTCAAACTTTTTTGATGAGTTTGTGCAAGGAAAGACAGGCGACACACTTCCCCAATACGTAAAGAGGCTCGAGCAAGCGTATTGCAATACTGATTGATCAGAGGATGAATAGAACATTCTCTAAATGCTTATCTATGATAGAGATGTTGTACAGATAGTTTCTGGGGTGATATACATTTACTACAGTCAATCCTGTTTTCTTGACGATTTGGGAAGATTTTCCTTGTCTTAAATGTCCCGTCCCATTTAATGGCAAAAAAGTATTATACGAGGAACACCGTTATGCAGCTTTCCAAACGTGCCCTGGAAATCCAGGCCTCACCCATTCGCAAGCTTATGCCTTACGCGATCGCAGCAAAGAAAAGGGGTATCAAGGTTTACCACCTCAATATCGGACAGCCGGACATCGAGACCCCTCCTGAAATGATAAATGAATATCACAACTTCTCAGCTAAAGTTCTCGAATATGGTCCTTCTCAAGGATTGGATGTATATCGCCATGGTCTGGTTGAATATTACGCAAAGCATAAGATCGAACTTCATGAATCTGATATCATCGTCACAACAGCAGGAAGCGAAGCAATTACTTTTGCTATGATGGTCACATGCAACGAGGGAGATGAGGTATTAGTTCCAGAACCCTTCTATACAAACTACAATGGCTTTGCGACGATGGCATCGATTAAACTGGTGCCGATCACCACTTACGCTGAAGAGGGATTCCGGCTCCCTGATCCCGCAAAGATCGAATCCCTGATCACGCCTAAAACCAGAGCTATTATGCTCTGCAACCCAGGTAATCCAACTGGTTCAGTCTACACTAGGACAGATCTGGAAAAAATATCGACACTGGCACGCAAGCATTCTCTCTTTATAATCTCTGATGAGGTTTACAGGGAATTTGTTTATGATGGCTTAAGCCATACTAGTATATTGAACATCGATGGTGTCGAAGACCTTGCCATTCTTGTTGACAGTATTTCTAAACGGTATAGTGCTTGTGGAGCGCGTATTGGCTGCATCGTCTCCAAGAATAAGGAACTCATGGCTGCCGCTTTGAAGTTCGCTCAGGCGAGACTTTGCCCTCCGACAATCGATCAATTGGCAGCTAATGCTTGCGTCCATCTTCCTGATTCATACATTGCCAATATTCTGACTGAGTATCAGAAACGCCGTGATATCATCTTTGAAGAGATAAGCAGAATACCCGGTGCTGTTTGCAGGAAACCTGAAGGTGCATTTTACGCTGTTGTGAAGCTACCCATTCCTGATGCCGAAGAGTTTATCATCTGGCTACTTAACAACTTCTCAATAGATAACGAAACTGTTATGGCCGCCCCGGGTGAGGGTTTTTACGCTACCCCTGGTTTGGGCAAGAACGAGTTACGACTTGCGTACGTTCTGAATGAGCACGACCTTAAGAAGTCAATGAATATCTTCCGACTCGGACTAGAAGCATACATAAAGCATATATCCTGATGAATAGATATCTGCAACTGCTTTCAATGCAAAGGATATTAGCCGGTTTGGTTCATAATATCAACACTCCGCTTAATCTTATCCTTGGATATTCACAGCAGATGCAGACCGCCGACCCTGATAACCCCTGGTTACAAAAGATCATAGACGCAGGACTAAGAATAGATGATCTTCTGAGTAATTCAATTGTTAATCTCAATGAGAGAATCTATGGTGATATTAAAAGCATTGATATATCTCACTGGCTGAGATCAGAAGTAGCCTTTCTCCAAAATGAGTTGTCAATAAAAAGACACATCCAGTTCACATTCATGGACATCGAAGAAAAGCTTATCGTACGAAATTCCATTCCCGTTCTTGGAATGGTCTTAGAGTCGATCGTGTTAAACTTCATGGATATATCTCAATCCAAGTCAGCCACTGCATCACTCTCCCTGAACAGAGAAGGGATCGACGTGCTTTTACAGATTTATCTTGCTACAGAGCCTCATCTCGGATTAGATGATTACAGCACTATCCTGCCAAGCTGTGTTGATTTAGCCATTATCTTTCCAGGAATGAAGACTGACTTGTTTTACAAGATACATACTCCTTGCATGACTGCAGAAAACTCCTGTCTGGTCGAATTGGTTATCTACAATATACATGAATGAACGTCATAATATCTTAGTAGTCGATGACAGCGCTGACACGCTCGAGCTCTTTAGTCTGAGGCTGAGTTCCAAGTACACAGTACATACTGCTTCGGACCTTAAGATCGCAAGGTCTCTTTTATCGATGCACAGATACCATATTGCAATAGTGGATCTGATCCTGCCTGGTGAGGATGGTCTGGATCTTATACAGGAGATCAAAAAGATTTATCCCTTCACGGCAGTTATAGCGATTAGCGGTCAAGCCTCGATCGAGACTTCCGTTAATGCCATGAAACTTGGTGCTGATGAGTTTATTGTCAAGCCGATCAGAAACCTGGAACTCATCAACATTCAGGTTGAGAAAGTGCTCGAGAACCAATGGCTCGTTGAGGAGAACAGAAGGCTCAATGAACTGATACAGAAGGATATCGAGACAGACCTAATTATAGGCAATAGCCCTTCTATTCAACAACTCCTCCAGAAAGTGAAGAAGATCGCCAAACTGGACACTCTTGTGCTTATCACCGGAGAGACCGGGGTCGGAAAGAGCGTCTTTGCCGAGCTTATCCACAGGAATAGTCATCGTAAGCATAAGAAGTTTGTTTCGGTCAACTGCGGAAGTCTCACTGAAACTCTTCTGGAAAGTCTCCTCTTTGGGCACAAGCGTGGCGCCTTCACCGATGCGGTTCGTGATAAGATAGGCTACTTCCAGGAAGCCAATGGTGGAACACTATTTCTCGATGAAATAACTGAGACATCGCTGTCTTTTCAAGTAAAATTGCTCAAGGTGCTGGAGACTGGAACCTTCCGTATGGTTGGTCACGACATGGATTTTAATGCCGACTTACGCATCATAGCTGCCTCCAATAAAGACATTGCTGAATGTGTGCGTGATGGAAGTTTCCGTGAAGATCTTTATTATCGCCTGAACGTGTTCAATTTGCATATCACTCCTTTGAGGGATCGCCGCGATGATATCAAGATTCTGACCAATGCATTCGTGCGTGAGTTCTGCGCAAAGTATCGGAAGGAAGAGCTTACCGTATCGCCTGGTGTGATGTCAATAATACTGAATTCACCTTGGAAAGGTAATGTCCGTGAGCTCAGAAATGCTCTGGAACACGCTGTTATCCTTGCGGAGCATTCCGTGATCCAGCCTGAAGATCTTCCGGATATCATTCTGGGGAATACCGATAACCAGTATGAACAACACACAGAATCCACACTTCTCTGGAACAAGGCAAAACAAGAATTTGAACTGCACTATCTGGAAGCATTGCTGGACAAGACCCAAGGAAACCTTAGCGAAGCATCGAGGCTTTCCGGGATTCCGAGAGAGAATATCTATAAGAAATGCAAGAACCTCAGCATGGACTATTCCAGATACCGCAACGATAACAAGAAACATAGCGATAAATAGGTGAGATTATGAAGACTAAATGGAAGATATCCCCCTATCTTTACATACTCCCGGCATTTATACTGCTGGCTGCGTTCCGCTTGATCCCGATCGTCATGTCCTTTATCATAGGCTTTTACAAATGGTCGATCAAAGGAACGGGCGAGTTCATAGGTTTGCAAAACTATGCGAGAATGTTTACTGATGGTGTATTTTGGCAGTCACTGCTCAATACATTTTGGCTGGTGATCATTGTTGTTCCAGCAAGTCTGATCTTCTCCCTGATCTTTGCGGCACTACTCAATCAGATCAAGAAGCTGAGCGGATTCTTCCGCACAATTTACTTCTTGCCGTTTGTCACATCCCTGGTAGC
>Ga0116171_10002770_pt1 | contig 16478 bp, 9 predicted proteins | sample AD_JPNHW2_MetaG_FD_89798 | JGI IMG/M metagenome (GOLD analysis project Ga0116171, IMG submission 89798) | Active sludge microbial communities of municipal wastewater-treating anaerobic digesters from Japan - AD_JPNHW2_MetaG | ecosystem: Engineered > Bioreactor > Anaerobic > Digestate | place... | reverse complement strand
CTTGAAACTTATATTTATGATGAAGAGTCCAAATTCAGGGATCCAGTATATGCCAGAAAAGTAGCAGAAGAATTCTTCCAGGCTTTGATTAAACAAGGAACAACCTGCGCTGTGATTTATGTTGCTGCTTTTAAGGATGCTTGTGACCAGGCGTTCCAGGTCGCTGAGGAATTAGGATTCAGAGCCATCATGGGGAAAACGATGATGGATTGCAATTGTCCAGATTTCATCAAGGAAGATACTGTGCAATCCATGCAGGAGAGCATTGAACTTTATGAAAAATGGAATGGAAAGACCCCATTGCTCGACTATGTCTTCACCCCGAGATTTGCCCCGGTCTGCTCACCCAAGTTATTGCGCAAGATCGCTTCCTTTGCCAAACTTAAAAATGCATACATTCAATCTCATCTTTCTGAAAATCCCAATGAACTCGATTGGGTGCATAAGTTGTATCCCGAGTACAAGAATTATACCGATGTCTACGCGCAGAATGACATCCTGGGACCGAAGACGATCATGGCACATTGCATCCACTTAACAGATGAAGAAATTGAGATCATCAAACAGACGGATACGAAAGTAGCCCATTGCCCGGATTCAAATTTTTACCTTAAAAGCGGTATGTTTCCGCATCATAAACTTAAGAAGAATAATATCGGGATTGCTCTTGGCTCAGATGTTGGTGCCGGAACAACCTTAAACATGCTTTATCACATGAAGATGGCAAACTTCCGTCAGAAAACCGATATCATCATGCCTGAGGAAGCATTCTATATGGCAACTCTCGGTTCTGCCAAGGTGCTGCAAAAAGATAAGATCATCGGGTCGATCGAAGTGGGGAAATCTGCAGATCTGACTTTTGTACAATTTGATCATGTCGGTAGTAAGAAGCCGGACGAGATCATATCAGAACTTGTATTTACCGGACACGAAATGCCTGTCCGATTTGTATATATCAATGGTATAAGGAAATATCCCTTGCCTGTGGATAATGAAGAGGATAGCAATGCATAATATTAAAATCCACTTTTACTTGAATGATAAGGAAATAAATCTAACAATTCCACCTGCAACATCAGCCCTACAGGTCATTCGTGAGCATGCCTTGCTTTCAGGAACAAAGGAAAGTTGTTCTGAAGGTGATTGCGGTGCGTGTACAATAGCTGTCGGGAAGTGGGAATATGACAGGTTTGTCTACAGGGCATATAACTCCTGTATCATGCCCGCTGTGAAGATGCATGGAATGCACGTAGTGACCGTGGAAGGCTTGGGCACCCCCCAGAAAATGCATTCCATCCAGCAGGCAATGCTCGATTGCCATGGCACACAGTGTGGATTTTGCACGCCCGGATTCATCATGTCCCTCTTCTGTGTTTTCTCTAATACACCTGAACCAACAATGGAAGAAGTCCAGTTAGCGTTGGAAGGGAATTTATGCCGTTGCACAGGTTATGAAGCGATATACAGAGCCGTGGAACAGGTGAAGGAATGGAAGAAGGGACATGCAAACCACGAATTTTATCCCAGGCACTTTCTTTCCATACAGGAAACACTCCAGGAATTTACGAAAAAAGTCATATTCGTTGAAGATAAAGAAAATCCAATCGATCCTGTTAAGGATTTTCATTTACCGGGTAGTATGCAGGATTTATTTGAAATCATGGCTAAATTCCATGATAGGAAGGAATATAGAATCATCGCCGGGGCAACAGACCTGATGGTGGATGCCAATATCAAGGAACAATGGCATCCTGCATACATAGACATTTCCAATATACCAGAGCTGAAGATTATCAAGGATGATCCAAAGTATGTACGCATTTGTGCCGGTGTAACTCAATCAGAGATCATTGAATCGGATTGTGTTGCCAACCGGATACCCATTCTTGCCAAGGTCGCTGCACGTATGGGCTCGAGGCAGACCCGTAATGCTGCCACAATGGTTGGGAATATCGCGAATGCTTCTCCGATTGCCGATGGTGCTTCCGCATTATTGGGAATGAATGCAGAACTGGAGATCATTTCCAAAGATTCGATTCGTCAGATACCACTTGAGTCATTTTATAAAGATTATAAAGTAACCGATCTGAAGCATGGGGAGATCATTGGTGCTGTCATGGTTCCCCATCAGAAGGGTTTCTGTTCATTTGAGAAGACTGCCAAGAGGATAGCCGTAGATATTTCAACGATCAACTCATACCTGAATATTGAAGTCGAAAATGGTCTGGTTACCTATGCAAGAATCTCTTTCGGCGGGATTGCCAAATATCCGATTCTTGCACATAAGACACAGGAGTTCCTTCTGAATAGGAGAATAAATGAAAAAGTGATCGAAGAGGCATCAGAGATTGCTGTGAAAGAATTCTCACCCATCAGTGATGTCAGAGGCAGTGCAGAATACAGAAAACTCCTGATCAGGAACCATATCCGTAAACATCTTCTTGCCTTCCTTGAAGCGAATGAGAAGGGGGGTGAAAAATGAAGAAGGAACAATTTACCCAACAGATAAAATCCACGAAACACATCAGTGGTCATCTGCATGTTACCGGCACCTCAAAGTTCATTGGCGAGGAAACAAGGCCATCCGGAATGCAATCGATCAAGCTTGTATTCAGTCCATATGCACATGCGGAAATTCTTTCCATAGATACTTCTGAAGCCGTGAAGATTGAAGGAATGAGTGCGGTCATTACTTGGAAGGATATACCGGGACAGAATCAGATCAATCATATTTATCATGATGAACCCCTGTTGCCCGAGACAAAGGTTACCTATGTGGGACAGCCGGTGGTTGTTGTGGTCGCGCAAACAGAACAGATTGCATTATATGCGTCGAAGAAAGTTAAGATCGAATATCGTGAATTACAGCCAGTGTTGACCGTTGAAGAAGCACTTGAAAAGAATCTTGTTTATATCCCTGAACGCCGGATCGAGCATGGAAATGTGGATTTGGAAATGAAGAAAGCCAAGAACAGGTTGAAGGGGGTGGCAAGGACAAGCACACAAGAACAGTTCTACATGGAAACACAACGCTGTTGGGCTATCCCGTCAGAAGACGGAGAGATCACATTATTTTCAGCGACCCAAAGCACTACTGAAGTCCAGGAAACAGCTGCCATGGTATTGGGTAAGAAAAGCAAGGATATCACAGTTGATGTGAGAAGACTTGGCGGCGCATTCGGCGGTAAGGAAAGAGCAGCAACCATTTGGGCATGCTTGGCAGCCCTTGCTGCAAACCATACGCATTTGCCATGTGAATTGAAATTATCACGACTCGAAGATATGACTTCCACAGGTAAGCGAAATCCGTTCAAGATGCAATATGAGGTGGGATTTGATGATGAAGGCAGGATCCTTGCCTATGATGTCGTAATGGATGTCAATGGTGGTGCATACACGGATTTGACCATCGCCATCATGGAACGTGGTATGCTGCACGCTGATAATACGTATTATCTTCCCAATGCGCGTATTGCAGCACATTCCTGTCGTACCAATCTTCCTCCCAATACAGCATTCAGGGGATTTGGCGGACCGCAAGGTATATTTGCCATAGAAACCGTGATGAATCGAATTGCCCGTTATTTAAAGAAAGACCCATTGGAAATCAGAAAACTGAATTGCTACAAGGAAGGACAGAAAACACCATATAAGCAGACTGTTCACGAAGCTTGCAGCCTTGAATTACTGAAAAAACTGGAAGAAACATCAAAATACAATAAGCTGAAAGAAGAAGTAAAACTGTTCAATCAGAACAATGCGAATCTGAAAAGGGGAATAGGTGTAGTACCGGTTAAATTCGGTATATCATTCACAACAGCTTTTTTGAACCAGGGCTCAGCTCTTGTGCTTGTCTATACTGATGGCACGATCTCCCTCAGCCATGGTGGAATTGAAATGGGGCAGGAGATCAATACCAAAGTTGCTCAAGTCGTTTCCCGTGTGCTGGGTGTCAGTATGGAAAGGATCAGGCAGGAGAGTTCCAACACCAAGAGAACTGCCAATGCTTCTCCAACAGCTGCTTCATCAGGCTCCGATATTAACGGGAACGCGGCAAGGGTTGCTGCAGAAAAGATCAGGGATAGGCTTGCGAATGCTGCAGCTGATTACTTCAATGAAAAACAAAAGGAAAAGATAAAAGCTGAAGATTTGGTATTTGCCTTTGACAAGATATACAGTGAGGCGAAGCCGGAAATATCTGCCACTTTTGAAGAGATCGTCGGGTATGCATATGTTCACTGTGTTGACCTCTGTGCACATGGTTACTATGCAACTCCCGGTATCTATTATGATCGGGATAAGGGCGAAGGAACACCCTTCTACTATTTTGTATATGGCTGCGGATTGGTGGTCATGGAAATTGATACATTCACCGGGGCAAGTCGATTGGTTGAAGTCGTTATTGTACATGAGACAGGAGAGAGCCTGAATCCGGAAGTCGATAAGGGACAGGTTTTAGGTGCATTTTACCAGGGTTATGGATGGTCAGTCATGGAGGAAGAACCTCATGACGAAAAAGGACGTTATCTTGCCTTGACACCTTCCACATATAAATTTCCATGTATTCGTGATTATCCCGAAAAGCTGATCATAGAATTGGTGGATAGAAATAGAAAACATGCAAGTGTATTGGGTAGTAAGGCGGTGGGCGAACCTCCCCTGATTTATGGGGAAGCTGCCTATTTTGCCATTCAGGATGCCATTGAATCGATATCCAATTATGAAAAGGAAGCAGATTTGGAATTTCCTGCAACCCCCGAAGCCACGCTGATGGCTATTGAACGTATGAAGGAGAAATAATGAAATCCAATAAGGTCTTTTTAACCGATGCTCAATTAAAGGCTGAATTCAATAAATGCGAATTCTGTGAAGAAAAACCATGCCGTGATGCGTGTCCGGCTGATTGTTCTCCGGCTGATTTCATCAGGGCAGCCAAATTGATGAACGCTACAGATTATGAAAGGGCATCTGCCTTGATTCTCGGAAGCAATCCGCTTGGCGGTATCTGCGGTCATACATGCCCAGACTATCATTGCATGAAGGCATGTGTACACCGTACTTTCAATGAAGCAGTGAAGATACCTGAAGTCCAGGCAACCATCATTCACAATGCCAGGAAATTGAAAGTTGAGCCAAAATTCCTGAAAACCAAGTGGAATCGGATGAATATCGCTGTTGTCGGTGCGGGTCCTGCGGGTATTGGTGCTGCTGCGGTATTGGGGCAACTTGGATATGCAGTGACATTATTCGAGAAAAGCCAGCTGGCTGGGGGAATGGTAAATTACATACCCGAAACGCGTTTACCGAAAGAAGTGCTCCAGTCTGACCTTCGGTTTCTCAAGAAACTTGGTAAAATTGATTACCAGTTCGGTAAGGAAGTCAAGGAACCTGTGCAATTACTGAACAAGGATTTTGATGCTGTGATCGTAGCAACAGGATTGGATAAACCCATAAAATTGAATATTCCCGGCGTTGAGAAGAGTCTGGATTGGCTCCAGTTCCTTTCAAAGCCGGAATCATATACGAAGAAGGACGGAAAGATTGCCATTATCGGTGGCGGTGCTATCGCTCTTGATTGTGCGTTGAAAGCTCTCGAGAACAAAGCAGCACAGGTAGACCTCCTTTGTCTTGAAGTACCTTCTGAAATGCCTTTAACTGCAAAGGAAAGTGCTCATCTCCTGAATGAGAACATTGGAGTTCTCGGAAGAACGAATGTTGCCGAGATCATCAAAACTACAAAAGGCTTCAAATTGAAAGCACAGAAAGTGCAATTAAAGAAGGGAACTACCTTTGCTCCTGCCAATGTGGAAGCAGTGAAGGATTCCGAGATGATGCTTCCCGGTTATGATACAGTGATATTCGCAGTTGGAAGCCGCAGCACTTCTTTCAAAGAAGCACATAAGGGTGTCTTTTATGCCGGTGATATGCTTCATGGTGCTACAACAGTCGTAGAAGCTGTTGCCACAGGTAAGAATACAGCAACCGAAGTTGATGCCTGGCTCCAGGAAAGGAAGCGCCCTGCTCATTCTAAAAAGACAAAGAGCCATGTTGTCTTAAATGGCAGAAACTTGGTACCGATAGAATTGGAGAGTGAATTCTTCGGAAGAAAGATCATCTCTCCATTTATTCTTTCAGCTGCTCCACCTTCTGATGGTTATGAGCAAATGAAGAAAGCTTATGATGCCGGTTGGGCAGGTGGAGTGATGAAGACAGCATTCGATGATGTCGATATTCATATTCCTGGTGAATACATGTTCGTAGTCACCGAAAACACTTACGGGAATTGCGATAACGTCTCAGGTCATCCACTTAACCGTGTTTGCAAAGAGATCAAGCAACTGATCAAGGAATACCCTGATCGGCTTACCATGGCATCAACTGGTGGCCCTGTTACAGGCAATGACAAGCATGACAAGAAAGGTTGGCAATCGAATACAAAGAAACTGGAAGAATCCGGTGTGATGGGAATCGAATACAGTCTTTCCTGTCCACAGGGTGGCGATGGAACCAAAGGTGATATCGTTTCCCAGGACGCGGAGCTGACTGCAAAGATCATCGATTGGGTCATGGAAATCAGTAATCCTGAAATCCCAAAGCTATTCAAGCTTACCGCCGCAGTGACAGCAATATATCCAATCATGAAAGCAATAGAGGACGTATTCAAGAAGTACCCAAATAAGAAAGCAGGTGTGACCTTGGCTAATACATTCCCAAGTATGGCTTTCAGAAAAGGGAAAAAGGAAAACTGGGATGAGGGCATCGTGATCGGTTTATCCGGTGAAGGCGTAATACCAATCAGTAATCTGACTCTTGCCAATGTGGCACGCTTCGGGATGCATATATCAGGTAACGGTGGTCCGATGGACTACAAGAGTGCTGCAGATTTCCTTGCACTGGGTGTTGAGACAGTCCAGTTCTGTACTATTGCCATGAAGCATGGCTATCATGTCATTGATGACCTTCATTCGGGATTGAGCTATCTCCTCAAATCAAAAGGATTGAAATCCGTTAAGGAATTGATCGGCATAGCATTACCCAATCCAATCACAGGCTTCATGGAACTGACCAGTAAAAAGAAGATATCAGATGTAGTCGGAACGTTGTGCCAGCACTGCGGTAATTGCACCAGATGTCCTTATCTTGCCATTGAGTTGGATAAAAACAAAGTACCGAAAACAGATCCGTCCAAGTGCATTGGATGCTCAGTATGTGTGCAGAAGTGCTTCTCCGGAGCGTTGTACATGCGTGAGAGAACCCCCAAAGAACTAAAACAATTAAAAGAAAATTAGATATAGGAGGAAAACATGGAAAAAGGCATATTAATCAAGAATGGTGTCATTATCACGATGGATTCTCCTAACAAGGTGCTTCATGGTTATGCCCTGCACATCTTGGATGATAAAATCAACCGTATTGCACCGCAAGCTGAATTTAGTGCGAAATACGAACATGAGATCGATGCAAATTGCAATGTTGTGCTTCCCGGTATGATCAATGCCCATATGCACTTTTACAGTACGCTGATCAGAGGTCTAGGGAAAGCATATCCCTCCCGTGACTTCGTGGAAATTCTGGAAAATCTCTGGTGGAGACTTGACCGCAAACTGGAATTGGAAGATACCTACTACAGCGCTCTTATTATGCTGATCCAGGCGATACGTAATGGCACAACCACCTTGATCGATCATCATGCAAGCCCTGGTCATATTCCCGGTTCCCTGGATGAGATCGAAAGAGCTGTCAAGCAGACAGGTCTGCGATCTTCATTATGCTATGAATTATCTGACAGGGATGGAATCAATATTACGGAAGAAGGTCTGGCTGAAAATGTCCGTTTCATTCAGAAATGCCAGAAGGAACCGAATGATTATTTGAAGGCTATGTTTGGTCTTCATGCCTCTTTCACCATTGGTGACGATACCATGGAAAGAGCAGTTGACCTTGCAAAGAAATATAATACCGGATTCCATGTTCATACAGCCGAGGCTGAATCAGATCAGATACATACGATGACTCATCACGGGAAGCGCGTGGTGGAGAGATTTCACGATGTTGGTGTTTTGGGCCCAAATACAATTTGCGCCCATTGTGTCCATGTGAATGAGCATGAAATTGAATTATTGAAAGATACAGATACGATTGCAGTTCATAATCCGCAATCAAACATGAACAATGCTGTCGGCATAGCCGATATTGTCACACTGCAGCAGAAAGGTATCCTGGTTGGTTTGGGTACGGATGCAATGACAGTGAACATGCTGGAAGAGATTAGAGTTGCCATGTGGGCACAGCATCTCAAGCATGCCAATCCTTCAGAAGGTTTCATGGAAGTTGTGAATACATTGTTCAACAACAATTCCAAGATCGTCGAACGCTTCTGGGGTAAAAAGATAGGCGTGTTGAAGGAAGGCGCTTTAGCAGATGTGATTCTGATTCCTTATTGCCCACCAACTCCTTTGAACGATGAAACTGCATATGGTCATCTTGTTTTCGGTATCTCCCAAGGTGCTGTCGATACGACGATCGTTGGTGGTAAGATCCTCATGCAGCATCGTATCCTGAGAATCAACATAGATGAAGCTGAAGTCAACGCCCGCTCTCGTGAGGTGGCTCAAAGACTGTGGGATAGGTTCTAAGAATATACTTTAAATAAAATAAGCTAAAGAGGTTATAAATGAGCACATTATATGATGACATTAAAAAGCGTTCTCTTGAATTGGAGAACGAGACTGCTCAATTCCTATGTGACTTGGTAAGAACACCTTCCTTCTCCGGAAAGGAAAGGGATGTGATCCAGGTCATCAAGAAGGAAATGGAAAAGGTTGGATTCGATGAAGTCCGTATCGACGGCTTAGGAAATGTGATCGGCAGGATTGGTAACGGTCCGAAAGTGATTGCCTTCGATGCGCATATCGATACTGTTTATCCGGGTGATTTGACCCAGTGGTCATTTGACCCATTTACCCCCAAGATTGAAGATGGTAAATTGTGGGGTAGAGGTTCTGTCGACCAGAAAGGTGGCATGGCATCCATGGCCTATGCCGGAAAGATGATCAAGGAACTTGGCTTGAATGATAAATATACTGTCTTATTTACGGGTACTGTCATGGAAGAAGACTGTGATGGACTATGCTGGCAGTATCTGATCAACGAAGAGAAGATTCACCCTGAACTTGTGGTTATTACAGAACCAACTAACATGAACATTTATCGCGGACATCGTGGAAGAATGGAAATCCTTGTTGATATCCGCGGGGTATCCTGCCATGGTTCTGCACCTGAACGTGGTGATAATGCAATCTATAAGATTTCACGTATTGCGCTGGAAATAGAAAAGCTTCACGAAAGACTGCATACGGATCCCTTCCTTGGCAAGGGCAGCGTAACTGTCTCGCAGGTCTTCTTTACATCCCCATCCCAGTGTGCCGTGCCTGACCAGGCAAGTATTCAGTTGGACAGACGTCTGACATGGGGCGAAACCCGTGAGAGCGCTGTTGCTGAAGTGCAGGATGCTGCTTTGAGGGCTGGATATCCGGATGCAAAGGTGATTGTGCTCAGATATGAAGAACCTGCTTACACAGGTCTTGTATATCCAACCGATAAATATTATCCAACCTGGGTACTCGAAGAGAATTCACCATTTTTAAAGAATGCTGTGGAATCTTTTGAGGGTGTACTCGATAGGAAGCCTGTAGTCGATAAATGGCATTTCAGCACGAATGGCGTGGCTATTGCCGGAATGCATAAGATCCCCTGTATCGGTCTTGGACCCGGTAACGAAGTATTTGCCCATGCAGTGGATGAGGCTACACCGGTTGCTCATCTTCGTGAAGCTGCAGCTTTCTATGCAGCATTTATCGCCCATCTGAATGGGAAGTGCTAAGAATCATGTACGATTTCATTTACCAGTGCACGACTTGCGGAAAGACATTCAAGCGCGATGAAGTACGTTATCTTTGTCCTGACTGTGGGAAGGATTATGCTCCCGGTATGCCTTTGAAGGGTGTGCTGGAAGTGATCCTGGACTACCAACGGATCAAGGATACTTTCTCACTCATGCATCCCGATTGGGAGATGTTTTCTGCTGTAGAGAGTGAATTCTATCCAGCCTTTGCAGTTGGGGGGACTCCCTTCTTCAAATCGAAAAGACTTGGAGATGAATTCGGCTTTTCCAATCTCTGGTTGAAGAACGATGGTTTGAACCCCAGCGGTTCTCTCAAGGACAGGGCATCCTTTTTTGTCGTTGCAGAAGCAAACAGATTACATGAGAATAAAGTCGTCACAGCATCCACTGGCAATGCTGCCAGTGCTCTTGCAGCTGTCTGCGCAGCAGCGGGGAAAGAAGCTGTCATTTTTTGTCCTGCGAAAGCCCCCAAAGCGAAGCTGGTCCAGATGATCCTGTATGGTGCCCGTGTCATTCCTGTTGACGGAACCTATGACGATGCATTTGCCCTTTCTCTTGAATATACGAAGATCAAACCCGGTTTGAATCGCAATACCGGTTATCACCCTCTTACAATTGAGGGAAAGAAGACTGCTGGGCTCGAGATATTCGTTCAGAATGGAATGAAAGCTCCTGATGCCATCCTGATCGCAACAGGTGACGGCGTGATCCTGAGTGGTACCTATAAAGCCTTCTACGATTTGAAGGAAGCCGGTCTGATCGAGAAGATGCCTCGTCTCATCTCGATACAGGCAGATACATCCAATTCGATATCGAATTACTGGAAGACAGGTATATACAATGACGCAGACCATCCAACCACGATAGCTGACTCGATATCAGTCAAGACACCCAGTTGTGCTCATCTTGCAAAAAGAGCACTCGATAACAGTGATGGCTTTGCTGTTGAAGTCACTGACAACGAAATCATGGAAGCGCAGGCATTACTTGCTTCAAAGACAGGCATCTTTGCCGAACCTGCTGCCTCAGCGACCGTAGCGGGGATGAAGAAGATAGCTGATCATAATATGCTGGACAAGGATGCACAAATCGTTCTTCTTATATCCGGCAACGGTTTGAAGGACATAGAAGCACCTTTGAAGTCCATCACCATTCCGCAACCATATCCACTGGATATCAACGGCATCGATTAGAAGGCAAAATGAATCTCACCATCCGAAACGGCATTGTGAATCTCAACCAGGAGTGGCATAAAGTTGATTTTCGAGTCGAAAACGGTAGAATAGTAAAGATATCAAACCAGATTCCAAAAACGCAGGAAAGTGAAGATTTGGATGCCTCAGGGCTATATATTATACCGGGAATGATCGACATGCATGTGCATGTGGATGATGAGATCAAAAACTGCTACCTTGCCGATACATACAAAACCGGTAGTGAAATAGCCATCTGCAATGGAATTACCTCCTTCTATGCATTCATCACGCATGTTGGGAAGGACGATCCCACTATCACACTCAACCATGCTTTATGGAAAACTGAGAGCAATCTGTTCTGCAATGTCGGCTTTCATGTTACTGTAAAACCATTCTCATCACTGATCGATCTCTATGTTTCCAGAAATGATGCCTTTAAGCCAAAATCGGTAAAGCTATACACAACCTATCGACAGTCTGGAATTTACACATCTTATAAAGAATTGGAAGAATGTTTCCGCTACTTTGATGGCAAGCAAGTGACAATATTGATTCATTGTGAAGATGACCTGGTCATTCAATCCAGCGCGACTCATGAAGTCGATCCGTCGAATGCCTTTGGGCATACTTTCCTCAGACCTCCTCAAGCAGAAATTGAGGCAATCGAGAGAGTGATCAAGATTGCTAAAAAATACAATGTCATGGTTCATATCGTCCATGTATCCACCCCCGAAGGTGTGAATCTCGTGGATAAAGCAAAGCATGATGTAAAGATCACTTGTGAAACTGCACCGCACTACCTTTTCCTCAATGACAAGATTCTTGCACAGCCCGAAGGTTACAGATGGCTGTGCTCACCTCCGATTCGAAGTGAAAAGATCAGGAAGGAAATGCTTGCCCTGGCAAAGATGGGCAAGATCGATGCCTTTGCAACAGATCACTGTGCTTTTTCTAAAGCAGATAAGGATACGGATTTATCCGATTTCCGCAATGTTCCCAACGGGATAGCCGGACTCGGTGCGCTCACTCACATGGTTTATAAATTAAATGACGATAGCCCGGAAGATTCCCTTCTCTTCATGAGCAGGCATCTTGCCAAGAATCCTGCCAAGATCATGGGGCTTTTCCCACATAAGGGTATCATCACTGAAGGGGCTGATGCAGACCTTTGCATTGTCAATCCCAAAGGTGATGCACAACATATAAAATCCAGTATATCAGACACATATGAACCATATCCTAAAGTTAAATCTAATTTACAATTTCAATATGTCATCCTGAATGGCAGCATTGTCGTGAAGGATGGAAAACTATTGGATGCAACACATCCGAAAGGGACACTTCTATGTCGCAGTTAAAGGAAAAAGCCTGGCGCAATGATGCTTATGCCAAAGTGACTGGTTCAGCCAAATATGCTGATGATATAAAAGCACTAAATATGCTGCATGCCGTACCGGTATATTCAGATTTCGTGCATGCCAGGATCAGGAAGATCGATACGCAAAAAGCTGAAACAATGCCTGGAGTGGTAAAAGTTATCACTCATACTGATGTTCCTGGAAAGATCTGCTTTGGACAGATAGAAAAAGACTACCATATGCTTGCGGATGATAAGATTCGCTACAATGGTGATGTGATTTCCATCGTGGTGGCAGAAACACGCGAACAGGCTATTGAAGCTACAAGGTTTGTGGGCATAGATGCTGATCCTCTACCGCTGATTCTCGATACAGAAGAAGCTCTGAAACCAGGTTCACCTCTCGTGCATGAAGACAGGGGAAACAACATTGTGAATGAGCATCGCGTCAGAACAGGGAATGTGGAGGATGGTTTCAATCACTCTGACCATATCCTTGAATATGACTTTGAAACACCTTATATTGAACATTCTTATATAGAGCCTGAATCGGCCGTCTGTATACCCCGTACCGATGGAGTGATCGAGGTCTACGGGAGTATGCAGCATCCGTTCAGTACGCGTCGCTTCACTGCTGCCATACTCGGAGAACCACTTGCCAATGTGGAGGTTATCACCATTCCCACAGGCGGAGGTTTTGGCGGGAAAGACGATACGGCAGCTCTTGTGTGTGCACGTGCAGCCCTTGCTGCAAGACTCACCGGACGTCCGGTCAAGATGACCTATAACCGTGAGTGGTCTGTTCGTGAAAGCTACAAGCGTCATCCTTATCGTGTTCACTACAAGATGGGCATCACCAACGAAGGAAAGATTCAGTCAGTCAAATGCCGCATCGTTGCTGATGGGGGAGCCTATTGCTCCGTGACTCCCTGGGTCACCTGGCGTTCCACTGTCCAATGTTGTGGTCCTTATGTCGTCCCGAATGTCCACTGTGATACCATTGGTGTTTATACAAACAATGTCTTTACAGGTGCCATGCGTGGTTTTGGCTCTCCACAGATGAACTTCATCGTGGAACAGCTTGTTGAAATGGCTGCGGAAAAGATAGGCATGGATCCCATCGAATTCAGAAGGAAGAACATGGTCACGCAGGACTGCACAACGATCACCGGGCAGAAACTCAGTGAACATAAGGTCAGTATGGAGCAGGTACTCGATACAGTCATACAGGATATAGATTATCATAATAAATACAAGAAATGCAATCATGGCAATGGGGAAGAACTCTACGGTATCGGCTTGGCAATGAGCTATCGTGGCATGAGTCTGGGTGCCGAGGGCAAGGACTTTTGTGCTGCCATCATCAATATGCAGTTCGATGGAAGCATCCTTCTCGAAGTCGGTATACATGAGAATGGTCAAGGCTCTGAATCTGCCATGATCAAAATATGTGCCGAAGAGCTGGGTGTTCCGATCGATAGAATCAGGTACAGACGTAATTCCACACATAATATCCCCGATAGCGGTACGACCGTAGCATCTCGTGGTACTATAATGGGAGGCGGTGCTGTGGTGATTGCTGCGAATTACCTCAAGGAAAAAGTTGCTGAAGCACTTCTCGAAAAGGGAAGCAGTGAAAAGATAGAATACCGTGATGACAAGGTCATCGTTGGTTCCCGAGCCTATTCATGGCTGGAAGTAGTCCAAGCCATGTACCAGAAGCAGATGTTCCCCTATGCCTTCGGTGTCTTCCAAGCACCAAAGGTCAGTTGGGATGAACATACAGGTCAAGGCAATGCTTATTTCACCTGGGTTTATGGCTGCCAGGCTGTGGAATTGAAGGTCAATCGTTCCACCGGTAAAGTCACACTCCTGAATGCCGTTGCTGCCCATGATATCGGCAAGGCAGTCAACAGGGCAATGCTGGAAGGTCAATTCTTTGGCGGCATGGCAATGGGCATGGGCTATGGACTCTTTGAAAATTTTGTCCAGGAAGTAGGAAAGATCAAGACTTTGAATTTTGATAAATATAGAATTGCTCGCAGTACGGATGTTCCTGAAATGAAGGCGATCATCATCGAGAATCGTGACCCTCTTTCACCATCTGGGGCAAAGGGAATCGGTGAACCAACCAACGAACTGATGGCTCCTGCCATTGCCAATGCGATCTATAATGCCACGGGATTGAGATTTCTCAAGAATCCCATCATCCTGAAACCGGGTCTGGAGGTGGAAGAATGAAAATAACAGTCAACGGTGTAGTCCACCCCTTGAAGGAAGAATATCTCAACTTGACCCTGATCGATTATCTACGTGAAGTTTTGGACCTCACAGGCACAAAGAACGGATGTGGCATTGGAGTCTGCGGAGCCTGTACTGTTCTTGTCGATATGAAGGTTGTCCGTGCCTGCAAGAAACAGGTGAAGGATTTCATCGATGCCAACGTTCTGACGATTGAGGGCATGGCTTCTCCTGATGGCACACTCCATCCCCTGCAACAGTCCTTTATCGATGCAGGTGCCATTCAATGCGGATTCTGTACACCTGGCATGGTGTTGACAGCACACGCATTTCTCTCTGCCAATCCGAATCCGACAAGGGCGGAGATACGCAAGGCGATCAACGGTAATCTCTGTAGATGCACAGGCTATCAGCAGATCATAGATGCGATAGAAGCTTACGCTTCTTCAGTTAAAAATTAAAAGGTAAAAGTTAAAAATTGCCAGAAGTCCTTCCCTTTGGATAAAGGGAAGGTGGTGCGGAGCACCGGATGAGTTTGATTCTGTGGCGTAAGATTCCAATCTTACGATTAGAAAATGTAGAGCAGGACTCCGATGCTTCTATATTCCTTCCCTTTTGTAAAGGGAAGGTGGCACGGAGTGCCGGATGAGTTAGTTCCTTTTTTAAAGCAGTCTAACTCTCCCTTAATCCCTCTCTTTACAAAAGCGAGGGAAACCTGTGGCGTAAGATTCCGATCTTACGATTAGAAAATGTAGAGCAGGACTCCGATGCTTCTATATTCCTTCCCTTTTGTAAAGGGAAGGTGGTGCGGAGCACCGGATGAGTTAGATTTGAATCGTAGGGATAGACTCATGTGTCTATCCTAAATTATACATCCTAAAAGGATAAACACATAGGTTTATCCCTACTTGAAAGGAGAAATAATGGAAAAAAACCCCTTGCTCGAAAAGAATTGGGCTGAACTGAAATCATTGATGCCCAAATTGTATAACAAAGACTTTCTTCTTACTTGGGAAAACTCGGATGACAATATCAAATCAGTACTGCTTATCGCTGAAATGATGAAGGAGCTTCACCGCATCGGCAAATCCATTAAAGTGTTTGAGACCGGACTCGGCATTTCCATATTCCGTGATAACTCAACACGTACCCGCTTCAGTTTTGCCTCTGCCGTGAATGCACTCGGTCTGGGTCTCTCTGAACTGGACGAAGTGAAATCACAGGTTGCTCATGGTGAGACGGTTCGTGAGACAGCCAACATGATCTCCTTCCTGGCTGAGACCATTGGTATTCGTGATGATATGTATATCGGTGAAGGCAATCGCTACATGCGTGAAGTGAGTGCTTCTATTGACGATGGCTTCAAGGAAGGCATCCTTCCCCAGCGTACCAGCATCATCAACCTGCAATGCGATATTGACCATCCAACCCAGACGATGGCTGATCTCCTGAAACTCAAGCATTATTTCGGTTCCCTCGAAAATCTGAAAGGCAAGAAGATTGCCATGAGCTGGGCATATTCCCCGAGTTACGGAAAGCCTTTATCAGTGCCACAGGGAATCATCGGTCTCATGACCCGCATGGGAATGGATGTATCCTTGGCATATCCAGAAGGTTATGAATTACTTCCCGAAGTCATTGAGCTGGCAAAGAAACAGACAAAGAAGACCGGCAGCACATTCAAGGTTACCAATTCCATGGAAGAAGCCTTCGAAGGTGCAGATGTGGTCTATCCCAAGTCATGGGCTCCTTTCCATGTCATGGTCAAGAGAACGGAATT
>Ga0116171_10002769_pt1 | contig 16483 bp, 16 predicted proteins | sample AD_JPNHW2_MetaG_FD_89798 | JGI IMG/M metagenome (GOLD analysis project Ga0116171, IMG submission 89798) | Active sludge microbial communities of municipal wastewater-treating anaerobic digesters from Japan - AD_JPNHW2_MetaG | ecosystem: Engineered > Bioreactor > Anaerobic > Digestate | place... | reverse complement strand
CTATGAAGCCGGCACGCCGGACATATCCGCAGGAATCGGCCTGGGCGCGGCTGTGGACTACCTTGAACGGGCAGAGATGCAGGAGGTTCACAATCACGAGCAGAAGCTGGCTGCAAAGCTTCTGGCCGGCCTGGCTGAGATCAGGGGAGTGCAGGTCTTTGGCCCGGACTCAAGCGGCTGCGGGGTAGCGCGCGGCGGAGTGGTCTCCTTTGCCGTGGATGGACTTCTGCCCCACGAGGTGGCGCTCATGCTCGACCAGGCAAAGAGCATCTGCGTTCGGTCCGGCCATCACTGCTGCATTCCCCTGATGAAGCATCTGGGGCTGAAATACGGCACCGTGCGCGCCTCGCTTTACCTTTACAACACCGAGGAGGATATCGAGAAGCTGCTGAGCACGCTGGAGCAGATCGCCAGGATGGCTTGAGGAAAGGAGTCGCAGGGATGCGCGATAGGATCGAAGATCACGCATAGCGAACAGACCCGGATTCAGGAACTGATTGATGCCGGTATCTATCTCAATGCATCGGACTTCATCAGAGAGGCAATCCGTGACAAGCTAGCTGCCATAAAGGTATAATCATCATCACGCATCCCTGAGCAGCTCGGCTACTTCCTCCATGGATTTCTTCTCTCGCAGAGCGGCAAGCTTTGGTGGAGATTCCTGGAAGAGCTCCAGGGCATTGAAAAACCTGTCCAGCACATCGCCCCGGTAAGTTGGAACGAGAAAGATGTGCGTGTGCGGTATTCTCCTGCCCCGGGCGTACATGCAGACGAAGTCCGGCTTCAGTGCCTCCATCATCTTTTCGGCGACGATCTGGGCCACCCGGAAGAGGCTGGCGTTCTCTTCCAGGGTTATCTCATGCCACCAGGGAACATGCCTCCTGGGAATGACCAGACAATGGCCTCTTGAGAAAGGATTGATATCCAGTATTGCCAGGGAGAGTTCATCCTCATAGATCTTGCAGCATGGCGCTTTGCCATCGACGATATCGCAGAAAATGCAGCCCTCAATTTCTTCTTCGGCCATGAGTATCACCCTGCCTGGATAATTGTCGATGATCATTAGCCATTCTTGATGATTAATCCTTTTCCCTGTGAGATCCCGAGCGGGTTTAGAAAGACCGCTCAGGCAAAAATGGCCGCGAAAGGCCATCAGGATAGCGATCTGGATTGCGATGCGGATTCGATTTGGATTGACGGGATGTGCGGTGACGGGAAAAAAGCTTAATTAAGCGGCGAGCCCCACTGGATGCTCGTGATAGTATGGATTGCCTCTCCAGTGGATTTGCAGATGTCGATCGTTCAGACGACTCCTCTCTCTTTTCTTCGTGCCTGTCAACCTTGAATTCGCTGCCCTACTTTCAGGATTACAAGAGAAAAAGCTTCAGCCTTATGAATGTCCGGGAGGGGTCCACGATTTTGGAGGTGGGCTGCGGCCTGGGATTTGATGCCATTGCTCTGTCGAGGATCGTTGGCGGCAGCGGACGGGTGGTGGCGGTGGACTGTAGCCGGACCATGCTGCAAGAGGCAAGAGCAAGAGCTGAGAGCCTGGGACTAGGCATTGATTTCCTGCTTGCTGATGCCGGCAGCCTGGAGTATGCAGATGAGACATTCGACTGCGCCAGGGTGGACAGAACCCTTCAGCATATCCCTGAGCCGAAAAGGGTTCTGAGGGAGATGACAAGAGTCACGAAGAGCGGTGGACGCGTTCTGGCCTATGAACCTGATTGGGGAACCTTCACCATAGGATCATCTGAACGGCAGACCACCCGCAAGATCGCCGACTTCTGGTGCGACTCATTCAAGAGCGGCTGGATCGGGCGATACCTCTACAGCAACCTTCTGGAGATGGGTCTCGATGATGTTCAGGTCTATCCGAGCACCCTTGTGATCACCGATCTTGCCCTGGCGGAAAAGGTCTTCGATATCTTCAATAACGCAGAAAAGGCGGTAAATCAAGGCCTTCTCTCCGGCTCTGAGGTCTCATCCTGGCGAAAGGAGCTGAAAGAGGACGACCGCAAAGGCAGGTTCTTCTGCTCCTACACTGGTTTTATGGCATGGGGCAGAAAGCCATAGGTGACAGTGGACTTATTCACCGGGAATTATTCGCAGGACCTATTGATCCTGATAAGAAGGAGGGAGGCAAAAGCCAATTGGGTGTAGGAGGGAGAAAACAGGCCATCGACCTTTGCCATTGCATTATACGTCAATCGCCGAATAAATAGTTTTCGGTGCTTTCGAATGACGGATTAGCGCCGCATTTATTTCATCGCTTCGTGCTCGCGGCCCAGATGAATAGCACGAAGCGGCAAGCCCAGGCTAAAGCATAAGCCGGAAGGGCCTGCTGGCTTATGCGGTGATCTTTGTCTTGGCGATGTATTTGATCAGGTCCGAGCCGATCCTGGCCTTCTTCTGAACCTCTTCGGCTACCTCATCCGCAGATGCGCCGCTGGCTGAGAGAGAGCGAATCTCTGTGAGAGTGGCATCATCCACAGTGAAGTACTCGTCCAGGTCCTTTCTGTGACCCCATACATCACCTTCCAGCATATCGATTCCCTGCATCTCCAGGAAGACCTGGATGGCATTGGACATGGTCTTCTTGTAGGAGGGTGGAACCTGAATCATCCTCAGTCTGGGGCATCTCTGCATCAGATTAAGGAAATCTACATTACTGGCCCTGAAAGCCATGTGAACAGCCTTCTCATTGGAATTTAAATTGGGGATCTCGGTTCTTGCGCTGATTACTCTGAGTCTCATTTTATCTCACCAGATCCTAGTGGGCATTCATAATATTAATAGACACTTCCGCTGGACACATCCGAATAAAACGGTTGCTTCCGACGCAATCAGATGCAAAAAATTAGAATTTGCCCTTAAGCCCCTGTGGATTTCAGGTGGAGAAAAACAAATCAGTGGGCGCCATCGCCCTGCACCCTGCAATCTGCCCCCTCCCCCCCTGCGGAGCGGTTGCCTCCGGCCTTCACGGCGGCAGCCAGATTTGCAGCAGGACATCGACAATAATTGCCGCAAAGAGCACGGCACGGTAGTTGGCCGACTGGTAGAAGAATTCCTCACCCCTCTTCGCGGTAGGGTGGCGCACGAAGTCCAGATTTTGCAGCAGAAGCCAGCCGCCTGCGCCTGCGGCTGCCGCCAGGTAGGGCCATCCGAGATTGGCGGAAAGGCCCAGAGCCAGGGAGAGAATCACCCCTACAACCCAAAAGCCGGCCACCATCCGGGCAGTGGCAGCAATTCCGTAGGTGGCGGGAGTGGTGGGGATGCCCTTTTCCTTATCGCCCGCCACATCCCGCGAGGCGTCGCAGTTGGTAAAACCCCAATCGGTGATGATGATCATTGCCGCCAGGATGATGGCAGCCGGATGAAGTCCCGGACCAGCTTTGAGCAGTCCCGCAGGCTCCAGCGCCAGCCAGACGCCCAGGGGCACCAGGCTGAATGACAGACCCACAAAGATCCAGGAAAATGGGGTATTTCTCTTCGCCCAGGCTGAGTAGATGGTGATGAGCATTGTCGCGAGCAGGAGGATGACAAAGCTCTCCGGATTCAGATAGAGGGCTGTTGCAGCAGCAACGAAAAAGAGAAATAGCGACCAGAGCTCTGCATCGCGCTTGCTGAGCATGGCCGCAGGCAGAGGCCGGTCAGGCATGGCGATGCTGTCTACATCGATATCGCAGCAGTCGTTGTAAACATAGGAGCTGGTTATGGCGCAGTAGGCTCCAATGGTGGCGATGATGAACGGCAGCAAAGGAGGAAGAGCGCCCTCTACGGCGTAAACAGCGAGCAGCGCAGAAGCGGCTGGCATTGCCAGGTCCATGGGCGCAAGCGGCGGGCGCAGGAGACTGATATGGGCCATGAGTCGGTTCACAGGCAATCGCTCCCGGCTCATTCAGATGAATTGCGCGAAGAGCTCCAGATGCTCCTCGGGCGCAGTCAGGTAATTCCTAAGACCCGGTTCTCTGAGCAGCGGATACATTTCTCTGCTTTTGCTCAGGCCTAGCCTGCGAAGGCTGCTACTATCCGGCGCCTCGGCTCTGCGCAGCTCTGATGCTTGCGGGCAGTGCTTATTCTTGATCCAGCCGTCTTTTGTGAAAAAGTAAGCTGCGCCCTTCTTCTCCTGGTAGGGTTCATAAAGCGACGAGAAATTTCTCGCCACAAAGTTTGCCATCTTCAGAGTCCTGTTGGAGCGGTTGATGCTTACATGGCCGTAGCCCGGCGGCACAAGAACCTTGTCTCCTGCCGATGCATAGACTGCCACCACATCGCTCAGGTCCTGGTTTTGCAGCAGGTAAAGTGCCTCTCCCTCCAGGACCTCATACAGCTCCGGATAGGTGACGCCGCCGGATGCATTGGGATGGTAATGGCCTGCGGTCTTGATGTATTCGCATCCGAGCATATTCGGCGGGATAATGGTGATATCGTAGCGAAGGTTATTTTGCAGGAGCTTTTCTTTATCGGCCCGGCTCAGGGATAGGTCGCGGAACATATAATAGAGTTCAAAGTCGCTGGCTCCGGCAAGCCATTTCTGATCCAGGATCACTTCCTTCATGTCATACAGCCGACGAACATCAGGTGTCAGCACTTTGCCGCTAAACTCCATCTGCATTATTGTGCCACCAGAAGATACTCACTCTTTACAGCAATAAATGTAATCCGCAAAGCTATGATCGACTCATTGCACCGCAAATTCGACCTATAGCCCCATCCCGGAAGGCTCAGAATGCCGCGGACTCCAGCAGTCTAGCAGGCCTCCGGGCTGGCGATGGTGAAGTACTCACTGAGAACCTTTCTGTAGTCCACAATCACGTCTACCTTCCAGGTTCCAGGCATGCGGGCGACATCGGTTCCCTTGATCTTCAGGCAGCTCCAGACCGGCGCGGCCCACATTCCCGTAAACCCGTCGATGGGCGGTATGGTGCTGAAAGACCGGGCATATGTTCTGCCCTCCGGCCAGTACCATCTCCACTCCACGCTGTGAACCTTCGCATCTCGCCAGATTAGCAGCCAGGAAGCGGCCTGCTCGTCATCGGAGGTAAATGTATAAGTCCGGTAAAGAGGCATGCCGTTTGGGCTGATCTCCTTGGCGATGGTATGTTCGGAAAGCGGAAAGAACATGGGATGAGATGCCTGGCAGGCTCCGCTCAGGATCAGGACCGCCAGAACAACCAATGCTAGAACTCTCTTTCTCATTGCTGCTCACCTATAACTCTGTAAGTTTATTGTGACCCCAATAGTATAATAATTTTATGTCCCATAAAAGGATGACGATTGCATCCGTCCAGAAGCAATCCTCAGAGAGGCTCTCTTCAAAAAACTGCTAAATCAATAGCGGTCGTATGCAATGTCCTCTGGCGATTTCTCCGGGAAGATCTATCGCTGCGGCTGCTGCATCAATTATATTTCCATCGCTGCTGGCAACTATGCTGCCGCAGACCTTGAGTAGATGGTCCACATCCCTGACGCACTCCGCTTCACCCAGGAGGCCCCGCTCTGCCATCATTCTCCTCGCCTGTCCAGCCATTTCCCCGCTCCGGCTTATCTGCTGATCGAAGAGCACCTGCACGCGAGAGGGCCGGGCAGAAGCCAGCAGATCCAGGACCTCAGACAATGCGCCAGCGGCAACATGCAATTCTCTCCCGCTCCGGAAAAATGCTCGCGTATCCCGCAGAAAGCCGTCGTCGCAAAGGTAAACCGGATAGCCTGCCAGCAGGCTGTGCGTTGTGATGATGGTGTTGTATCCGTCCACAAACACAACCCGGTCACGCAGATCCTGCCGCTGGATGCATTTGGCCATTCTGGCAAGCGCCCTGTTAGCAGGAACTATGGTTCTCTGCAGAATAAATCGTTCCTCCTCAGGCAAACGACGGTGGTCCGAGACGAAGCGGACCGCCGATTCGCCGGGATAGCCGCGGTCCACCAGGTGCCGGACATCCCGGGCGGCCTCCCTGAGGGCTAGATCCGCTTCCCTGCCGAACTTCTCACCTCCTGATAGAGATCTTTTCCGTGGGCATCCACTGCCACAATCATGGGGCCGAAGTCCCGCGCCTCAAATGCCCAGAGAGATTCGGCCATGCCCAGCTCAGGCAGGTGCACGGCCAATACCACAAGCTGTCTTGCCGCTGCGGCACCGCATCCGCCCGGGTAGGCCAGATAGACCGCCTTATTCCGGAACGGCTCGCCAGGAAGGCCGCCCTTGCCGATTATTGCCCGCACGCCCATTTTCAGGATCTCTTCGGTGTAGCGGGCCATCCGTCCGCTGGTCGTCGGCCCGGCGGACAGGACCCGGTTATCCTGGATGATCGGCCCGCAGTGGTAAAGGGCCGCTCCCTCCAGAGATACCGGGCATCCTGCGCGGCGCATCAGGGCATGGGCCTTGTCGCGGGCGGTAAAGAGCGGCCCGCTTAAAAATACCACGTCTCCAGCCACTAGCTTTTCCACATCCTCGGCAGATAGAGGTGTCTTCAGATGATAGGTGGTCATAAAACCGTCTCCGTAGCGCTGCGGTTCGCCCAGCACTGAAAGTTTATGGCTACGGGAAGTGATGCTGTGTGGCATAAGGCAGTCTCGATCTTTATGCCAAGAGCAGTGGTGTCCCCGCCCAGGCCCATCGGGCCGATGCCAAGATCATTGATCCTCTTCAAGAGCTGCGTCTCCTCCTGGGTTGTGCCTGGCATATTCAGCAGGGCCCGCTTGGCCAGGCGCGCAGCCAGGTCGAAGCTTCCTCCCAGGCCGATGCCCAGAAAGAGGGGCGGGCAGGCATTGGCCGCCCTTTCCGCCACCGTTCTCACAATGAACTCGAAGGGATCGTCCGCCGGGTTGAGCATGCCCACCAGGCTCATGTTCTCAGAGCCCGCCCCCTTTGGAAAGGCAGTGATGGATAGGCCGCTGCCGTCCACATAATCCAGAATGATGTCCGGCATGCCAGGGCCGGTGTTGTCTCCGCTGTTATTGCGGGCGAGGGGATAGACGGCATTGGGTCGCAGCGGGATCTTTTTCGTGGCAATTCTCACTCCATCAGCTATCGCCTCGTAGAGGCTACAGTCCATCCGGAGATCCCGGCCCATTATGACATGAAAGATGGCAAGGCCCGTGTCCTGACAGAGGGGCAGCCTGCTCTGGCCGGCGATCCTGACGTTTTCCAGCATGAACTCTAGATGCTGCCTGGCGAGGGCATTGCTCTCCCTGTCCGCGGCATCCCGGATCGCTTTCAAGACCCAGTCCGGCAGAGATGTCTCCGCTCTCTCCAGGACGCGGACTGTGGCCTGAACCACCCGGTCCCTCAGTTCGTTCATGCCTTTTTCCCCTTCTTGCCGGGCTCGATCTTGATGGGTTTTGACTGCTCAGGCAGCTTGAGGTTGGTAAGCTTGCCCAGAGCCCTTTCCATAGCATCTTTGTGCAGGTCTCCGGAGGTATGAATTCCGCCCGGCGTTCCTCGCACCGCCCGGCAGGGATACTGCTGGCAGAAGAGGCCGGTCATGGAGGCCGCTTCGTCGATTGTCTTTCCGGTAACCCCGGCAGCAGCATGCCAGGTGGCTCCGCAGGGCGATCCGCGCAGGACCTTTACCTTGCTGATGCGCCCATCCTTTGTTTCGACCTCCAGCTCCGGTTTGCCCAGCTTCCTGGCAAACTCGTCGAGGACGGGAACGCCACACTCCTCCAGGGTGCAGCAGATCTCATCCACCTCGATATGAATCCCGTACTCCCCGGCAATCTTTTCCAGCTCGCCAATTGAGCCGGCCCGGCCAATCCCGCCGGGAATTATGGCGGCCTTGACTCCCGCTTTTCCTGCCAGTCTGACTATCTCCGGAGTCAGGTCGGGATGAAATGTGTAGAGAATGAGAAGGTCCGTCTGGAAGATCCTGGGATCAAGGTTCAGCTCTTTGACAAACTCTTCCGGGTCCTCGATGAAGCCAGGCAGCACCTGGGGAACCTCCACTGAGACCACATCAAAGTCGGTTCTGGTCTTGATGGTATCCAAAAGGCGCTCGCCATACTTTCCTCTTTTAACTACGCCAACAAGCATGAATCATGAGATGAATGATGGTAGTTAATAGATATTTGCTGGGGCGAGCAGTCCAGCAGGATTGTTGAATGTATAATTGGATGGATAATCGGATAGATTCCTTCCGGAATTAAATCAACCTGCCAATCTCCCCTCGCCAAATCAACCTGGCATGTCTTTATATCGAAGCAGTTGCATTGAGGGGCACTGCAATGAAAGAAATAGAGACCTCTGGCGGCTCTGGCCGGATCATTCCCTCCATTCTCATCGCAGGCACCCACAGCGGCGTGGGCAAGACTACCGTCACTATGGGCATCATGGCCGCCCTTCGCGCCCGCGGCCTGAAGGTGCAGCCGTTCAAGGTTGGACCGGACTTCATCGATCCATCTCACCACAGTGCCATCTGTGGGCGTCCGTCGCGCAATCTCGATCCCTTCATGATGGGTGAGGAGGGGGTGCGCCGCTCTTTTTTCTCGGCTCTTTCCGGCGCTGATGTGGCCGTTGTAGAGGGAGTGATGGGCCTCTTCGACGGCATGGACGGAACTGAGATCGGCAGCTCCGCCCAGGTTGCCAAGATGCTCGACCTTCCGGTTCTGCTGGTCATCAATGTGCACGGCATGTCGCGCAGTGCCGCCGCCCTGGAGAAAGGGTTTGCAGAGTACGACAGAGGTGTGCGCATGGCCGGCACAATTCTCAATCAGGTGGGAAGCGATCGGCACCTGGCCATGCTCAAGAGCTGCCTGAAGATGCCGGTCTATGCGGCTCTTCCTCGCGAGAGGGAGATGGAGATGAAAAGCCGTCACCTTGGGCTGGTGATGGGCTTTGAGAAAGAGCACGACGTGACTGCTCTGGCCGCCTGGCTGGAAGAGCATGCTTCCATCGACAGTATGCTCTCCCTGCGCGCTACTGCCTGCCTGGCGGAAACGGACAGAGCCCCCTCAGAAAAATCCGTGCGCATAGGCGTTGCCCAGGACGAAGCCTTCTGCTTTTATTACTACGACAATCTGCGCGAGCTGGAGAGACAGGGCGCAGATCTGGTATTTTTTAGCCCGTTAGCGGATGATCTTCCGGATGTGGATGGCCTGTATATCGGAGGAGGCTATCCTGAGCTGCATGCCGCCCGGCTGGAGACGTCTCCCGCCAGAATGCAGATCAAGAGGGCATCAGAGGATGGAATGCCCATTTATGGAGAGTGCGGCGGGCTAATGTACCTCGGAGAGGAGATAGAGATGGAGGCAGGTTCATTCAAGATGGTAGGAGCGCTGCCAGGTTCTACTATTATGACCAAACGGCTGGCGGCATTGGGGTATGCGCAGGCAGAGGTAGTAAGAGAAAATCCCCTTGCAGGACCGGGCAAGATCCTTCGCGGCCACGAGTTTCATTATTCGCGATTCAGCTGTGACAGCGATGCTCATTTTGCTTTCCGGATGGGCAGGGGTAAAGGAATTTCGGATGGCTGGGACGGCCTGGTGGAGCACAACACGCTGGGCGGGTACTTGCATGCCCACTTCTATTCTTTCTCTGTGGAAAGGTTCATAGATAGCTGCAGGAGATTTCAAAAGAAATAAAGCGAAGAGAGTTAAGGATAAAGGCCGCATGATCTGGGAAATGCAGAACTGTGATTGATTAACTTTTTTATGAATTTCAATATGTTTTGACGTATGCAAACATGGGATGTCTCAGTTTTGTATTTAGAGAAAATATTTAAATATTTGATCCTCATGAAATATATAGATCCATTTTAGAGAAAAGTTTAAATGCATGTCCATGTTCATGTAGCTTCATAGCGCAAATGGAGTGTAAACTATGAGCAAAATTGCAAGTGGACTTGTGCTCTTCTCTCTCCTGTTGGCTCTCTCTATCGGAGTTGCCTTCGCGGAGTCTGAAGTGGCTGAAACCGGAAACATGGATGCGAATAATACAACTGAGGAAAATAACACAACTGTTGTAGTTCCTCTCAATAACACCACAATTCCTGCCCCCGATAACAATACAACCATAACAGTTTGAAAGGAATTGTTGATAGTTAGGGATTGACCGGAGTGGCAAAAGGCAGGTCTTTCCTGCCGGCAATTTTTCATATCGTCAATCCAATTCAAAGGGATTTTTAGAAAGGCTTATATTTTTCTCATAAATAGCATTGTTTGAGGTACGAATATGAGAAGCTTAAGTGCGTTGATACTATTAGCTGCATTATTGACCTTATCATCGGGGAGCGTCCTGGCACAGGATGCCTCGAATGCTACAAGCGATTTGAATGCCACGGATGAGACCGCTGCTACAAACGTTGCGCCGGTTGAAGAGGCTGCCGCGCCTCTTGCTGAGACCGTGCAGACATCGACGGCTGCACCTCAAGAGACCGCATCAAGGTTCAAGCAGCTCTCCACCTTTGTCAAGGGCGCTACCACAATCCTCGGAAAGAATGCTGCCCAGGAATACATGGATGTGTCCAAGACCGCCAATCGTGATACAGTATTCACCCGTGGTGCAGGCGATTCCACTCCTGCCGTTAAAGTGAGCATCACCGGGGTGGGCACAGCAGATGACAAGTATGTGCAGGTAACCAACAAGGCAGTCGGAACATGGGAGCTGATGGGATGGGCGCTGACCTCCGCCGGAAATACCACCTTTACCTTCCCATCACTGACCCTTGATGAAGGCGCTTCTGTGCGCGTCCATGAGGGAGAAGGTGCTGGCAGCAAGACCGATATTTACACCAATGGCACAGCACCACTCTGGATGGATAATCTGGTATCCCTGATGGATGCAGATGGATCTGTCATATCCACATATGATGTCTCCGCCGCTCCAGCAGCGAGCGCATGGGTCGATCCTCTGGCCAGCCAGATCCAGTACTAAATCGCAGCAAGTCGCAATTAGCCGCAATACTTGAGCGGCTTAATTTTTTAAAAAAATGCATTGCTAAAATTGGGATTCAGGGGGACCTGTCCTCGCCGGCCTGATGCCCGCCTTTGCTGCAAGCTTCCAGAGCAGCTCTGAGCATCTCTATCTTGACCGGCTTGCTTATATAATCATCCATGCCAGCTGCCAGACATTCCTCCCGAGCGCCCTTGAGAGCGGATGCCGTCATAGCGATGATCACGGGCCCACGGCCGTCCGCCCATCTTTGGCGTATCTCCCGAGTAGCTTCAAGTCCATCCATTTCCGGCATCTGCACATCCATTAACACCACATCGTAATGCTGGCGCTCCAGGGCCTGCAAGACCTCAAACCCGTTGGCGGCCACATCCGATCGATAACCCAGCTTGCTGAGCATCTTCTGAGTCACAATCTGGTTGATCAGGTTATCTTCTGCGAGCAGTATGCTCAAGCTTCTATCGAGATTTTCCTGGATTTCGTCCGTCGAAGCGGGCGGATCAATTTCATTGGCATCAAAGGAGGTCGGTTCTGCTGATATTGTGAAATGGAAGGTGGAACCCTTGCCAGATACACTCTCCACCCACATCCTTCCGCCCATCATCTCCGCCAGCTTCTTGCTTATGGCCAGCCCCAATCCGGTCCCACCATAACGGCGTGCCGTCGATGCATCGACCTGACGAAACGACTGAAATAGTTGCCCCATTTTATCGTCCGGTATGCCGATTCCAGTATCGCTTACGGCGAAATGGATCTCATAGCTGCCGTTATCTGCCTTCTCACCTGAGACCATGATTCTGATTCTTCCTTTTTCAGTGAACTTCACGGCATTATTGAGCAGATTGATCAGGATCTGGCTGATCCTTGTGGGATCCCCCAGAATCATGGTCGGAACATGGCCATTAATTACGTACTTCGTCACCAGACCCTTCTTCTTGGCATCTACAGCCACCATATCCAAAGAAACCTCAAGGCAGTCGCGCAGGTTAAACGACTGGTGCTCCAGTTCCATCATCCCTGACTCGATCTTTGTGAGGTCGAGAATGTTGTTGATTATAGTAAGAAGAGTATCACCGCTGCGGCGGATGATTTCAACATCCTGCTTCTGATTATGGGTCAGATTCTCATCCAGAAGAAGGCCGGTCATGCCGATTATTGCATTCATGGGTGTGCGTATCTCATGGCTCATATTGGCGAGAAATTCGGTTTTTGCAAGTGTAGCAGATTCTGCACTCTCTTTTGCCCTCTCCAGATCCTCTTCTGCATGTTTTCGTTCTGTGATGTCACGAACGGTTTCGATTGCTCCCCAGTAGTTTCCATCAGAGTCATATAGTGCTGAGGCACTGCCTAAAAGATATGTTTCATTTCCACGGAGATTCTGGATATAGGCTTCGCCTGCCAGAGTGTGGTCTTCAAGTTTCTTTATGGCTTTATATTTTGTTTCGAGATTCTGATGAAATCCACGGACAGCATTGATTAATGTCGGCCTGCGTTCCCCGTAGAATGGAATTGCATATTCATAATTGTCTTTTCCCAGGATCTGCTCCGCCTTGACACCGGTCATCTTCTCCATCGATTGGTTCCAAGATATGACTTTTCCATCTTTGTCGATTACTACTGTAGCATCGGGGAGGAAGTCTATAATGCTTGCAAGCAGACGCTCGGACTCTTTCAGGGAGCTTTCGGCTTTCTTGCGATCGCTGATGTTGAGAGCTACATGAACCACTCCTGTGACCTTATCATCTTCATTCTTTAGGGGGCTGCTTCGGGAGAGCCAGGTCTTTTCGTCTGGAGTGATCAATTCGCCTTCTTGAGACTGCCCGGTCTCCAGAGCCATGATGGCTGTGCAGTCTTCACAGGGACTGTCGATTCCCTGGAGGATTTTATAGCAGCATTTTCCCTTAATTTCATCTTCAGGGATGCCAAGGCGATCTCTTACCGGCGAATTAACCCAGATGATGCGCATCTGAGTATCGAGATAGATGACTGCCACCTTCTTCAGGCCACCGAGAATTGCTCCCTTTTCCTTTTCCGATTCCCGCAATGCTTCCTGCGCCCGGCTTCGTTCTGCCGTCTCTGCAATTGTCACCGCCAGAAATTCATTGTTTTCATCAAAGACCACCTTCTGACGGATGAACATCAGGCCAATGATAAGTGCGAAGGTGGCGGTTACTATTGAGTAGTTGATGATTTGCGAGAACTCCTGGCCCCAGACGAATAGCAAGAACACGGCCCCGATCCCTAAGAATGGCACATTTTGTGTCCAGTTCACCCTCCTGTTTTGAAAAGAATCTTCAGCCAAAGGTTGATTCGATGATGAGATATTTGTCTGTAGAATTCCTGCCAGCCCAAGAAGAAGGTAACTGATCACCCAGCCGTTATCCAGGATGCCTCCAGAGACAAAAGTTCCCTTCTGTGTCTCTATGCTGAAGATCGAATCCGTCAATATCTGTGTCGCACAGCCTGCTGCCAGAAGGATGATTGGACCCTGTTCGAGATTAGCGAGCTTTTTAAATAGCAGCTCTATGAGGGCGATAAAAAGTACCAGATCCATGACTGGGTAGGCCAGGGAAATGAAAGCCCCCCAATCAAATGTCTGTATTGAAATAACAATTGGGCCGATCAGCAAGACCCAAAAAACCAAAGCGACCGAGACAATAACAATCGCTGCATCAAGCAGGATCTTGATCTTCTCTCTGGAGGAGAGTGGTGCATCCGGCAGAAGAAATATGCCCAATGCAAAGAGAGGATAGAACATGAGGTAACCAATATCAGCAACCGAAGGAAATGGTTCCTGGTGGAGGATGACCTCCATTATCGACCAGGATATGTCCCCAAGAGTATTGAAGAGCATTGCGGCGGCAAAAACCATCCCTGCTTTTCTTATCCTGCCTGATGTTCGGAACCCTGTGTAAAATAATGCAGCGGCAGAAAGACCGCTGGTCAATGTTACAAATCCATCCTCCACTGAAAGCAGGTTGCCGTTTGTCTTGCTAACTGCCACAAGTGCGAGGTGAAGCAACACTATTATGGCAGCGGCAATTGCAGCCCTGCGAAATGATATGTATTGCATCTTACACAACTCAACAGATTAATCTTAGTCGCTTGGTAATCGTAGTAGAAGAACCTATGAAAAAGCTTTTGGTATATTGGCATTTATTGCACAATAATGCCAGGTCACAATTCCCAACTGATAATGAAAATCGTGGTTAATAGATTGTGTTTCAGCTTCAGTCAATGAGACCGTTTGTCTGATCCGTGAAGAAGCATTTCATATAATTAGAAGATTGTTTCGAAATTTATTCATATGCAACTGTTAATGAAAAATCTGGGCGCCCGCGCCGGGCATTTACAGGGCGTCAGAATGATAAGCATGGACCGGAAAACGATGGTCCACGAAGGCATCGGTATGAATCATTGTTTGGGATCAATTCTGGGAGCTTCAGGTCTGCGGCTGGTCTTCGCATTTATGATTGTATCCGGTTTTGCACAGGCAACGTTAGCGGATTGCCCGGCCTGCAAGGGCGAACAGCCGGATTGGACGCAAAACGCCATCGCTTTTATGGAAGGAAAGCCCGTGCAGGATGCGCCAGCTGGTCTGAGCGGCCCGCAACAGGCCAGACTGCTGAACGCAGAGATCGATGCCCGGAAAAAGGCAAGCCTGGCTCCAAATGGGGCGGGCAGTGCAGATGCAAATCCGGCGAATAACTCGACGGCATTGTCCGAAATTAAGCTCAATGAATTGCGCGCTCAGCCCAATCCTGCAAATATCAATCATGAAGTCCAAATAATTGCGGCCTTCGACAATGCCGGCACCGGCTCTAACTCAACGGCTTCCGGAAGCCCCTCGAAGACCATTGATCTGACTCATTTTGCGGTCTACGCCGATATCCTCGGCCCGGACGGATCGGATGCGGGCAGGGTGAGCCTGAAGCAGTCACCGGAAAACGGACTATCCGGAACCTGGAATGGCGGCGCAGAACCGGGCATCTACAATGCCACAATTGCGGTATCAGGCCCGGAAGGATCAAGGACTTTCAAGGACGTCCTGCAAATAATAGTATTGGGCGGCTCGTAAATCGAAAATATCAGGACCGTCAGGCCATCCCGAACACCTGCTTGGCGATGGCCACCCTCTTTTCGAGATCAGGCCCTTCCATATCCTTCACAACCGATTCAAGAAGCTCTGGAATATCCAGATGCTGGGGACATTTCTCAAGGCATCTTTCGCATTGCTTGCACTGCGATGCAAAGGCCGTCTCTCCGGCAAACAGTATGCCGCTCAGCTGCACCGCATAGAAAAACCTGGCATCATCGGCATTGTCAGACATATGCAGGCTGTTGTACCATTCAAAGCAGACAGGAATATTCACCCCATCCGGACAGGGCATACAGTATCTGCAGCCCGTGCAGCCTGCTTTCATCAGCTCCCGGTACTTCTTCTCCGCCCTCTTGACCAGCCCCAGTTCCTCTTCTGAAAGGGAATTTGCAAATGCGCTGTCAGCCGCGGCAAGGTTCTCGTCAATGTGGCTCTCATCGTTCATCCCTGATAAGACAACCGTTACCTCCGGGTGGTTCCATACCCAGCTCAGACCCCACTCAGCCGCCGTCCTCTTCGTCGGGGACTCGTTCCAAATATCCTGCACGGCAGCGGGCACGTGGCTGGCGAGCATTCCTCCCCGCAATGGCTCCATGATGATTACGCCGAGGCCCTTTTTGCCTGCATATTTCAGGCCTTCTGTCCCGGCCTGGTTTTGTTCGTCCAGAAAGTTGTATTGAATCTGGCAAAAATCCCAATCATAGGCGTCCACTATCCGCTTGAAATCCTCTCCTGAGCCGTGAAAGGAAAAGCCAGCGTTGATGATGCGGCCGTCGGCTTTGGCCTTATCGAGAAAGTCAGCCACGCCAAGCTTCTCGATTCCATCCCATAGATCACCGACGAGAGAGTGGACCAGGTAGTAGTCAATACGATCGGTATTGAGCTTTCCCATTTGAGATTTCAGGAAGAGGTCCATGTCCTCCCGGCTCTTCACCATCCAGGTGGGCAGTTTTGTGGCAAGCCTGACCTTTTCCCGGTATCCTCCGGAAAGAGCGCGCCCCAAAAACGGCTCGCTCTGTTCCATGTGATACGGCCAGGCGGTATCAACATAGTTCACTCCCCGGTCGATGGCATAGCGCACCTGTCTGGCTGCCCTTTCTTCATCAATGCTGCCATCTCCTTTCATTGGCAGACGCATGCACCCGAATCCAAGTATGGAAAGTTTGTCGCCGTTTTTGGGGTTTTCTCTGAATAGCATTCTATTGACACCTCTAACATCTTCATGGTATTCATCAGGTATTCTTCATGGCATTCTTCGCTTTTTTCATTCTCATGCATCAGCCGTGAAAAGTATATGTAGCAGGTACTAACAGATCTGATACCTACTAACAGGATTGATACCAATGGACAGCTCTTCTCAGGAATGCAAGTACGATTGGCCGATGGATGCGACGCTGGATGTGATCGGAGGCAAATGGAAGCCGCTGATCATTTATGAGCTGAACGATGAGACGCTGCGCTTCAGCCAGCTGCTGGATAGGCTTCAGCCCAGG
>Ga0116171_10002768_pt1 | contig 16484 bp, 12 predicted proteins | sample AD_JPNHW2_MetaG_FD_89798 | JGI IMG/M metagenome (GOLD analysis project Ga0116171, IMG submission 89798) | Active sludge microbial communities of municipal wastewater-treating anaerobic digesters from Japan - AD_JPNHW2_MetaG | ecosystem: Engineered > Bioreactor > Anaerobic > Digestate | place... | reverse complement strand
TAATGCTTTTGCCATGAAACAAAGATAAGCTTTTATTTATTAGTCTAAAAAGAAATATAAAAAAGTTCTTCACATTACGTTGTTAATTTCAGACTAAATTATAATGGCTAATGGTATTATTTTCAGGGATACAGTTAGTTTTCTTTTGTTTTTTATTTGATACGAATACTACAGGGTTATCAACCCCGTTATTTCATTAATTCTTCTTTTTTATTTACCAAAAGCATTTAAATTTGCAACATATTCCTCTCCCTCATGCGAAGTAGATTTATTTTTTGCCTCATTCTAATTTTTTATTGCGCCGGATTTTTTTGTGTGGCTCAGGATAAAAAGGGAACAAAATCAGATGTTGACCATGAAATTAAGGGCGAAGTTATCGCCGGATTAAATCTCACACAGGTTGATGGCGACGAGGTATATGGTTTTAATAAAGTGGGGGCCTGTGTCGGTTTTGGCGGCATACTTCCGCTTGGAAAACGTTTTTCATTCAGCCTCGAAATTCTTTACGATGAAAAAGGAGCGTACCGTAAATATGCACCTTCGCCGGTGGATTCATTACAGTTGCCTTATTATTCACTGAAATGGAGCTACTTAACTGCACCTTTAATGATACATTATGAAGACCGGAATACCTGGACACTGGGTGTAGGTTTGTCATGGGGGCGAATGGTTTCTTTTAAGGAACGGGAATGGAATGTTCTGAAGCCCTGGGATCGCCCGGATACCATTACTTATAAAACAAAAAATGATTTTTCAATTATTGCCGACCTAAGGTTCAGAATTTGGAAACATCTGAAGTTTAACATACGTTACTCATATTCCCTGGCCCCGGTGCGGAAGCGCGAATACGTAAACCCGACTACATTTGAAACCTGGTCACGAAAGCAATACAACAATGTGATCACCATACGCCTTTTATATTATTTTAATGAGAAATATTTACCCGACCGGTTTACCTTCAAGAAAAATAAAGATAAAAGGAAGCATCATAAAACGGATGAATAGAAGCAATCATGCCTGATAACGCTGAATTTTGGATTGAACAACTGCAGTTGCAGCCACACCCCGAAGGCGGATATTTCAGGGAAATTTACCGCTCAGAGGAAACAATACCGGCTGAAATGCTAGCCCCGCGTTATAATTCGAAACGTAGTATTGCCACATCTATATATTTTCTTTTGAAAAGCGGGAAGGTATCATCTTTTCACCGGCTAAAATCTGATGAAATATGGCATTTCTACATGGGTTCACCCGTAAAGGTTTATATTATTGACCCCGACGGAGTGTTGTCAGAAATAATCCTTGGCCGGGATATTCTGAATCATGAGTTTCTTCAGATTGTTATTCCTCATGGTTGCTGGTTTGCAGCTGAAGTTACGGAGGATAATTCCTATTCACTGATCGGCTGCGGTGTAGCCCCGGGTTTTGATTTTAATGATTTTGAACTTGCTGTGAAAGCGTCGCTTATACAATGTTTTCCTCAACACCGGGAATTGATTTCTAAAATGTGCAGTCAGTAAAGTATTCCGTTTTTTTACCGTAATAGCATCTGATTCAAATTGTTTAACATATAGTCCTTCCAATATCTTGCCGGCAAAAATTAAATCATTATATTTTTTCATTTCAACAATGTGTTTGTTATCTTTGCCGAAAGTAAATTACAAAATAAAATTTATATAAATATTTATAATACAACGCTTTATGATAACAAATAATTTTGTTTACCGTCACAATGGGCCACGTGGTAAGGAAATAGAACAAATGCTGCAAAAAATAGGAGTTGCAACAATAGATGAACTTATTGACCAGACAATACCGCAGACCATACGTTTGAATCAGCCGCTGAACCTGCCCGAAGGAATGAATGAATTTGAATTTCTGAATCATATCAGGGAGATAGCTTCCAAAAACAAGATATACAAAACCTTTATTGGCCTGGGTTATTATGGCGCCATTACGCCTGGTGTTATCACACGTAATATCCTGGAGAACCCGGGTTGGTATACATCATATACGCCTTATCAGGCTGAGATTTCGCAAGGCCGTCTCGAAGCTTTGCTGAATTTTCAGACGGTGATTTCAGATCTGACAGCTATGCCGATTGCCAATGCATCACTTCTGGATGAAGCTACTGCAGCAGCCGAGGCCATGATTATGTTTTACAATTCACGCAGCCGCGACCAGGTTAAGAATAATTCAAATAAGTTTTTTGTTTCCAAATGCGTATTTCCGCATACGCGTGAAGTGCTCAAAACACGTTCAAAACCTTTAGGTATAGAGTTGGTGACAGGTGATCATAAAGAATTTCAATTCGACGAAACCTGTTTTGGCGCCTTGGTACAATATCCGACATCATGCGGAAAGATTCATAATTATGCAGATTTTGTTAACCGCTGCCATGCTGCCAATGTGGCTGTAGCAGTAGCTGCTGACCTGATGGCGCTGACCATGCTGACACCTCCGGGCGAGTGGGGAGCAGATGCTGTTTTAGGTTCCACACAGCGTTTTGGCTTACCTATGGGCTTTGGTGGCCCGCATGCCGGGTATTTTGCCGTTACCGAAAAATTTAAACGAAGCATACCGGGTCGTATCATCGGAATTTCTGTTGATGGCAATGGAAACAGGGCTTTACGTATGGCTCTGCAAACACGTGAGCAACATATTAAACGTGAACGTGCCACATCAAACATTTGTACAGCACAGGCATTATTGGCCATCATGTCGGGCATGTATGCCGTGTACCATGGCCCAAAAGGCTTGTATGAAATTGCCAGAAATATCAACGTGTTGACAGGTATTCTGACTGCTGAAATTCAAAAATATGGATATAAACAGGAAAATGAATATTTCTTTGACACCATAAAAGTGGTTCTTCCTGAAAGCGTCAGTATTGTTGATGTCCGCAACCTTGCCCTGAAAAAGAAAATAAATTTACGTTATATTGATGAAAAAAGCATCGGTATTTCGGTTGACGAAACAACGGACCTGAAGGATATAAATCTCCTCTTATCCTTATTTGCCGAGGCAAACAAAAAGGCCTTCTCGGAAGTGGTTTGTGTTAAAGGCAAGTGCAGTGAAATTTCCACCATGCCTTCAGAATTAAAAAGGACTTCGTCGTACCTTATGCATACGGTATTTAATACATACCATTCGGAAACGGAAATGATGCGTTATATTAAAAAGCTTGAAGTAAAGGACCTGTCGCTGAACCGTGCCATGATACCTTTAGGATCATGCACTATGAAGCTGAATGCCGGAGCGGAAATGTTTGCTATGAGCTGGCCTGAATTCGGAAATATACACCCCTTTGTTCCTGCCGACCAGTCAGAAGGATATTTTATCATGATTAAAGAACTTGAAAAAGCATTATGTGAAATCACGGGATTTTCGGCTATTTCATTCCAGCCGAATTCAGGGGCAGCAGGAGAGTATACAGGTTTGATGGTCATCAGGCAATATCACCTGAGCCGCGGGCAACAACACCGCGATGTGGTTCTGATTCCCGCTTCGGCACATGGTACAAACCCCGCCAGTGCCGTGATGGCAGGCCAGAAAGTTGTTGTTGTAAAATGCGACAATAATGGCAATATCGATACGGACGACCTGCGCGAAAAAGCCTCACAATATAAAGACACCCTGTCGGCTTTGATGGTTACCTATCCGTCTACTCATGGCGTGTTTGAAGAAAATATCCTTGATATCGTTGATATCATTCATCAGAATGGCGGGCAGGTTTATATGGATGGTGCCAATATGAATGCACAGGTGGGATTTACGAGCCCTGCCCGTATAGGTGCCGACGTATGCCACCTGAATTTGCATAAAACCTTTGCCATTCCTCATGGCGGTGGCGGACCCGGTGTTGGCCCCATTGGTGTTGCCAAACACCTTGTGGAGTTTTTGCCTCAACATGTTTTTTGCAATTGTCTGAACAGTAAAAATGGTATTACCGCCGTATCATCCGCGCCTTTTGGAAGCGCTATGGTGCTGACTATTTCATATGCTTATATAAAACTGATGGGCGGTGCCGGACTTACTGAAGCAACGCGTTTTGCCATACTCAATGCCAACTATCTGAAATCATGCATCGAAAATTACTATCCTGTACTTTATACAGGGTCAAAAGGCAGGGTGGCTCATGAAATGATACTCGATTGCAATGAAATTGACCACCAGACAGGCATTGGCGCTATTGATATAGCCAAACGTCTTATGGATTACGGATTTCACGCACCTACTGTGGCATTTCCTGTTCATGGAACTTTAATGGTTGAACCTACCGAAAGCGAACCGTTCTATGAACTGAACCGCTTGGTGGAAGCTATGATTGCTATTAAAAAAGAAATTGATGAAGTGGCTGAAGGTAAGGCGGATAAGGTAGTTAATATCATTAAAAAAGCGCCTCATACAGCAGAAATGGTCGCGGCAGATGAATGGACACTTCCTTACAGCAGGATGAAAGCCGCGTTCCCGATGCCCTGGTCAAATAATGATAAATACTGGCCCACAGTTACACGTATTGATGATGCTTACGGCGACAGGAATCTTGTTTGTGCTTGTGAACCGGTGGAAAGTTATAAAGAATAATTTTTAAGAATTCTTTATTTCAGGTACTTCGAGAAATTTTTCCTGAATTTTCCCAGTTTGGGATTGATGACAATCCGGCAATAGGCCTGGTTGGGATTGTTCTCGAAATACTGTTGGTGGTATTTTTCAGCTGAATAGAAGGCTGTATAAGGAACTAATTCGGTTACGACCGGGTTTTCATAAACTTTTTGTTCAGTAAGGGTTTTGATCATATTTTCTGCCAGCATTTTTTGTCGGGCATCGTGGTAGAAAATTACCGAACGGTATTGTGTGCCTGTGTCTGCGCCTTGCCTGTTAAGTGTTGTGGGATCATGGGCTGAAAAGAAAATCAGGAGCAGATCATTATAGCTTATTATTTCAGGATCAAAAATTACCTGGCACACTTCTGCATGGCCTGTGGTTCCGGTGCAAACCTGTTCATAGGAGGGATTTTTAACCGTACCGCCTGCAAAGCCCGAAATAGCCTCTTTCACTCCTTTTAACTCATCAAATATAGCTTCGATACACCAAAAGCATCCTCCGCCAAAGGTGGCCGTATCATAACCGGTGTTTGTTTCCATAATATCCTTTTTTATAAAATTTTTATGGGCTGAAAGTTCCGTGACAGCAAAAATATAAATCAATACAACAAAAAAAATATTTTTTTGTATCATGAAGCTCTTATTATTTTAAGCATTTAATGCTTGCAGGAACATCTTTATTTGCAGATAGTCATCTTTTTTGCAAGATGAGTGGCTCCAGCCGACAACATATAGAAATAGCTGCCGTTTGCAAGGTTTGAAACATCAATGGTGGCAGAATGTACACCTTGTGTTTTGTCGAGGTTTTCAGTAAAATACACTTGTTTTCCCTGAATATCAAGTATTCTGATGCTGGCTGAAGGTTGCGATGTAGCAAATTCATAACTAATAGTGCATATTCCCGGTGCAGGATTCGGGTATGACTGGCTGAGTTTTATACCAGAGATAAATTCGCCGTTTTCAACGCAGCCTGCTGTATTGTCAATAATCGGAAATATCATAGCATCAATGTCGAGCGTATCGCCGTCCCACTGTGCACCCTGTAAAGTATACCATTTTTGGTTGGTTTTCCATTGTTCCCACACAAGTTGAAATTTGCCTCCCTGTCCCTTATTGGTACTTACCAGTGCGAGGGAATCGTATCCAATATTACTGAGGTCAACACCAATGCAATAGTCATTGGTAACCAGTACAGGAAAAGGAAACATTACTATATGTGCCTGGTTAAAGTCTGAAGAGGTATCAATATTTTTTGTTGTGTCAGAAATGGCTACAAACAATGTTCCGGGGCATGCCTGGCCGGTTTGAATAGTTGAATCGTTATAATCATATGTCGTTCCGTTCAAGCTGTCCATGTTCCAGATACCGAAACGCACAATCCCTGAAGAATCGGCGCGTTTGTACCCAAACCAATAAATAGCACCTTCAATGTGATAATTATATGTGACTTTATACTGCTGGCATTTGCATTTGTCATTCCAGCTGTTTGTTCCCAGCACATAGCCGCCGTCATCAGCAGGGAGCAGAACATATTCAGGGCTTACCAGGTTGTCCAGATTTCCAGGATGCAGAGTATCATTGGGCGTTTTGGAATGTCCTGATAAATTTTGCTTGGGAAGAACAATTGGATTTCCTGATTTTTTCTGGGTAAAAGCCTGAATACTATTCAGCATGATCAGCGCCAGGAAGACAAGTTTTATGTAAGTATTACATTTCATAGCGTACAAAAATACAAATAATTAAAGAGTGACCGGCAATTAAACCGGCAATAAAACGTAAATTATTTCATTGAAGTATTTGAAAAATAAAAAGTGGATATTTATTTCAAAGCAGGGCTTGAAAATAAGGTTATCTTTGCCGCATAATTTATCAATATATGAAAGTAGAAAACAACAAAATGGTTTCATTGACATACCGTCTCACCGAAAATGATGCAAATGGAACCCTTATCGAGGAAACAAATGAACAAAAACCATTTACATTTCTTTTTGGTATTGACAGGTTGATCCCCGGATTTGAAAACAATGTCAACAACCTCAAGATTGACGAAGCCTTTGCTTTCAGCGTGAATGCGGCAGATGCATACGGCGAGTATGACAAAAACTCTGTTGTTGAGTTGCCTGTTGCGGTATTTCATAAAGAAGGTAAGTTGGATACCGGGCTTTGCACTGTTGGGAATATGATACCAATGCAGAACGAAAGCGGGCAAATGTTTTATGGTATGGTCAGGGAAATCAGGGATACAGAAGTTGTCATGGATTTCAATCATCCACTGGCAGGAAAAAATCTTCATTTTAAAGGAAAAGTAATCGGTATCCGTGAAGCTACACAGGAAGAAATAGATCAGCGTTTATCACATGATCATGCCGGTCATGGCGATTCATGCAATTGCGGATGCTAAAAACCGTAAGGAAATAAAAAAAGCCTCTGTGTTTGCAGGGGCTTTTTTTATATTGGTAAAGTTCATCAAGCGAGCTTGCGTTTCACTTCAGTCTGTTCGTAACCTTCAATGATGTCTTCGACTTTGATATCGTTGAAATTCTCAATATTCAGCCCGCACTCCTGCCCGACAAATACTTCCTTTACATCATCTTTAAAACGTTTCAGCGAGCCCAGCTTGCCAGAATAAACGACAATACCATTGCGAATGATACGCACAAGGGTATTTCTGGCGATTTTTCCGTCAAGGCACATACATCCGGCAATAGTTCCCACTTTTGTGATTTTAAATACTTCTTTTACTTCAAGGTTGCAAACGATTTTTTCTTCTATTTCAGGAGAGAGCATACCTTCAATAGCGGAGGTAATTTCATTTATAGCTGTGTAAATAAACGAATACAGGCGGATATCAATCTGTTCATGTTCTGCCAGTTTGCGTGCACTAAGCGAGGGGCGCACCTGGAACCCGATGATGATGGCGTTGGAAGCTGATGCAAGCAATACATCCGATTCGGTGATTTGCCCGACAGATTTGTGAATAACATTAACCTGTACTTCCTGGTTTGAAAGTTTTAGCAATGAATCAGATAATGCTTCGATAGAGCCATCCACATCACCTTTGACAATAATGTTCAATTCCTTGAAGTCGCCAATAGCAATCCGGCGGCCTATTTCATCAAGGGTGATGTGTTTGTGTGTCCTGATATTTTGTTCACGCTGCAACTGGATTCTCTTATTTGCGATTTCTTTTACTTCGTGTTCATTATCCATCACATTGAAGGTATCACCTGCCTGTGGTGCGCCGTTGAGACCTAACATGAGTACAGGCGTAGCAGGGCCTGCTACATTAACTATCAGGTTACGTTCATTATACATGGCTTTCACCCTTCCGAAGCTGGTTCCGGCAAGAACCATATCTCCAACGCGCATAGAGCCGTTGAGTGTTAAGAGTTTTGCCACATATCCACGTCCTTTTTCCAGCGATGATTCCAGTACGGTACCATAAGCAAGGCGGTTGGGATTTGCCTTCAGTTCAAGCATTTCTGATTCAAGAAGTACTTTTTCAAGAAGTTTGTCAATGTTAATACCTTTTTTTGCAGAGATTTCCTGGCATTGGTACTTGCCGCCCCAGTCTTCAACAAGCAAATTCATAGCAGCAAGAGCTTCTTTAATCTTTTCAGGATTTGCGGTTGGCTTGTCAATTTTATTGATGGCAAATATTATCGGAACTTTGGCCGCCTGGGCATGGTTTATTGCTTCAACGGTCTGCGGCATCACGCTGTCGTCGGCAGCTATGACAATGATGGCGATATCGGTAACTTTGGCACCGCGTGCACGCATAGCTGTAAATGCTTCGTGGCCCGGCGTGTCGAGGAAAGTGATCTTTTTTCCGTTATCAAGGGTTACTTCGTATGCACCGATGTGCTGTGTAATACCTCCGGCTTCACCGGCAATTACGTTGGAGTTCCTTATATAGTCGAGCAATAATGTTTTACCATGGTCGACGTGTCCCATAACCGTTACGATGGGATGACGCTCCAGAAGTTCTTCGGGAGTATCCTTCGCAACAGTGATGGCATCTTCTACTTCTCCGCTGATAAAATCTGTCTTGAAACCAAATTCTTCTGCAACTATCGACAATACTTCAGCATCAAGGCGTTGATTGATAGATACGAACAATCCAAGACTCATACAGGTAGAAATAATATCGTTGACAGAGACATTCATCAGCTGTGAAAGCTCGTTGACTGTAACAAATTCCGTTACTTTGAGGGTTTTCTTTTCTTCTTCTTCTTTTAAAAGCTCTTCTTCTATTTGTTGCTGAATAAGATCTCTTTTCTGGCGCCTGTATTTTGAAGTCTTTGATTTTGAAGGGCCGCTAAGGCGTGCCAGGGTTTCACGTATCTGTTTCTGAATTTCTTCATCAGAAACCTCGGAGCGTTCAATGGGTTTGCCTTTACTATGTTTTTTTGCTTGTTTATGCGAACTATCCGAATGAGAAAAATCACTGAAGGTCGTGGGTTTTTTTGTTGGGCCGGAATCTCCTGTGCTGATGCCATCTTTTTTAATACGCTTACGGCGACGCTTCCTGTCAGGTGAAAGGTCTTTTGATGAAGCTATTGGTTCTTTTACCGGTAATGGCTTATCAGGGGGAAGTTCAATTTTTCCTACTATTTTAGGACCGTTTAATTTAATATACTCCGTGGTGATCAGGTTACTGTCTTGTTTGGGCTCCGCTGTTTTTGGAGCAGGCTCTTCAGGGACGACGGGCTCTTCCTTTATTTCTTGTGCAACAGGCTCTTCTTTGATTTCGGGCTCAGGTTCAGCAGGAAGTTCTTCCTTTTTCGATTTTTTGGATACTTTCTTTTCTTCGGCAGGTTTCTCTGGTTCTTCGGCAGTTTCTTTTTCTGATTTTACCTTTGTACTCTTTTTAGCTTCTTTAACTTCTTCTTTTTTGTCTTCCTTTAATTTCTCTTTTAATTCTTCTTTAGCTTCTTCTTTAGTTTTTTCTTTAGCTTTTTTAGAGGTTTTTTTCTCAGTGACTGCATTCAGGTCTATTTTACCAATCACTTTCGGCCCCTTGATTTCAGGTTCTTTTGAAACAACAGTCTCTTCATTTTTTTGTTCGGGAGCCTTTTTTTCTTCGGGTTCTTTTTCAGGAACAATAACAGGTTCTTCGGGAACTATTTCTTTAACAGGTTCGGGCTGCTTTTTTACCGGTTCTTCCTTTTTCTCGGCAGCCACCTTGGTTTCTTTGGTAACCGGGATACTCTTTATAAAAAGTTCTTTATCCAGATTAAGCTCAACGTCTTTTTCGCGTTCTTTTGCCTTATCAATAGTAACGGTTTCGTGGTGTATTGTACCTATATCCAGCTTCTTTGAGGTTTCTTTTACCTGTTTATCCGATGAAAATTCTTTAAGCAGAATGTCATAAATATCATTGGTAATTTTACCATTCGGGTTATTATCGACTTTAATTCCTTTTTTGGAAAGAAATTCAACAATAGAACCGACAGATATATTCAATTCACTTGCTACTTTACTTAATCGGTATGTTTTCACGGTTTCTTCCATATTGCCTGATTGAACCTTGTTTATGTTATGTGGTGATCCTCTTGTTGTTGATTTTTATTCGAATTCTGATTTTAATATTTTTATTACTTCTTTTATTGTTTCTTCTTCAAGGTCGGTACGCTGCACCAGTTCGTCAACGCTGAGTTCAAGAACGCTCTTGGCCGTATCGCAGCCGACATTCTTCAATTCTTCAATGATCCACTCATCAATTTCATCAGCGAATTCCTGGAGGTCAACATCTTCGAAGTCAGAGTCAGAGTCACGGTATACATCAATTTCATAACCGGTAAGTTTTGCCGCTAATTTAATATTGTAACCGCCTTTACCAATAGCGAGTGAAACCTGGTCGGGTTTCAGGTAAACATCAGCTTTTTTATTTTTTTCATCAATTTTGATCGAGGAAACTTTTGCAGGGCTTAAAGCACGGGTAATGTAAAGAGGGGTATTCGTGGTATAGTTGATAACGTCAATATTTTCGTTGCGTAATTCTCTAACGATACCATGTATGCGGGCGCCTTTCATACCCACGCAGGCGCCTACAGGGTCGATACGGTCGTCATATGATTCAACGGCTACTTTAGCACGTTCTCCCGGAATGCGAACAATTTTTTTGATGGTAATCAACCCATCATAAACTTCCGGCACTTCAGCTTCAAAAAGCCGTTCCAGAAAAACCGGAGATGTCCGTGAAAGTATAATAAAGGGTGTCCCGTTTTTCATTTCAACCTTAGAAACTACGGCACGTACCGATTCGCCCTTGCGATAAAAATCTGAAGGTATCTGTTCTGATTTGGGTATAATAAGTTCAATATTTTCATCATCAAGGATAAGAATTTCTTTTTTCCATACCTGGTACACTTCACCGGTAACAATTTGTCCTACCTTTTCAATATATTGTTTATAAATATTGTCTTTTTCAAATTCAAGGATTTTTGAGATCAGGTTCTGTCGCATGGCAAGTATTTCGCGACGTCCAAAATCTTTCAGTTTTACTTCTTCTGAAACATCTTCGCCTATTTCAAAGTCGGGTTCAATTTTAATGGCATCAGAATACGCGATCTCCTGGTTGGGGTCTGTTACCTCACTATCATCAACAATCTTGCGGTTTCTCCATACTTCAAGGTCGCCCTTATCGATATTCACAATAATATCGAAATTCTCATCGGAGCCATATTTTTTTATCAGCATATGCCTGAACACATCCTCAAGGATACGCATCATGGTTTCACGCTCAATGTTTTTAAATTCTTTGAATTCGGAAAAAGATTCAACTAAATTTATGTGTTCCATTATTCAGTTTTTTATGTATTTTATTTATTTGAATTTTATTATCAGTTTTGCTTCTTTTATATCTTTTACATTAAGAATAAGTTCCTGTTCGGGAGTTTTTTTCTTTTTGTTTTCAGGCACAAGCAGCGTAATTTTATGTTTATCGGTACCCAATAATGCTGCCGTAAAAATATTGCCGTCGAGGGTGGTGATTTTTAAATCACTGCCAATATGTTTCAGGTATTGCCTGTGAAGTTTAATCGGCTCGTCGAGGCCGGCAGAAGAAACTTCCAGTTCAAAATCTTCCGTTTCCCTGTCGAGTTTCGATTCAATGAAGCGGCTCAGGGCAGCACAATCCCCAATGCTTACATTAGTATCAGAATCGATAAAAACTGAAATGTTGTTACCGGGACGGATCTTGACATCAACGAGAAAAAGCTCCGAACCTTCAAGGTTTTCATTTACTATTTCAGTTATTTGTTTTGCAGTGATCATAATATTTATCAATAAAAGAGGGGACTTCCGTCCCCTCCACAACTTTTCCCTTATTGGTTGTCCTATCAGGAATCGAACCTGAACTCTTCTGAACCAAAATCAGACGTGTTGCCAATTACACCATAGGACAATTGCGCTGCAAAAATACATCTTTTTTAAAAAAGAAAAAATTATTTTTAATTAAAAAAATTTGTACGACTGTAAAATTTTGTATTCCGGCCCCGTATTACGTAAGATGCTTTCAATGAGATGAAATTCGCCAACATGCTGGCTTTGTATTATTTTGCCTGAAAAATCACTGATAATTTTCTGGAAATATTTTTTATCTGCAATTTTTTTTACACGGCCCAGCGTAAGGTGCGGAATAAAATTCTGCCTGTCGGGCTCGTAACCCAACGGACTGATCTGTTCATTGACCAGGGAACTCAATGCTAAAAAGGGTTCAGCATGTAAGGCCTCCAGGAAAATTACCCTGGGATCATACCGGCTGCCGAAAATTTTCAGATTACCTATTTCAAAATCGAAAGGAGCCGCCTGGATATTTTTTAAAGCCTCCTCAATTTCTATGACTTTTTCATCGTTGGTTTCACCGAAAAATTTGATGGTGAGATGCAGGTTGTGTATTTCAACCCATTTGATGTTGCTGTCGGAAAGGTGTAGTTTAAGTTCCTCTGAGTATTTGATCAAGGCTGGTTGCGGATTTATTTTTACAGCTGCGAAAATTCTTTTCATGGATTGAAAAAATGAAAAACATTTGTAAAAATAAGAATTAAATAATTACATTTGCAGTCCGATTTGGGGCGTTAGCTCAGTTGGCTAGAGTGTCAGACTGGCAGTCTGAAGGTCACGGGTTCGACTCCCGTACGCTCCACAAAGTGGAGAGGACGAAGACAGCGCAAGCTGTCTTTTTTTGTTTTGCAAAAACAAAAGAGTTGAAGTTTGATCCCAAATAAGCGGGTGTCATCGGGAACTGTGTTGTGCCAAGTTTTCAAACATCGCACATAATAGAAAATAGTTTGTAAATATTACAACATGCAAAATAAGAGGCATGTGAACCAAGGCAAATGGCGGTGGTGTTGGTTTGTAATATAATAATATGCTGCATAATAGAAGTCGTTGCCTGGCTCGTTTTTTCTTTGCCTCCCTTCCTGAAGGATGCCAATAATATTGTTATTTCGGCAAACCCAGGGTTAGAAAAAACGAGCTGGAATTCTGGCGGGTAGGCATGTCCTGCCGTGCGGCGTGCGTAAGGTGTGAAAAAGATAACATTAGAAAATCTGCAAAGGCGCCAACGGCGTTTCCCGACACATTCGTGTCGGGACTACTTTGCATAGATTTTCTTTGTTTTCTTTGAGAGCATTGAAGCGTTCGGCAGGACTAGATTTTTTTGGTTCTTTTTGTATCAGGACAAAAAGAACAATAGAAAAAACTTATATTTTTTTGTTTTATTAAACAAAGATGTTTGATTTTTAGTCAAAATATTATTTTCAAAATTTGTATTACACCTTACTCAACTTCAGCATATTTGTCATGCCAAGCTCCGAAAGCGGAATACTGGCAATGTTTACAATAAGATCGCCCTTATGTGCCATTTTTTCCTCCAACAGATGTTGTCTTATATCCTGTATGGTAAAATCAGTATTAACGAACTTATCGTAATAAAAACCCCTGACACCCCACACCAGGCTTAAAATACTAAGTAATGCGTGGTTGTTGGTGTAAATATATACCGAAGCCTTAGGGCGCTGCGCTGCTATTGCAAAAGCGGAATAGCCGGAATGTGTCATGCCGATGATAGCCACGGCTTCCGACTGCCGGGCCAGGTTGCAGGCCTGGCAAATGACAGAATCAGAAATATATCGCTTGTCCTTGCAGTTGGCCGGCTTAATGTTTTTGTAATAAATATCATCAACATTGTCCTCGACAAAAGAAATAATACGCTGCATGGCTTTTACTACTTCCACAGGGTGTTCACCTACCGATGTTTCCGCGCTTAACATCAGCGCGTCGGCCCCGTCAAGCACGGAATTGGCTACATCGTTTGTTTCGGCGCGGGTAGGGCTGATGTTGGTGATCATGCTTTCCATCATCTGTGTGGCAATCACTACAGGCTTTGCCTGCAAGAGGCATTTTTTTACAATCTCCTTTTGCATGAGTGGTACCCGTTCAAGCGGAAACTCCACGCCAAGATCGCCGCGTGCCACCATGATACCGTCCGACATGCCGATGATGGCATCCAGGTCTTTTATGGCTTCAGGCTTTTCTATTTTTGCCATCAGCCGGAATTTTCCTGCCCGTTTATGTTTTTTCACGTATTGTCTCAAATCAGCCATGTCTTTAGCGCTGCGCACAAACGACAGCGCAATCCATTGAATTTTCCTGTCCAGGATGAAATCAAGATTTTCTTTGTCTTTTTCTGTAAGGCTGGGCTGCGAAAGTTTAGTGTCAGGCAGGTTGACTCCTTTTTTTGACTTCAGAATACCCCCATGTATAACCCTGGCTGTAATTTTGGTTTTATTATCCGTAGAAACTACCTCAAGCAGCATTTTTCCATCGTCTATAAGCATCTTTTCACCTTTTTTTGCTTCTTTAGCCAGAAGTGGATAACTGACATATATTAATGATGAAGTTGACACACACTCAGTGCTGGTGATGGTAATAATATCGTTGTCTTTCAAAATAACTTCATCGTTTTCAACCTTTCCCACGCGTATTTTGGGCCCTTGCAGATCGGCAAGTATAGCGATATGTGTTTTGTTTTCCTTATTGATCTTATGAATGGTGTTTATAATATTTTCAAAGAAATCATAATCGCCGTGCGAGAAATTAAGACGAAAAACATCAACCCCCGCATCAATCAGCTGCTTTAAAACTGGTTCACTTGATGATGCCGGGCCAACAGTTGCAATGATTTTTGTTTTCATGTTGTCATTTTATTAAATGGTCATAACAAAAATAGCTAATGTTATTACAATGTTTATATTAAGAATAAAAAAGCCCACAAAAGCTGAATTTGTGAGGGTGTTGTTAAATAAACCTGTTACGTGTCCGCCATGATATTTTTATCAGAAAAACTGTTTTCAAATATTAAAATTACGTAAGGATTTCATGGTAATTTGATTTTTTTGAATAGTGATGGGCTTTGATGGTTGCGAGCATTTATCAAAGGATTGGTATTTAATACTTCACAATTTGGCCCGGGCATGATGAAAATGTTTTTGCATAGCATAACGCCTTGTTTATGAATTGATAAGGCTGCGTGGATATCGATTGTCCGCATTACGGAAATTCTGATACATGTTGAATGTTATAAAAAGGTGAATTAAAAGTCAAAAAAATTATTTATATGGATTCTAATTTACATAAAATTAACAAAATATATTGCGTTTTTTTTGTAAAAAAAGTCTAAATTTATTATATTTGTATATAGATCAAGTCGCTGAAATATAGATTATAACAATATAAGATAATAGTAACTTTTTAAAACAAATATTATGAAAATAAAAACTTTAATTAAATTATTTTTTTTATTGTTTTATACAGTTATTACTGCTAATGATAGCATGGCTCAAAAGCGTCCGAAAGAGCAAGTTATTAAATGGGGTATTTCGGACAGCATAGATTATATGCTTCGAGCAAGCAATCCTACGTCCGTATGCCCCTGCTCATACTCTTGGGACAATGGGTGGTCTGATACCTGTCATTTTGAATACACCCCATCGGCACCCTGGACAGAAAGAGATCTTCCACCAGGTATGGGAGCTTGTTGTGATGCGTCATTTGAGTGGGACAGGGAGCCGCTGCCACCTTTAGATTGCGACACCAAAGAATATTGTATGTTCCATGGTTTGGGTGACAGGGTTGATAATATCAATAAACCCAACATTGCTTGTCCTGCAGGGCTTAACGTAAACAGTTATTCAGGAGGATTGTTTTATCAGCGGCACGATGTGTATATTCCGGGTAAAGGGCTACCGGTTGATCTGACGTTTTCATACAACAATACCACTACTGCACTGGATTTTGGATATGGCTATGGATGGACGATGTCGTATAATATGATCTGTAAACCTGAGGGGGCCAACGTCATCATCCGCAGGGGAGACGGACGAAAGGATGTCTTTGTTTTTAACGGTATAGCTTATGTGCCGCCTGTCGGAGTTTTTGATTCATTGGCACAATATCAGCCCGGAAAATTCCGGCTCACAACAAAATTTGGAATTAATTATTATTTTGATGATTTTACACATCACAGGCTTACACGTATCAACGATCCCAATAACAATGAAGTATTTATTGGATACAGCGATTCTCTAGCCACCTCGATTATAGATGCATCAGGCAGAAGCATACACCTGGCCTATAATAACGGGCATCTTGCTGAAGTGTTTGATCCGAACACCATGCCGCCCAGGTTTATTGAAATTACATACGATATGGATTGGAACCCGGTCATGATCATCGGCCCGACAGGTGATACCATTAGCTATTATATAATAGTCTAAAAGTGGCATAATAAATACTTAAAGGAGCAAATACTTTTTACTATTTTTTGATTAATGACTTTTACTACAGTCAGGCATAAATAGCTACTAAGTT
>Ga0116171_10002766_pt1 | contig 16496 bp, 16 predicted proteins | sample AD_JPNHW2_MetaG_FD_89798 | JGI IMG/M metagenome (GOLD analysis project Ga0116171, IMG submission 89798) | Active sludge microbial communities of municipal wastewater-treating anaerobic digesters from Japan - AD_JPNHW2_MetaG | ecosystem: Engineered > Bioreactor > Anaerobic > Digestate | place... | reverse complement strand
CTGAATATTCAGATGTATGGTCACAGACATTTACTTCAGAATCGTTATTAGAATTAGCTGTAACCGAAACCGGTGCTAACGGTCGTCGTCAGTCATTTGGATATGAAGCTTCACCCGACGGATATGCAGAATTTGGGTTTACAAAAGCTTTTTATGATTATCTTCAAACACTTACCAATGATGTAAGAACAGATATGGTTTCATGGAAGGTAAAACTGGTAGTGCAGCTACTAATAAAGGATATTATACGAATAAATATCCCGGACAAACCGGAAGTACTCAACCTTTATATATAAATAATCCAAAAATTGTTAGATTATCGGAAATTTATTTAATAGCTGCTGAAGCTAAATTAAAAGGTGGAAATGCTACAGATGCACAAAGTGCTGAATATTATATCAATCAATTAAGAGCAAACAGAATTACTGGTTATACAAATGTAACTTCTGTTACAATTGATGATATTATTGCTGAATATAGATTAGAGCTTCAGGCTGAAGGTCATTATTTCTTTACTTTAGTTAGAAATAACAAAACTTTTGAATCTATATACAGAGGAACAATAACTCCAGATCATTATTCAAATATTTGTGCAATTCCAGATAGAGAATTGTTTATTTGTCCAGATATGAAACAAAACCCTGGATATTAATATTCAAATAATTTTATTTTCTGAGAGCTGCCTTAAAAGGCAGCTCTTTTTTTATAGTTGAAATTTAAAATTCGTATAAGCTTTAACAAGAGGCGTTTTTTTGCAGTGTAGTAGAAATAGCTACATTTGGAGTTTATACCGAAGAAAGGGAAGAAAAGTTGTTTTATCCGAATAAATATCGGAATACATCTTCCATTTTTTTAACAGGAACTATTTCTATTCCGTTTTTAGGCATGGCTAAGCCTTTTAAGTTATATTTTGAAATAATCATTTTCTCAAAACCTAGTTTTTCGGCTTCCGAAATACGTTGATCAATTCGATTTACCGGACGAATTTCTCCCGAAAGTCCAACTTCGGCAGCAAATGAATATTTAGGATTAATGGGAATATCTTCAGCAGAAGAAAGTACCGCACTTACAACAGCCAAATCAATAGCAGGGTCGTCAACACGAATACCGCCGGCAATATTTAAGAATACATCTTTTAATCCAAGTTTAAATCCACATCTTTTTTCTAAGACTGCCAGTAACATGCTTAATCTTCTTAAATCGAAACCAGTAGCCGATCGTTGCGGGGTGCCATATGCGGCAGAACTTACCAATGCTTGCGTTTCTATCATCATAGGGCGAAGTCCTTCAATAGTAGAAGCAATAGAAATACCGCTTAGGGTTTCATCTCTTTGCGATAATAATATTTCAGAAGGATTTGATACTTCCCTTAAGCCTGAATTCTGCATTTCGAAAATGCCTAATTCGGAAGTTGACCCAAAACGATTTTTGGTGGCTCTTGAAATACGATAACCATGGTTGCGGTCGCCTTCAAATTGCAAAACAGTATCTACCATGTGTTCTAATACTTTCGGTCCGGCAATGCTGCCGTCTTTGGTAATATGGCCAATTAAAAATACGGGTGTATTGGTCTCTTTGGCAAAGCGGTTTAATTCGGAAGTACATTCTCGTATTTGTGAAATGCTGCCGGCAGAAGACTCAATAGAGGCGGTATGCAAGGTTTGTATAGAATCTACAATAACTATTTCCGGTGCCATTTGTGCTATTTGAGAAAATATATTTTGTGTAGAAGTTTCTGTAAAAATAAAGCAGTTGGTATTTTGAATTCCAATACGTTCTGCACGCATTCTGATTTGTTGGTCGCTTTCTTCTCCCGAAATATATAATACCTTTAATTTCTTTATATGTAGCGCAATCTGAAGCATTAAGGTCGATTTCCCTATACCCGGTTCGCCTCCTATTAATACAATTGACCCTGGAACCATACCGCCTCCTAAAACACGGTTAAATTCGTTATTATAGGTGTTAAGTCGCTGATTTTCGGTTAAGGTGATTTCGTTAATCTGAAAAGGTTTGTTTACACGTTTGGCGGTCAGTTTTTCTTCAAAAGCCCCAGTAGATTTTACTACCACTTCTTCAACATAAGTGTTCCATTCATTACAAGAAGGGCATTTCCCAATCCATTTCGCCGATTGGGCACCGCAATTTTGACAAAAAAAAGTGGTTTTAACTTTCGACATGAGGAATCAGTGTAAAAAAAGGGAGATAGAAAATATTAAAGTCGTTTATATTCATATTGAACGCCATCTTTCGACATAAGAGTAAGATAGTTATCGGTTAGTTTTCTTATTTTCCAGTCTCTTACTAAATCTTGATTTGTGCAAGAGGTAATGGAAAAAAGACGTTGAAATAGATAAAATTTATTTTTTATGATATATTCCCCTTTATATAATTGTGTTTGCGCACCACTTGAACTTACCTTTACAATATAAAAAGCACCTTCTTTTATATGCCACATTTCATATTGAGAAGAAAGCGGATTATTCATATCCATTTTTTTCCAATCGCCTTCAATATCTGCTTCAACAGCTTTTTTACAAGAGCTTAAATAAAAAATAGAAATAAAAGCAAGAAGGAGAATTAGTTTTTTTTTCATTCGTTTAAAAATGGGTTATATTATTTATAAAATTCAAGGTATTCAAGTCCTCCGTGTTGTCGGTAAAAAGAGAAATAAGTATCTTCTATCTTATGAATAGTCCATTCGCCTTGATAATAAGACCAAGAGCAATACGTAATGGTAAATGTTTTTTTTCTAAATTTAACAGAAACATCATAATTGGCGGTATACAAGGTATCTTTCGTTAAAAGAGCATTATTAACTTCGCAAACGGTAATAGCCCCATTTGTATAAGTCCATTCGTGTAAAATAGGAGAGCTAATATCAGCCACATTTACTCTTTTCCAAGTTCCTTCAATTTTTTCCATAATTTCAACTTCTTTTTTTTCATAACTTTTCTTGCAAGCAGATAAAAAAAAGAAAGTAATGAATAAAAGTAAAAGAGAAAATATGGTTTTTTTCAGCATTCGGAAACAAATAATTTTATGATGTTGCTAATGTAGTAATAATAATGAATTTATTCAAAAGAATTAAAGAGATTATTCTTACCTAAGATGTTTTAATTTTTTGAATAATAGATGTTGTTGAATGTCCTTCTAAAAAATCAATGGTAATAATCTCTCCCCCGTTTTTGCTTACAATATCGTACCCCACAATATCTTCGGGTTTATAATCGCTTCCTTTAACTAATATATTAGGTTGTATAAATTTAATTAATTCAAAAGGGGTTTCATCATCAAACAAAATAATCGTTTGCGCAAAAAAAAGGGATGCAATAATAGCTGCTCTTGTTTGTGCAGGAAGAATAGGACGATTATTTCCTTTAATTTTTTTTATAGAAATATCCGAATTTAATCCGATAATTAAATGATTTCCTAAATCGGCTGCTTTCGATAAATAATCAATATGTCCTAAATGAATAATATCGAAACAACCATTGGTAAAAATAATTTTTTTCTCTTTAAAACGAAGAAAAGATAGGGTTTGTGCTATTTTTATGCGATCGTCGTTATTATTAAAATGAAATATTTTAGATTGAATAAAATCAAATTTTTTCATGAGAACTTGCTTTTTTTTGTGATAAAAATAAAATAATCCATGAAATACCCCCAACGATATTAATCATTATCCATTGGGTAAAATAGACGAGATTAGCAAAAGCCGATGCGGTGTTTTTTTCAATTAAAAATAAGCTTATTAACGAAAGTGAAACAAAATATTGATAAGCGCCAATTCCTCCGGGTGTTGGAACAAGCGTACCGATACTGCCTAATGCCATAATGGTAAGTGCATCTAAAAAAGTAAGATGTTCGGTGGCGCTAATAGATTGAAAGCAAACAAATATGGTTAGGGTATAAAATCCCCACATAAGAAGGGAATAAAAAAGAAATAAAAATTTATGTTTCACATTTTTAATGGTCATTATTCCATTCCAAAACCCTTTAACGAGTGCGACTCCTTTAATAAATAAATTTATTTTTCTTAATTTAGGAAGAAGTAGACGATAAAAAATAAATAAGAAAAGACCTAAAATAATAAAAGTTGAAAGTAAAATAATTATAACATACGTACTACTTGGAAATTTAGCGCTTAGGGGCATTAATAAATGTTTATTAATAAACGCACCCAATAAATCTAATTGCGAAACAATGGTTAAAATTAAAATGAGAACCATGGTAATCATATCGAATGCTCGTTCGGCAATAACAGTTCCTATTACTGAATTAATCGGAACTTTATGATGATTTGAAAGTACACCACAGCGGGTAATTTCTCCTAAACGAGGAACCGCATTATTTACAAAATAGCCAATCATTACTGCAAAAAAAGTAGTATGGGTTTTTGTTTTAATATGCAGGGTATTTAACAATTGATTCCATCGGATGGCACGAGTAATATGACTTAAAATCATAACAACCACCGATAAGCCAATCCACCGATAATCGGCACTTTTAATTTCCTCTAGATTTTTATTTAAATCCTTTCCTCGCAAGGTAAGCCAAAATAAAACCCCTCCAATGGCAAGGAATAGAAGATATTTAAGAACAGAAAGAATTTTTTTTTTCAATGCTTATTTTATTCTGTTTTTTTGATCAGGGAAAACAATAGATGGTTTAAATTTTTTGGCTTCTTCAAAATCCATATGCGCATACGATGCAATTATAATAATATCCCCTTCAACTGCTTTGCGAGCGGCAGCTCCGTTTAAACAAATAACTCCGGAACCTCGTTTTCCTTTTATAACATAGGTTTCGAGGCGTTCCCCGTTGGTAATATTAAGTACTTGCACCTTTTCATATTCAATTAAGTTGGCAGCATCCATTAAATCTTCATCAATGGTACAACTTCCTACATAGTGAATATTGGCTTCTGTAAGAGTAGCACGATGTATTTTCGATTTTAATATTTCTATTTTCATTCGGCAAAGTTAAAAAAATTTAATATTATCAATTAATCTTACTTTCCCCATATTTACAGCAATACATCCAATGGTGTTTTTTGTTTTAAATCGTTCGGAAGCCGGACGAAGTGTATCTATATTCACCACCTCAAAATATTCGGTTTTCATTAACGAATTTCGATTTATCTCTTTTATTACCCATTCTTTTAATTCGTGAGTATTTATTGTGGTAATCTTTTCTTTTGCTTGTAAAAGGGTTTGGTAAATATGCGGGGCTGCTTTTCTTTCGAGTGGAGTAAGCAGTTGATTGCGTGAACTCATGGCTAATCCATCACTTTCGCGTATAGTAGCTACCGGAATTATTTGAATAGGGAGTCGCAATACCTTAACTAAATATTTAATTATAGCTAGTTGTTGAAAATCTTTTTCCCCAAAATAAGCCCTATTCGGCTCCATAATATCGAATAATTTTTTAACTACCACTGCTACTCCGTTAAAATGACCCGGACGGAAAGCTCCTTCCATTGTTTTATCAAGACCATTTAAATCATAAATAATTTTGTTCGGTTCAGGATACATTTCCTCTACAGATGGTTGAAATAATACATCGCAACCAATTGAATTTAAGAATAGTATATCTTTTTCTAAGGGTCGGGGATACCTCGTTAAATCAGCTGCGTTATTAAATTGAATAGGATTAACAAAAATACTGCAAACACAGAGATCGTTTTCTTTTTTAGCTTTTTCTAATAAGGTTAAATGCCCTTTATGCAATGCACCCATGGTTGGAACAAATCCAATTTGCAAACCTTTCTTCTTTTGTTCCGATAAATAAGCCTTTGTGTCGGATATTTTATGAAAAAGATGCATACGTATTGTTTAAAAAAGAATCGTTAATTTTTAGTACAATAAAAAATTAAGGAGCAAAACTAATATTAAAAACTTGATAAAGTGCAAAAAAAGTATTAATTTTGCACTCTGATTCAAACAGTACCAAAACAACCTTATGATGGAAAAAACCAAAGTTCTTTTTGTACAGCAGGAAATCACCCCCTACTTAAAAGATACTCACATGGGAATTATTGGAAGATATCTCCCCCAGGGTATTCAAGAAAAAGGAAAAGAAATCAGAACATTCATGCCCCGTTACGGCTGTATAAATGAACGAAGAAACCAATTACACGAAGTTATTCGTTTATCCGGTATGAATCTGATTATTAATGATACAGACCACCCATTAATTATTAAAGTTGCATCGATACAATCGGCACGTATGCAAATTTATTTTATCGATAACGAAGATTATTTTCAACGGAAGAGTGTTTTATACGATAGCGGAAATAAGTTTTTTAAAGATAACGATGAAAGAGCTATTTTCTTTGCAAGAGGCGTGTTAGAAACCGTCAAAAAACTAGGCTGGTCGCCCGATATAGTTCATTGTCATGGATGGATTACTAGTTTATTGCCGATATATTTAAAAAAGGCATTTGTAGATAACCCCATTTTTAGCGATACAAAAATTATTTATTCTATTTATAATGATGATTTTCCTATACAGTTTAATAAAAATTTTGCCGATAAAATAATGCTTCCGGGTATTAAAGAATCGGATATTGAACATTATAAAAAACCATCATTTGTTAATATTACAAAAGCAGCTATCGATTTTTCCGACGGCGTTATTATTGGAAGTCCCGATATTAACTCCGACATCATAAATTATGTGAATCAAATTGATAAACCTGTGCTTGAATTTAAATCGATGGATACCTATATCGATTCGTATAATGAATTTTATGATGAAATTTTAGTGAACGAAAAAATACTAAGTAACTAATTTTATCGTTCTTTACTAGAATTTTTAAACGGAAAAAATATAATAAATTGAAAATCAGTCGTAATAAAAGCACAACACGATTTTTGTGCATATGTTTAGCTATAACATCCATCTTATTTTCTTGTAAAGAACCCGATATTATTGGGATGGATGTGCAACCCAAAGCCGATCAATTAAACGTATCAATAAGCGATACAATTAGTATTTTTGCTCATACAGTAAAAGAAGATCCTATTCGTTCGGATGAAACAAGTTATAATTTAGTTGGACTTAACAACGATCCCATTTTTGGAAAAAATGCAGCTAGTTTTTATACCCAATTACGACTTTCAATTCTTGAACCCGATTTTGGCTTATATCCAATTACTGATTCTATTGTTTTCTCTATGGTTTACGATACTATTTATGGAGATAGCAATGCGCAACATACATTAAAAATATATGAGCTGAATGAAGATATGTATAGAGATAGTATCTATTTTTCGAATAAAGAATTTTTAACAAAAAGTACTCCAGTTGGAACCAAAACATTTATTCCGAATTATAAAGATAGTGTTATTGTTGATGGAGATACAATTAATAAAAGCCCTGCTTTACTAAGAATACATTTAAATAAATCGTTGGGAGATAAATTCCTTTCGAATTCATCGAAAATGGAAACGAACGAAGATTTTTGTAAGTTTTTTAAAGGCTTTTATGTTACTTCTTCTTCTGCAACCGGAGAGGGCTCTATCATGTCGTTTAAATTGGTAGATATTCAATCAAAAGTAACGCTTTATTATCATAATATGTCAGATACATCAAAGTATACTTTTTATATTAATGATTATGCTGCGCGTGTTAATCATTTTAATCATACGAAATACCAATTCGCCAACCCTTTTCTTAAAAGTCAGATTTTTGGAGATACCGCAAAAGGTCAAAAGGTCATATACCTTCAATCGATGGCTGGCTTAAAAGTTCACTTCTCCTTACCCTATTTAAAAGATTTTGTAAAAGAAGGCAAAATAGCCATTAATAAAGCAGATTTAGTATTAAGTGTAGACGATAGTACCGATCAATCGCTCGGCAAATATTCGCCTCCTCCACAATTAATGTTAGTGGAAGAACGCGATGGAGAAATGTACGTATTAGTCGACCAACTCGAAGGAGAAGGTTATTACGGAGGGAAATACAATAAAAAAACAAAAGAATATAAATTTAATATTGCCCGACATATTCAGCAAATATTAGATGGAGTTAAAGAAAACAGAACACTTACGATCGTTGTATATACTTCACATAGAACGAATATCGCGAATAGAGTCGTATTAAAAGGTCCGGGTAGGAGTGATGGCTTAAAACTTCATATTACATATACAAAATTGTATTAAATTATGTGTGGAATTGTAGCATATCTGGGAAATCAACAAGCATTTCCCATTTTAATAAAAGGATTACATCGTTTGGAATACAGAGGCTACGATAGTGCTGGTATTGCAATCATAGAAAATAAGGAATTAAATTTATATAAGTGCCATGGTAAAGTGGCCGATTTAGAAAAGTATGTAAAGCAAAGTAATACCAATGGTACCATTGGCATAGCTCATACCCGATGGGCTACACATGGGGGGCCTAGTGATATGAATGCTCATCCGCATTATTCAAATAATAAAGATATCGCGTTAATTCATAATGGCATAATTGAAAATTATGCATACTTAAAACAGGAATTAATAAACAGAGGATATGAATTTTCGAGCGAAACAGATACAGAAGTACTAGTACATTTAATTGATGATATTCGTAAACACGAACAAGTTAGCTTAGTAGAAGCCTTAAGAATAGCTTTAAATGAAGTTATTGGGACTTATGCCATTGTTATTATTTCTAAAGATGACCCCGATACATTAATAGGTGCTCGTAAAGGAAGTCCGATGGTAGTTGGTGTGGGAAAAGATGAAATGTTTATCGCCTCAGATCCTTCCCCTATCATTGAATATACCAAAAATGTAGTTTATCTTAATGATGAAGAAATAACAATCATTAAGCGAAATGGGGAGTTTAAAATATTAACAATTGCCAATCAGGAAAAAACACCTTATATTCAAAAGTTAGAAATGCAGCTGGAGTCAATAGAAAAAGGAGGTTTCCCTCATTTTATGTTGAAAGAGATTTATGAACAGCCACGTTCTATTAAAGACAGTATGCGTGGAAGGGTAAATATATCGAAAGAAATAGTAGCGCTGGGAGGAATTATTGATTATGAAGAAAAGTTTCTAAATGCAAAACGTATTATTATTGTTGCTTGTGGTACATCGTATCATGCCGGATTAGTGGGCGAGCATTTATTTGAAGATTTAGCCCGAATACCTGTTGAAGTGGAATATGCCTCTGAATTTCGTTACAGAAATCCAATTATTTACGAAACCGATATTGTAATTGCAATCTCTCAAAGTGGAGAAACCGCAGATACGCTGGCCGCCATCGAATTAGCTAAATCGAAAGGAGCCACTATTATTGGAATATGTAATGTTGTTGGATCTTCTATACCACGTGCAACCCATGCCGGTTCGTATACCCATGCGGGTCCTGAAATTGGAGTTGCTTCTACCAAAGCGTTTACTGCACAAGTAACAGTTTTGGCATTAATGGCACTTACAATAGCTCAGAAAAAAGGAAGTATATCAAAATCGAAACTTCATGAGATTATAACCGAAATTGAAAATATTCCGGTGAAAGTAGAACAAACATTAAAATTGGATAAAAAGATTAAAGAAATTGCTAAAACCTTTGCGGAAGCTAGAAATTTCTTATATTTAGGAAGAGGATATAATTTCCCGGTAGCCCTGGAAGGAGCCCTTAAACTAAAAGAAATATCGTATATACATGCCGAAGGTTATCCAGCGGCAGAAATGAAACATGGACCTATTGCGTTAATAGATAAAAATATGCCGGTAGTTGTAATAGCAACGAATAAAGGTTCTTATGAAAAGGTAATTAGCAATATTCAAGAAGTAAAAGCACGTAAAGGAATTATTATTGCCGTTATTACCGAAGGAGACACAACCGTTAGAAATTTGGCCGATTATATTATAGAAATACCGGAAACAGAAGAAATGTTAGTTCCTCTTATAGCTACAATTCCTTTACAACTCCTAGCTTATCATATAGCTGTATTTAGAGGATGTAATGTAGATCAACCCAGAAATTTAGCTAAATCGGTAACGGTAGAATAATAAGCGTTTATTTTTTAGGGTCGTATGCCCATTTTAGATAAATAGATCCCCATGTAAAACCGGCACCAAAAGCCGATAATATAATGTTATCACCCTTTTTTAATTGAGATTCCCATTCCCACAAACATAATGGAATAGTAGCAGAAGTCGTATTTCCAAAACGTTCAATGTTAATCATTACTTTTTCTTTATCGAGTTTCATTCGGTTAGCAGTTGCTTCAATAATTCGCATATTTGCTTGATGAGGCACTAACCATGCAATATCTTCGGAAGTAAGATTGTTACGTTTCATTATTTCTGCTGATACATCGGCCATTTTAGAAACAGCCCATTTAAATACGGGTTGTCCTTCCTGATAAATAAAATGTTCACGTGCATCAATGGTTTCATGTGAGGCAGGTTTTACTGAACCGCCGGCTTTCTGATGTAAATGAACTCTCCCAACACCATCAACCTGAAGAATTGAATCCATAATTCCGTATTCTTCTTGGGTAGGTTCCAATAATACAGCACCGGCTCCATCACCAAAAATAGGGCAGGTAGCACGATCGGTATAATCAACAATCGACGACATTTTTTCAGCACCTACTACAATTACTTTTTTATGAGAACCACATTCTACAAACTTAGAAGCAGTAACCAATGCAAATATAAAACCCGAACACCCTGCATTTAAATCGAAACTAAATGCATTTTTAATACCTACTTTATCGCTTACAATATTCCCTGTTGCAGGAAATTGCATATCGGGAGTAACCGTAGCACATATTAATAAATCAATCTCTTCGGGGCTAGTATTCGTTTTTTTTAATAATCCTTTTACGGCTTCCGCTGCTAAATCGGAAGAGCCTTTCCCTTCTCCTTTTAATATTCTGCGTTCTTTAATGCCAATGCGTGTCATTATCCATTCATCGGAGGTATCTACCATTTTACTTAATTCGTCATTGGTAAGTATATATTCAGGAACGTAACCATTAATTCCTGTTATTGATGCTCTTATTTTTGACATGTTAGATAGAAATTAAATTTATATTTTACTCATTAATTTTTGAATGAGTATATGTTTTAAAAGTAGTATTAATTTTTTCATAAAGTTTTGCTTCAACCACATTTTTGGTTTGTAGAATCATGTTTTTAATCGCTTTTTCATTTGAGATACCATGTCCGATTATAACAGTGCCGTTAATACCTAAAATAGGAGTCCCTCCATAATTTTCGTAGTTAAATCGGTCCATAAAATCATTATGAAAACCTTGTTTAACAATAAGCCGGTACATGGCTTCAATTTGTTTTATAACAATATTTCCGGTAAATCCATCGCATACTACTACATCTACTTTATCTTTAAAAAGATCGCGATTTTCAATATTCCCAATAAAATTAATTTCTTTAGCCTCTTTTAAAAGTTTAAAAGCGGCTTGCGAAAGAAGATTCCCTTTTTCTTCTTCTTCACCAATATTTAAAAGGCCTACTTTGGGGTTCTTAATATTATAAACAAATTCAGCATAAAGAGAACCAATTATGCCAAACTGATATAGGTTGTCTGGTTTACAATCGGGGTTTGTTCCGGCATCTAAAATAATACCAATTCCTCCGTTTTCTTTTGGAACGAGTGTTGAAATACAAGGCCGAATAATACCCGGAATGGTTCCAACACTAAACATAGAGCCTACCAACATGGCTCCAGTATTACCAACACTGGCAAAAGCATCAATGTTATTCTTTTTTAAGGAATCGAATCCTAATGCAATGCTGGAATTAGGTTTTTGACTAAATGCTTTGGTTGGATGTTCTCCCATGCCAATAACTTCGGGTGCATGAGAAATTAAAAAATGAGTAGGATTAGCTCCCGCTGCAATAAGCATTGAGGTAATGATTTTTTCATCACCAAATAAAACTAACTGAACATCAGAAGGTAATTCTTTTTGGGCTTGTATTACACCGCCAATAGTTGACTTGGGTGCAAAATCGCCACCCATAATATCAATCCCGATTTTCATCTTGAGATTATTTTATGTTATGCAGTTGCTTCGTTCTTTTCTATGGCTAATTTTCCTTTATAATAGCCACATTCACCGCATACTCTATGAAATAATACAGAAGCACCACAATTGGAACATACAGAAGTAGTTGGAGCAACTGCTTTATAATGAGTTCTTCTTTTATCTCTTCTTGTTTTTGAATGTTTATGTTTTGGATTTGGCATAACTATATGATTTTAAATATATATGTTAATTTAATTTTATATTTTTTAATGATTCCCAACGGGAATCTTTTTCTTCAATAATATTAATTTGATGTTCTTTTAATTTTTTTATTACTTCTGCATTACATAAACTTTCTCCATTTTCATTAGTCGGATGAACTTTTTTCACCGGCAATGTTAAATGAATAAATTCGTAAATATATTGTGCCACATTAAAAGCATGTTCTGAATTCGGAATAGAAATAATTTCATCGGTTTCCTCTTTCTCTTCTGTGCCAAGCTTAACAATAAGTTTTTTTTCTGTTTGAATAGCTTGGTCAAATTCATCCAAACACCGATCACAAATAAGACGAACATTCCCGGAGATATTAAAATTTAATATCAACATACGGGTTTGTTTTTCAAAATCAATGTTTACACTTAAACGACCGTTTTTTATTTCTGACGAATCAAAATGTTCAAAGAACGAATTATCTATTTCAAATTCAAAAGGATAAGTACCAACTTTTAAACTTGAAAACGGAATCAAAAACTGTTTAAAAAAATCCACTATAAACGTTTTTAAATTTAGCCTGCAAAGGTAACATTTCTATTTGAATAAAAAAAATACTAAAAGCCTTTTATTGTTCTCCTATTATTTAAATGCTTTTTCAAGAAGTCCACTCCCGTTTATTTCCAATTCTTTAAAATAAGAAGGCGTTTCTTTCCCTAAAAGCTTGTCAACATATAATTTAGCTAAATACTGACCTAACATAAACCCTTGTCCTCTAAGCCCTATAAATAAGCCTAATTTCGGATCAATAATCATACGAGGTTCTGTATAATATCCCGACCATAATGCCTGAAAACCAACCGCCGATATTTCAGGAATCCAATCGGTAAATATTTCTGAAACAATTTCAATAAAACGTTCACTATTATATTTCAAATCTTTAGCCGTTTCAGCAGGTTCAATTTGAGGAGAAGCACAACCTATAATTTGCCCTGTATCAGCAAGTTGTTGTCCGTAAACAGCGGTAAATCCTTTATATTTTCTTCTGTCAATTAACATATCTAATGGATTACCATTAACTCCAAGCATAGGCAATCTTCGTGTTATAAAAGCCTGATGTTTAACAGGATAAAGCCCTATTTCAATTCCTAATATGTTGGCAAATTTTTCGCAATTTCCACCCAACGCATTTATAAAGGTAGGTGTTCTGTATTCAATATATTCATTATCTGTTGTTTTGACTATAACTTTATAGATGGAATCTATTTTTTCAACATCAATTAATTCGCAGTTTTCAAGTAAATTTCCTCCTTTACTAATAGCTATTTGACGTAATGCTTCAATAACTTTTCCCGGTGTTGCTTGCCAGCAATCTCCTGTTATTAATGCAGCTAAATATTTATTGTTGGAAGAATTGTAATAGGGAGAGATTTCTGTTTTAAACTGATTTGGTTTAACAATAATCCCTTTTTGCCATGCCAGAGAAGCCTCAAGGGTCTTCATCATTTCTTCATCATGAGCAAAAGTAACATAATTGATGAGTCGGAAATCTATTTCATGAGTTTTACTAAGCGCTTTAAAAAGTTCTAAATTATGTTTAGAAATATCGGATAATTCGGGTAAGCTGAATTGAGGGCGACCACCGGCAATATTACGCCAGGATGAACCAAATCCGTAATTAATCATAACCGGTTCTTTTCCGGCTTCAGCCAAATATCGAAATAAGGAACTTCCTCCAATTCCTCCACCTGCAATAAATGATTTAACTTCAACTACTTTCATTTTTGGGGTGTAAACATTCGTAACCACTTTCTGATGCTTGTTAGTTGGATAGAGTTCGCCTATAGTAATCTGATTCGATAATGGAGCACGTGGGGTAGGATGACCAAGTAATGTTATTCCTTTGGGACGTAATACTTGTTTTAACCGCAACAAGCATCTTTTTCCACGACATGGCCCCATACCTAGATGGGTAGTATGTTTTATTTCTTCTACCGAAATATATTTTCTGTCGCCTATTACTTTCATCACTTTATCTAACGTAACATCATCGCAATGGCACATATATATTTCATCATCCGTTTTTTCCTTGTAAGATTTTAGATTTAGTTTTTCCGGATAGTTTTCTTTAACAATAAATCCGCGCACCTTAATAAGTTCTTCTTTGGATATACCTTGTGTTTTTATTCGCGCTATGTTTGTAAGATTTTTCTTTTTTAAGATTTTATCAATTTTCCCTTCTCCAATTTTATTGGCATAATTATCAACTAAGAAAACATCAGAACCTTCCGAAACATTTAATTCCAAAGGAAGAAAGAGTGTTTCTTTGTTTAAATTATATCCGAAAATAGCTAATCCCGGACATTGATAAACACAATCCATACAACCGATACATTTATCGAAATCTATTTGAGGAACGGTACTAGTAGAAGATTTTGTAATGGCTCCATGTGGACAAGCAAAAGCACAGGGGTTACAAGAGAACCCGTACAAACAATCAATTTGAACAAAGGGTTTTTCCATTCGTTCTTTAGTCGGTGTGTGGGGTTGTTCAATTATTTTGGCTGGATGTTGTTGCGAATCAAAATATTCTTTAGATACGGTAAGGTAAGCATTATAATCGTAGCTTTTAGCCATCGTATCTAATATTTCGTAGGCTACTTGTTTTCCTCTTAAAACCGCACTTGTTCCTTCTCCTATGCGTATTGCATCGCCTGCGCCGAAACATTTTCTGCCAAACATTTCACGACCTTTTATAAGAAGGTCGTTATCGGGAATAAGACCGGTACAAATATTAATTGCATCAATTCCTTCAATAATTTTTTCGGTTCCGGGAATAGGTTTAAAATTTTTAGCTTCTACAATAACCGCACCTGTAACGCCATCATGATTTTTATTTGGGATGGCTTCAATGATTAAGTGCGAAAGAATTACAGGAATACCAAGTCGACGAACTCGGTTTGCTTGTACCGGAAACCCCCCTTCGTGTGGCATTGCTTCTACAATGGCTTTTACTTTAGCTCCTGCCTGGGTTAACTGATAACTGGTAAGATATCCAATATTCCCTGCTCCTACAGTCAGTATATTTTTCCCTAATAAGGTTAACTCCATATTCATCATTTTCTGAATAACGGCAGCGGTATAAACGCCCGGTAAATCATCGTTATGGAAACTGGGAAGAAAAGGAACAGCACCGGCAGCTACTACAAAATATTCACAGTCTATATAAAATATTTCCTGTGTTTTCATGTTTTTTACCGCAATACGGTTATTTTCGAAAATATCCCATACGGTACTGTCTAAAAATATTCCGGTATGATCATCGCCAGCAAGTATTTTAGCTATTTCAAACCCTCTCATACCGCCATATTTCTTTTCCTTTTCAAAGAAAAAGAACTGGTGGGTTTGCATATTAAATTGTCCGCCAATTTGTGAATTACTGTCAACTACTATATTGGGGATTTTCGATTCATTTAATATTTCACGACAGGCGAGCCCTGCAGGTCCTGCTCCAATAATAACAACAGCTGTTTTGTAAACCTGGATTGCATTTTTTGATGAATAATTTGATGCTTGAGGAACATATTCTTTCGGTATTTCCTGAACCGATTTAATGCCATCGCAAGTGGTAATACATATTCTTTTTATTTTGCCGTCAACCAGCATTTCACATGCCCCACATTTTCCAATGCCGCATTCCAGACTACGTTCTCTGTTGTCTATACTATGTGAATGAATTGGATATCCGGCTTGATGAAGAGCTGCTGCTATAGAAAAACCTTTTTCTCCGGTAACTTCTTTTCCGTTATAGAGAAAAACATGTTTCTCGTTTTGTCCAATTGAAATAATAGGATGCTTTTCAATTTTATGCATAAATATTTTGTTTAGATAGGCTTTGTTAGTAGATAATCGTTAATTATTAATATATAAAAATGAAAGATAAATTTTACTACATAATTGTAAATCAATTTGCAAAATTAGATGTTTTTAAATTCACAATTCATTTTTAACATAAAATATTTTAAAGATAGGAAAGTATCTGGGTTTAAAATGTTTATTTAAGAATATAAACAAAATACTTCATTTTAGAGCCTCTCACCGGAGTTCTTGCCTCGCCTTGGCGGGGAAAAGGCGACCTTTTAGAGTGTCTTAACCCCTAAATAGCCGTCATTATTTTAAATTTACAATTGGTATTACATTTGTAGCATAAATTTAAAAAATTATGAAAAAAAGTTTTTTTATTTTATTATGCCTTGTTACGCTCTTAAGCAGTTGTATCGAAATT
>Ga0116171_10002764_pt1 | contig 16501 bp, 5 predicted proteins | sample AD_JPNHW2_MetaG_FD_89798 | JGI IMG/M metagenome (GOLD analysis project Ga0116171, IMG submission 89798) | Active sludge microbial communities of municipal wastewater-treating anaerobic digesters from Japan - AD_JPNHW2_MetaG | ecosystem: Engineered > Bioreactor > Anaerobic > Digestate | place... | reverse complement strand
ATTCGTGGCCATGCCAACCGCGATGCCCGAAGCGCCGTTCACGAGCATATTGGGAAGCGCTGAAGGCAGCACGAGCGGCTCCTGTAAGGAACCGTCAAAATTCTCGGTGAACTCCACCGTGTCCATGTCGAACTGCTTCAGGATTTCCACCGCGGCTTCGGAAAGACGGGCTTCGGTATAACGCATAGCTGCCGGGGGGTCCCCGTCAATGCTTCCGAAGTTACCTTGTCCGTCCACCAGCGGATAGCGCTCGGAAAAGTCCTGCGCCATGCGAGCCATCGCTTCGTATACCGCGGAATCGCCGTGGGGGTGATATTTCCCCAGCACCTCGCCAACGATTCTGGCCGATTTCCGGTGCGGTTGGTCTGGACGAACACCCATGTCGTACATCGCGTACAGGATGCGCCGCTGCACCGGTTTTAGTCCGTCGCGGGCGTCTGGCAGCGCGCGGGAGACAATCACGCTCATAGCATAGTCCAGGTAGGACTGCTGCATTTCGGTGTTGATGTTAATTTTCTTGATAGAGGTTGAATCCATAAAAAGCTCGCTTCATCGAAAATTCCAGGGGTGTCAAATCCGGCATAAATATAGCATAAAAAAACCCGGAGCGTATCAGGCTCCGGGTCGGGTAATTCTTGATGCTGCCGGTTTACTCTTCGTCTTCCCTAAGGTCGTCAAGCTCCGGATCATCATCCGCATCGGAATAGTCATCCGCCGCAGAATCTTCTTCCTCATTTAAGGCCAGTACAGAACTGTCGTCTTCCATGAAGATGTTCATCTGCTTCACCTGGATGTCTTCTTTACCAGGCTGGGGTTCCACGTTCTGCCCCGCAAAGCGCTCGGGATCAAAGCCTGTGCCCGCCGGAATCAGCTTGCCGATGATGACGTTCTCCTTCAGACCATAGAGCAAGTCTTCCTTGGAAGCAATCGCGGCGCCAGCCAAAACCTTGATGGTGTGCTGGAACGAAGAGGCCGAGAGGAAAGAGTCGGTGTTTAGCGATGCTTTCGACACGCCCAGCAGGACGTTGATAAAGCGCGCCGGCCGCAGCCCTTTGGCGATAAGATCTTCATTAACTTTCCGCAGTTCCAGCCGGTCAACCAGGTCTTGTGGGAGGTACTGTGAGTCGCCTGGGCGGGTAATTTGCACTTTGTTGAGCATCTTGCGGATAATCACTTCAAAGTGCTTGTCGTTAATATTCTGACCCTGGGTGCGATAGACCTTCTGAATTTCAGTCATCAGATACAGTTCGGTCGCCTCGCGGCCTTTGATGTGCAGAATGGTATGCGGGTTCAGCGAACCTTCGGTCAACGGTTCTCCGCCTTCCACAATCTGGCCTTCTTTCACCGTCAGTCTGGCGGTCGGAGGGATGTCGTATTCTTCGGTCTCGCGGTTCTCGTAGGAAACAATTACGTTGTTGTCTTCGATGCGAACACGCCCGGCGTGCTGGGCGCCGATGGTCGCGTCTTCCATGCTCGCGAGCACATCGCCGATGGAGACTTCACCCTCATCCTGAACCTGGACCTGCCAGCCTTCCGGAATTTCATAGGTGTCGGAGGTCATTTCGCTGTGGTCCACGCGGATGATGCGCTGGTCGGGATTCTTGGGAGACTGAATCAGGTGCACAACACCCTTGATGCGGCTGATAACAGCTTCGCCCTTTGGCATTACACGCGCCTCGAAAAGCTCTTCAACGCGCGGGAGACCGGTCGTAATATCGCCTGCGGCGGCAACACCGCCGGTATGGAAGGTACGCAGGGTAAGCTGGGTTCCAGGTTCGCCAATGGACTGCGCTGCCACAATACCGACTGCCGCACCGAGGTTGACCATTTTTCCGCGCGCCAGGTCCATGCCGTAACAGCGGGCGCACACACCGTGCAGCAGTTCGCAGGTGAGCGGGGAACGCACTTTGATGGTCTGAACACCAGCCTGCAAGATGACGCGCTGGAGTTTGTAGTCAATCAGCTCGTTCCGCCCGGCAAGCACCTCGCCCGTTTTAGGATGAACAACGCTCTCGGCTAACAAGCGGCCGTAAATGCGTTCGCCAAATGACTGCCCGGCGACGTCATCCTTCGCGTTGATATAGATGCCTTCTTCCGTACCGCAGTCTTCGTTATTGATAATCATATCCTGCGCGACGTCGACCAGACGGCGGGTCAGGTAACCAGCGTCAGCCGTACGCAGCGCGGTATCCGCCAAACCTTTGCGCGCACCGTGCGTGGAAATGAAGTATTCCAACGCGGTCAGGCCTTCACGGAAGTTCGAGCGAATAGGCATTGGGATGATGCGCCCGGAAGGATCCGCCATCAAACCGCGCATGCCGGCCAACTGGGAAATCGGGCTGAAACCGCCCTTGGTCGCGCCGGAGTTCGCCATGGTGGCAAGGTTGCCGTTGGGGTCCAAATGCGCTTTGACCGCTTTACCAACTTCTTCGGTGGCGTCCTGCCAGATTTTGATGAAGTTCTGGTTCTGTTCATGTTCCGTCTGCAGACCCCGGCGGTAAGCTTTTTGAGCTGTCTCGACCTTCAGGAGCGCTTCCCTGATGATGTCGGCTTTTTCAGGCGGGACCTCGATATCCGCGACGGCAAGCGTCGAACCGCTTTGGGTGGCATACCGGAAACCGATATCCTTGATTTTGTCCGCGACGTCGGTTGTTTCTTCGTCATTCAGAAGCTCGTGAATTTCCGCAATCAAATCGCGGATACCGCCCTTGTCGAGCGTCCGGTTGATAAAGCGGATTTTGTCAGGCAGTATGTCATTGAAAATTGCCCGACCCACAGTCGTCTCTTGCAGCCGTTTCTCCGCCTCAGAAAGGCGTTCCGGTTTATCCGAATCGGAATACCAGCTCTCCACCACCAGTTTAATGCGTGTGTGCAGTTCCACCTGCCCGAGTTGGTAGGCCAGAATAACTTCATCAATATTGGCAAAAGCCCTGCCGTCGCCCTGTTTCGGTCTGTTGGCAAGCATGGTCAGGTAATACACACCCAGGACCATATCCTTTCCAGGAGAAATGATAGGTTCACCGCTGGCTGGTTTGAGCAGATTTTTGCTGGCCAGCATATACTGACGGGCTTCTGAAACCGCTTTGTCCGAAAGCGGCAGATGTACAGCCATCTGGTCGCCGTCAAAATCAGCATTAAACGCTGTGGTCACCAGTGGATGCAGTTGAATCGCGCTGCCTTCAATCAGGATAGGTTCAAACGCCTGGATACCCAATCTGTGCAGGGTCGGGGCGCGGTTAAGCAGCACGGGACGCCGCTGAATGACTTCTTCCAAGACTTCCCAGACTTCCGGCCGGTTGCGCTCGATAAACTTCTTCGCGCCTTTCAGATTGTGGGCATAGTGGTGTTCTTCCACCAGGCCGGCGATTACGAAGGGTCTGTACAGTTCCAGCGCCATTGTTTTCGGCAGACCGCACTGATATAGCTTCAGATTCGGACCGACCACGATTACAGAGCGCCCGGAATAATCCACGCGTTTGCCCAACAGGTTTCGGCGGAAGCGGCCTTTCTTGCCTTTCAGCATGTCGCTCAGGGAGCGCAGTTCACGGCGGCCGCGCCTGGAGAGCATGCGCCCGCGCTGGGAATTGTCTATCAGGGAATCCACGGCTTCCTGCAGCATGCGCTTCTCGTTGCGCACGATAACATCCGGCGCGCCAAGTTCCAACAAGCGCTTGAGGCGGTTGTTGCGGTTGATGACGCGGCGGTACAGGTCGTTCAAGTCAGAGGTAGCAAAGCGGCCGCCGTCGAGCTGGACCATCGGGCGCAGGTCGGGCGGAATAACCGGCAGAACCGTGAGAATCATCCACTCGGGAAGGTTGGACGAACGGCGGAAAGCTTCGACAACTTTCAAGCGGCTGGTGGCTTTCTTCCGCTTTTGCTTGCTGCGGGTCGTGCGCACTTCCTGCCACAGGTCCTCGGCCAGGGCATTCAAATCAAGGCGGTGCAGGATGTCGTGGAAAGCTTCTGCGCCCATATCGGCCTTGAAGACCTGCCCCCAGCGTGACTTGAGCTCGCGATAGCGGGCTTCACTGAGGAAAGTGAAAGGCTGCAGTTCGTAGAGCTCGTCGCGCAGCTTCGCGTTTTCGGTCTTGGTAACAGCTTCCTGGTCCTCAAGCTGGTTGCGGATGCCTTCCATAATCAGGTCAACTTCCGCGCGGATGGCTTCTTTCTGGAGTTTCAGTTCCTCAAGTTTGATTTGCTTCTCATTCCGCAAATCCTTCTCAAGGTCTTCCATGCGGTCCTTGACGATTCTCTGCACGCGGGAAATATGCTTTGAGGCGACTTCCTCATTGGCTTCCACCAAAACTTTTTCGAAATTTTCCAGAGAGAAGACGATCGGCTTGTGGATGGTCTTGCCGACTTTTTCAGTCAGTTCGCGCTCCACGCGCTGGCCCTCGGCAATCACAGGCTCAAACAAGCTGGAAACCTGCTCGTCATACTCATTTTCGATGGCTTCCACACGGCCATCCAGCTCGCGCAGTTGGCGGTCGCGCTGTTTCTTAGCTTCGGCAATCTGCCCGTTAACTTTTTCAATTAATTCGCGTTCGGACAGGCTGATTTCGTCCTCGAGCCGCTTCAGAGCTTTCTGGCGAGCCTCTTCATCCACATAGGTCACGATATATTGGGCGAAGTACAGGACTCTATCCAGATTGCGCCGGGAGATATCCAGAAGCAAGCCGAGATGAGACGGAACTCTGCGCGTGTACCAGATATGCGCGACAGGCGCTGCAAGTTCAATGTGACCCATGCGTTCGCGCCGAACGCTCGCTTTTGTCACTTCAACGCCGCATTTATCGCAGACGACGTTTTGGTATTTTTTGTTTTTGTATTTACCGCAGTAACACTGATAGTCCCTGGTGGGGCCAAAAATCGCTTCGCAAAACAAGCCGTCCTTTTCCGGGCGCAAACGGCGGTAGTTAATCGTCTCAGGTTTCAGAACTTCACCATAGGACCATCCGCGAATTTTTTCGGGGGAAGCAAGGTTGATACGAAGTGCTTTCATTTGTTTATTTTCCACGCGAGCCTCCATGTCGTGAGCGAGGGTATCAACACGAAAAAGAAACTGAGAGTTTTCTTCCCAGATTCTGCGTTTTTCGTGTGTTAGGTTATTTCATGCAAATTATTATTATACTAAAGAATAGTTGTCGCTGTCAAGTTTTTCTCGCCAATACTAAAGACTTCTACCACCCCTTTATCCTTTCCTGACAGGTATTTCCAAAGTAAATGTGCTGCCTTCTCCCAATTGGCTTTGTACCCTGATTGTACCACCATGCTTGTCCGCGATGGATTTCACAATCGCAAGACCCAAACCCCGGCTGGAGCCTTCGATGCTGTCCGCCTCCTCGACGTGGAAGAAGCGCGTAAACAACTTGGGTTGGTCCAGGGGGGCAATGCCTTTGCCGTGGTCCTGAACCGTGAGACTGAGCTTTGCGCTGTCCTTCGCGGCGCTTACCAGCACCTCTCCCCCGATGGGGCTGTACTTAATCGCGTTCTCCACCAGATTGAAAACCGCCTGATGCAGCAGGAGCCTATCCGCGGTGAAACGCGGGTTTTTTAAGCCGGTAAAGTTGGTTTTGATGCTGACTTTTCGCTGCGTTGCCTGCAATTCCAGCAGGGTCAGGACTTCCTCAATCATTTCCTTCAGGTCGAAGCTGGTGAATTTAACCCCGCCATCTGAATCTAACATCTCCAGGCTGAGGACCTTGCTTACCAATCTGGACATGTTTTCAATACTTAATCGGATGCGGTCGATGAACTTGACCTGTTCCTCGCTCAGGTTCCCGATATTCTCCAACAGACTCAGGTAGCCGCGTACTTGCGAAAGTGGGGAGCGCAAATCGTGGCTGATATTGGTTACAAACTCGTTCTTTTGCGCGTTGAGGCGTTTCTGCGAAGAGGTGTCATTGAAGATCAGCAAGCGCCCGCGCATTCCGCCGGTCGGATGGAGAGGCAGCGACTCAACCTCAAACTCCCGTTCGCCGGCTGTGACGACGAAAGGTTTAGCGCTAATTCCGTTGGCAGGCTCAGCCCCGGCTTCAGGAAATGCGAGGCTGAAAGGCACCGGCTTTGTGCCATGCTGACCGTTTGTCTCGATCAGCTGCCTGGCTGCCGCGTTGCCCAGAACCACGCTGCCGGCGTTATCCAACACCATGACAGGCTCGGGAAGCGAATCGAGCGCGGCGGAAAGAGCAGTCTTTTCATTCTGAAGGCGGCCGTACTGCTCCTTGGCGCTCAGCACTGCCGAAGCACGGTAAGCCAGCTGTTGGTAGAAGCGGATATCTTCCTGCGAAAACCAATGGTTCTGTTCAAAACCAACCCACAGGATACCCTGAGTGACGTCTTCGCTTTTCAGGCGCAGCGCGGCGATGGACTGCGGGTACGGCATGCCGGAAGAAAGGCCAAAGTACTGGTCCACCTTCAGGTCGCTCAAAATCAGTTGATCCTGGCTGCCGAGCTTATCGAGAATCATCGCGTCCAGGTACGCGTATACCCGGGTTTGTTCGCCCTGACCAAGGCGCAGGCGCATTTCAACCTGCTGATCGCCAAATCCCGGACTAAGCAAAACCAATCGCGCAGTGGAGGCATCCCTGCCCAAGGCGGCGCGCAGGATGGAAGAGAGCACCAGGTCATATCCCTCGCGGGAATAATGCGAGGGGTCCAGAGAAAGTAGGCGGGTTTGCGTGTCATTGCGCAGGCGCAGATTTTCGCGCAGGTCATCCAGCGCTTTTGCGAGTTTTGCTTCAGCCGGGTTATGAACTTCGAAGTTAATCGCCCGGTCGTAGCGCCCTAAAGTCAGCCGCTCAATTTGCGCGATAGTTTGCTTTATCGGGCTGTGTACTTCCCACTCCGCCAGGTAATCCATCGGGTTCCATTCGCTGCCCAGCCAGCGCTGCAGCAATTCGCAGGCAGCGCCGCCAACCAGCGCGGACGGAAGCAGCACAGCGCTGACGAGCACAAACTGCTCCAGAATGGTCATCAAATCATTCTGACCATAGCTCAAGGAGACCACCAGACGCATAACCAGCATCACCGGGAGCGCCAGCAGGTACGCAAGCAGCGCGTTAATCAGGGGCTTGTACCTGCTTTGCCCGCTGGCGCGCATCTCCGTCCGCCGTGAGAGCGTGATGAACAGCACCGTCAGGACGGCGAACTGCAGTACCACGCTGAAATCCTGACCGAATAAGAGCCATTGCGAAAGCCCTGAAACTACTGCCAGCGCCACGGCAGCCGGCGGACCCACAAAGCCGAGCGCTGTGAAAGCCGGGATGAGCGCGAGCAGGGAGGTCTGTGCAGGGAATTGACTTCCGTCAAAACTTATGAAAAAGCCACGAAAGGGTGTAAATCGCGCGAAATAATTGCATGGAAGCAGCAAAATTGCCAGCAGCGCCAGCCAGCGGATTTCTTTCTTTCCGGGATTAAGAGGAGGTCTCAGGCTCTTCCAAAGTCCAAAGAGGGCGCCGCCTGTAAGGACAGCGCCAAGTATCCATATCGCCGCAGGCAGCGGTGCCAATGGAGACGGCGCTAATAGAACTGCTGATACGTGAAAAAAAACGGTCATATCCCAAGGATTATTATAGCACCTCCCCCAGCAGAAAAAACCGGTAAACCCGGGTTAGGGAACAGGCGCTGCCGGCGATTCTATCAGTGCGAGGATGCGTTCAACAACCTGCGCAGCGCTTAGAGCTTCTGTGTTAATGACCACCGCGTCATCCGCAATTTTCAACGGAGCATATTTTCGCGAGGAATCGATTTTGTCCCGCCTGCGCAGTGAAGCCACCACTTGTTGGTAGGTAATCGAGCTGCCGCGGGCCTTTTCCTCCTCATACCTCCGCCTGGCGCGGACTTTCAGAGAGGCATCCAGGTAAATTTTTAGTCCGGCATCCGGTAAGACCACCGTGCCGATATCCCTGCCCAGCATAACGATCTTGCCCCTGGAGGCAATTTTCCGTTGTTGCAAGGTCATCGCCGCCCGTACTCCCGGATAGGAGGAAATGAGCGAAACGTGCTGATTGACCTCCGAAAGGCGGATATCCCAGGTGTGGTCCTCGTGATTGATGAGCACGTCAAACCCGCGGCCGTCTGAGACACTACCCGGCTGCACGTCAATTTCGATGGTCTCGGCCAGCCGCGTGATCGCAGTCTCATCCTGCGGATCAAGGCCTTTGGCTAACGCCAACCAGGTGACCGCGCGGTACATGATGCCCGTATCCAGGCAAAGATAACCCAGCTTTTCTGCCAGCGCCGCACCTACCGTGGACTTTCCGCTCGCGGCTGGACCGTCAATCGCGATGATTTGTGGGGCTTCCGCAGCCATCTCTTTTCCTGGCATTATGGTAAAGCTCCTGTCATCAGATCCTGACGGATCCAGAGATAATAACTGAAACTTTCAGCGGGCAGGCTCTTGCTTACAGCCGCTCTGAGAATTTCCACCGGTGTAAATTTTTCCCATGGTACTCGGCCGGGGCTAAACATTTGGATTCCGCGGTAACTATCCGCCGCCTTCTGTTGATCGGGTGCAGCCGTAATCAGGATTTCTGGCGGGTAATTTTCAGGGAGTACGGATAAAACCTCTACCCGGCCGTAATCCCGGAAATCCCAACGTAAATCCGCCAGCTGCGGGTCCGTGATGACAACTCTCGAAACCTGTGCTTCCAGTTTGCCGGACTTTTCGATTTCCCTGAGCAGTAAACTTTGCGCGTCCGCATTCACCCACACGTTAGACTCTGACCAGACCAGGGCGGAATAGGGGTCGGATGGTTTTAACGCCAGAAAAGTGAGACTGAGGCTGAACGCGAGGAGGCTAAGCACTACAGCGCTGAGAATCCCTTTGCGCGCGGTCTGCAAGGACCAACCCATCATAACCAGGAAAAACACGAAAACTAACAGCAGTAAACCCAGTACGAAAGCAATTGCGCCGGGGCCGAAAGTTAATCCGGCTTGCGTCGGATTTACCAGGTTCTTCGCGCTAAGCGCCAGATATCCGCAGAGCGCCATCCCCAGCAAGAATGCGCCCAAGGCAATATCTCGTCGTCCCGCTTCCAGTTGGACCTGCTTTTCGAGCGTTCGCACCGCCTGCAGCCATAATAAAAACTGCAGCAGCGCGTATCCGGCTGTTCCCTGGTTTCGGAAAAGCAAAATCGCAAGGAGGGTGATTCCAGCGAGCAGGCTGACAAGCTGCCCCCATCGCTCTTTCTCTCTCCAGGCGGAAAGTGAAGCAGGAAAAGCCAGGATTAAGACCGGTAAGCTATACGCAATCAGCCTGTATATTGGGAGTGTTAGCGCAGTTTTGGTCATTTCATGGCTGGATGGCCATAAGCGAGCCAATCCGCCGGCAATCCCACTGAGACCCGCAGGATTTAGCAGAAATGCGCTGGCCAGGAGGAAGAGGCTGACAGCAAAACTCACCGCGGCAGTTTCCCGAAAAGCTTTGGTCCGGAAAGGGCAGGCGTTTGTAAGGCCGCTTAGGTCTGCCTGCTTGCCTGCCAACAGGAAAAGCCCAAAACCTACGCCACTAACCAGCAGGATTATCCAGAACCAGGGCCCGCTTAACCAGGCCAGCGCCAGAGCAATCCCCAACCCGACAGGCTTGCGCGCGACAAAGAAGATGAGCGCCCAGATTAACCCGACGATCAGAAAGATGGCCCCCCCAGCCAGTCGTGAGAGCGTGAACAAGACAGGGTCAAAGGCGAATGCCGCAGCTAACAAAACTGCCTGGAGCGAACCTACCCGACGGCGGAAAAAGAGCGGCGCAAGCGCCAGGCTGGAGCCCGCCAGCGCGGGCCACAGACGCGCGAAGAACGACGAAGCCCGCAGCAGGAAAAAGGTCAGGGAGGTCAAGCCCTCGTAAGCCGGGCTGGCGGCTGTGCCAACGGGAACACCTTTCGCCACAGAGAACGCAGAGCAGGCGTTTTGCGCTTCTTCAGAGCTGAAGGGGACGCTGCCCAGCTGGTTTAGGCGCAGGCAAAGACCGGCAAAGAAAATTGCCAGAATTATCAGACGCGCGTCCGCGTACCAGCGTTTTGACCCGCCGACAAAAATTTCTTCAGGCATGCTTATTTCTCCGGTGCGTAAAGGTATACGCGCGCATTCGCGGAATCATAACCGAGGCTGAGGTGTTCGGCAAATTTTGCCTCGTCCAAGGCGTAAGTGCGGGCTTCCAATTCTCCAACGTAAACATAGGCAATATTATACTTGTCGAGCACCGCCCTGGCTTCGTCCCAGTCGTGCGTGCTGTACAAAACCCGAACGTCTTCCTGTCGGGTGCCCATCTCCTCATATCCGCCGCGCCACTGCGCCACATGCCCTATCCATCCCAGAACGGTGGGCATCCCGGAAAAAGTGGAAACGGATGCGTAAGTCGTATAGCTGCCGCCGGTATCCGCTACCGCTTCCACCATCACCCCCAGGGGCTGCTGCTGCAACCAATCCACAGCCTGCATCTGGTCCGGCCATGTATCCCGGTAGAACTGCGAGCCGTCCAGCGTGAGCTGCTCCAAGGAAGGCGAGCCGCCCAACTTATTCCAGGTGGACACGACCGGATACACCAGCCCAGCCGCGAACGCGCATACGCACAATGCCGCCAACGCAGCCGTTTTGCGGCCTGTGAGGAGCTCCACAAACGCCCATAAGAATCCCAGAACGAAGATTCCAGCGATAATAAAATCTAGCGGCGCGCTTCCGAAAGCGCCCAGGTTTTGATTGAAGCGCAGGAAGGTATCATCTGCCCGATACAGCCCCAAAAAGGCGGCTGCCGTGCCGAGCAGGAGCATCAGCGCCGGGATTAACCGCTCCCAGGCCCTTGCGCTGCCGCGCGCTTCAAAAAACCGTGCCGTGAAATACGCCCCAGCAGCCGACCACAGGATCCAGGCCTGGAAATAGAACTTGAAAATGGTGTTCATGCGCGTCCCGAACTGGTCGCGCAGATACACGAACTCCGGCGCAAGCGTCAGCAGCCCGCCCAGCAGCACCAGGAAGATAACAAATACATCCACAGTCCGTTCCGGCAGCTCACGAACCGGACTTTCCTCCATCGAAGATGAGCTTCCGGGCTTTATCAGCGCGCTCAAGCCCAGAAAAAGCAGCAGAAACAGCGTGATGCCGGTGCCGGGCGCTTTCAGTCGGGCAATTAAAGCCTCAGACAGCAGGTTTTGCCCTACGGCGGGGCCTTGCAGCGAGAGAATAAACTGGCCGAGTTCTGGCAAGCGGGTGGACATGAATGCTATCCCCCAGGAGAACACGAACAGCGCCGCGAATAGCGCGCAGGTTATCCAGAATGCCGTCAGAAACCCGTGCTTTTCTTTATTACGCTGCAGCTGCCAGCCAAGACCCAACAGGATTGGGACCAGCAGCGGACCAAACATGATCCAGAAATGTCTTCCCAGCGTAAAGAACGCCAGGCTGGGCAAAATTCCGCCCGCCTGGGAGGAGAAACTGAGGTAAAAGGGCAGATACGCCGCGATTGCCAGGACGGCCATGCCAAAACAAAGCAATAAAAACTCGATGATGCGTTTTCCGCTCCAGCCGTACGCCAACCAACGCCGATAAACCAGCGCAGCCGCAATCAACGCCAGATAGAATGGAAAGTCCCAGGTATTCAGGAAAGCTATCCCGCCCAGGCTGAGCACCGCCAGCAGCATTTCGGGCAGACTCCACGGCAGCGCCCAGCGCCAAATTCGGGTCTTTCCTTCCCAGCCGCCCAGGATGGCGTTGAGCGCCTGCCCAACGGCCGCCAACACGAAAGGCATGCCCAACACATGCGGGTGGATATCCGAAAGCAGGTACGAAAAGAACGGGAATTCGTCGATGACTTCCAGCGCATTACCGTTCAGCTGAAAATCTTGTACGACGCGGCTGGCGCCCCACCACTGCACCCCGCCCCAACGCAGCGGAAACCAGGAAAAATCCGGGTTGACACCGCTGATTTCCTTCAATTTCAGCCAATCCCAAAAAGTGGAGCTGAAAGCGCCGTCCGCTGCAGTAGTATAGAACAAGCCGCGGGCGTGCATGACGTCCAGGATTCCGTGCCAGTTGGAGACAATCAACAGCAGTGCCGGCGCCAACAGGCTGAGGGTATAAATCCAGACGGGCTTTTTCGCGCTGTTTTTGTGGCGTGCAGCCAGAAGGTCGAATAGCAGTCCATAGGCCGCGGCGGCGGTCAGCGCGAACCACAGCGCCGCCACCAGGTTGTACCCAACCGCTGATAAAGAACCCGTCACGCGGATGAGCATGGCCGCCAGAACGTATCCGAAGTAATAATATGAGATAGCATACCCTGAAAGCCAGGGGTCGTTGGGTGGAAAAGACGGGGAACGCAAGATGGCGTTGATGAATGCCATTTCCATCGGTTTCTCAGTCCCGAGAATCGCGGGATTGGCAGCGCGCACGAATGCCCACAGCGCGAAAGCGAACAGAAACAGCCCTTCAACGCATAGAATGAGTTTCCGGTTTCTGCGCACCCAGTCTGCCAGTTCCTTTATTCCTCCGCGCCCCAGCAAAGCCAAATTAAGCACGGCAAGCAGAAGCAGAGCCGTCAGCTGACCGGCCAGGTCGTTGTTCAACAGCTTCAGCGAGGTCAGCAGCCAAAAGCTGTATCCCCACAAGAGCAGTCCTATCGGGCGGCTGAGCGCGAACCCGCGGCTGGGCAGCGCCTTGAACAAGCGCCGGGTCAAGGGCAGGTTCAGCCAACCGAGTATCATCGCCAATGCATACCATTTGAGCAAGTCGACCAAGTTCACCTCACCTTATAAATTAGCGTGCTGTCGTATTGAAAAACCTGATCCCAAAGGATGCCGTCTTGCGCTTCGAATTTTTCCAGTCCGCCGCCGGGGTAGAAAGCTTTTTCCAACCGGCCAACGATGATGTAACTGACCTGATATTTTTCCAGAAATTCTCTCACAAAATCAAGGTCATTAGTGAGATAAAACTGGTTGACCTCATCCACTCGGTTCTGTACCGCGTTATTCTGCAAAATTGCGCGCTGCTGGCGTTGGTGGTAATTCCACCCGACCACCCCGGGCAGGCCGGTATAGATCGTATAACGGTTGCCCCAGCGGTATTCGTACGCCTGGGCTTCCACGATAACCGGCGACCCGCTGACATGATCCTGCATCCAGCGGATGCAGAAGTAATCATCCTCCAGCGGCATGTCCACGCCCATATCGTAATAGTTGGAGCTCTGCATGTACTCCATTCCGTCCAGCGTTTTCGGAGCGGCTGGGTTCATGCGGTCGTTTATCTTATCCGTGGTGCCCAGCAGCGGGAAGAGCAGCGCGCTTGCCGCAAGCAAAATCAGCGGAAGTTGGAATAAGAGCTGCGTGCGCAGCGTCCATTTGTGCTGGTCTTTCCACAGCAACCCCAGGCCGCTGCCAGCTGCCAGCGCCATCAACAGCCAGGCTTGCATATACAGCTTGAAAACCACGTTCATCCGCCCGATGTCCCCCACCAGGTAGACCAGCTCCACCACCAGTGTCTCCAGCAGCGCGGTCGCAATCATGAAGAACATCAGCTTCTTCGCGTCGCTTTGCCCTGACCGTAAGATTAAGGCCAGCGACCACAAGCACAGCGGAAGCACGATGATTGCTGCGCTCACTTTCATCAACAAAAGCATCATCAACACGCCGCCGAAGAGTACGCCCATAATTTTTAGCATGGTCTGATGCGGTTCAAGCTTCTTAAGCGCAGAGAGCGGCGTTACCGCCAGCCACTGGTATGTTTCCCAGGCGTACCAAAAAACGACAATAAAGAGCAGCAGCCCCCAATGCGTAAAGTAAGAGCTTAGCGGCGTCCGGTCGCCAGTCCAGAATCCAATCTGGCTATAGCCGGGGTGAAACAACCGGTTGAATGGCGCGTACAGCAGCATGCTGAGCACGGTCAGGAGTGCAATCATGCCGGCAGCAGGCAGCAGCTTGCTCACCCATTCCCGGCACAGGATTTTTGCAGGCTTCAGGTACTTCCAGCCGCAGTAGCCAAGCACAAAAAGGTTCAGCAGCAGAAAAGTGTAGTAATCCCAGGTGTTCGTCGGTTTCAATGCGCCGATAACAAGCGCGCCGATGAAAAAGCTGAGGGCGAAACCAAGCCATTTTTCCACGCGGTTCCCGCCCCATTTGCATTTTGAGAGCAGCACCGAAAGCCCCCAGCCTACCGCGAAGACCGCGATGGGCATAGCAATCAGGTGGGCATGCAAATCAGCGTAGAGGAAGGTGAAATAAGGGAATTCCGTGATGGGGTCCCCCGGAATCACCCGGCTGGGGAACCAATACCAATCCCCCGGGTAGAGCGGCATTGGGGTGCCTTTGAGCAGCTGCCCAAAGCCTTTGAAGAGCCAGGAAAGCCTGCTGAACACGCCGGCTCCGTCAACGGCCGTGCCGCCTGCGCCCATCACTTGCAGCGTTTGCGAAAGGAGCTTGACCGTGCCCAGATTGCCGACAAAAGCCAGCAGCAAGGCTGTGCACACGCCTGCCGCGAAGGGCCTGCCAAAAGGTCTGCGGAGTTCCGCGGCATTTTCACCGTCCCGCGCGGCTATCATCGCGCGGGTGATGTTCCAGCCCACGCTGTACGCGCCAATGACAAGCAGCGAGTACCACAGCGGCAGGATGATGTTGTAGGCCACGGATGGAATGATGCCCAGCAGTTTGACCGGCATCCCCAGGATAACAAAGCCGTAGTAGTAGTAATTTATATACCCGCCGGCAAACCAGGGATCATAAGCCGGGAAAGTCGTACTTTTAATCACCGCGTTAAAGTAGGAAAAGTCCATCGGCTTTTCGCCGCCCTTGTACGGATGCCACAGGTCCGGGTTGTTGTAGCGCACCCACAGGAAGAAAAGGAAGGCAGCCAGAGCGAGCACTTCGATGACAAGGTAATGCTTCCAGTTTTGCTTCACTTCCGGCCATAGCTTGCGCCAGCCAAGAACCGCAGCAAGTACGCCAGCCAGGGCAATCAGCGCACAAATAGCGCCGATAAGCGTTCTGCTTACGGCAAAACCGCTTGAGCCCAGGATAAAGGCAAACCAGGCAATCAGCAAAAAGCCCGCTAACCTGCTAAAGGCATAACCCTTATCTGCTAATCCGGGCAGCGCCAACCTTAGGATGGGATACACGAAGAGGCCCAACCCAAAGCTGAAGAGGTAAAAAAGCGCGACCGCCGCGCTCTGGCTGAGGTTAACTAGCGACAGCCTATCGAACAAGGTGCTCCAGGTTCCCCCCTCGCGTTGTACGGCCAAAGCGCTGCTGCTGAGCATCAGGTTGTTGGCTCTGGCGATGCTGGTGTCGTACTTGTCGGCTTGGCGGGGTGTCAGATTGACCACATAGCTAAGGTCCACACTCTCGAAGATTTCCCGGATGTGCACGGCGTCAAAGCCGGCGTTTTTCTTGAAAATCAGCACCTTAGGGTGGTCGTATACGGAAAACGCTTCTTCCGCGAACTGGTCGTTGAACTGCCAGCTTCCCAGGTTCGGATAGGATGTGACGGTTTTGACCAGGTCAAAACCCAGGCTGCCCTGGTACATGCCCGGTTCCGCGGTATTGTAACAGCTTACCAGGTCCAGGTTTTCCGGGCAGCCCAGCAGCTCGCGGTAATAGAAACTTGTCAGCGGGTAGCGTTCCGGAACGCGGGTGGTTGTGCCCCACTGCCGGTTGGAGCTGATGAAGAGGTAATCCCCCTGCTGCAGCAAGTCGATGAAGCGTTCGCGCTTGTCGGCGTTGTCCGGCCAGTAAAGCTCCAGATTCAGGTCGCCGCGGAAAATCCCGCCGTTATCGCTGTACGGCACGTAACCCGGCTCAGAAACAGGCAGCGCGTCATCCCACGAGGACTCGTGCACAGGAGCGACCGAGGAAAGTGCCAGCGCGCCTTTCCCTTCTGTCATCTCCAGCGAGAGACTAACCACCTGCGGGGTAGAAATCCTGAGCGGCTTATCCAATGCGATGCGCGTGCTGGTGCCCTTCCCGCCGCCCATATCGATAAAAGTACCGGAGACTGTGCCGCTAACCGGCTGATTATCCGCCTCCGCGCTGGGACTCAGTGTGATCTTCAGCGTTTTTTCGGCAAAGTTCTGGCTGAGGTCCAGGAGAAAGGGTATTTCCACAGCGTCGATATTTCCGGAGGTCAAGACGCTGACATCCATGTTGTAGGAGTGTGCAGGGCTAATCGTTTCGACGATTTTATCGAGGGACTGGGGCACGAGGGCGCCCGCGCTGTTTCGCACGCTCACTTTTGGGACGCCGCTGAGCATCACCTGCGAATTCGGGTCAGACTGGACAAGACGGATGACATACCCGGCGCCTTTTTCCAACGGAACAGGCGGTTCAAATTGGAATTCCAGCCCGCTGGCGCTGCTGCCCGCGAGGTTCGAAGGAGTCCCGGAGGAAAGCACAGGCAGCGTGAGGGGGGCGCCCAAATCGCTCGCGCGCTCGATCGTGACAGTAAAGCGGTTGAAAGCGCCTTGCGCACTCAGGTATTGCGCGGTGGGAATTGAAAAGCTTTCCAGCCCGCCGTCTGTCCAACT
>Ga0116171_10002762_pt1 | contig 16509 bp, 11 predicted proteins | sample AD_JPNHW2_MetaG_FD_89798 | JGI IMG/M metagenome (GOLD analysis project Ga0116171, IMG submission 89798) | Active sludge microbial communities of municipal wastewater-treating anaerobic digesters from Japan - AD_JPNHW2_MetaG | ecosystem: Engineered > Bioreactor > Anaerobic > Digestate | place... | reverse complement strand
TCGAGAACGGCGCCCGCCGGCCCGTGGTCCAGCTTCACCCGGCGGGCCTGCGGCTGAGCCGCGAGGAGCTCGATGAGCTGACCGCCGCGGTGCAGGGGGAAGCCGGGCGACTCCTGGCCGCCGGCACCGTGGACGCCGACGATGCGAGCCTTACAATGGAGCGGTGGCTACGGCGAGAGCTGCGTCGGCGCTGCGGGCAGCGCCCGGCGGTGGTGGTGAGCGTGGTGAGGGGTTCGGGCCAGGCGGATCGACCAGGCGCCGACGGGCCGCCTGCGTGAGGCCGGGTGTGCGGCGATGACGCGATCCCGCGAAGAGATCACGCGCGAGGTGGGCGGCTACGTCATGCTGGTCGGGGCCGGGTTGCTCGTCCTCGCCCTCGTGAGCTTCCATCCGCTCGATCCCTGGCTGCTCGTGGCCGGGAGCGACCACGTCTCCAACTGGCTGGCGTCGTGGGGCGCCCATATCGCCGGCGCCCTGCTGCTCCTCGTCGGGGTGCCGGCGCTCGCACTGCCTGTCCTCGGGTTCCGGATCGGGGCGCTCTGGCTACACGGTGAGAGGCTCGAGACGCCGCTGCTGCTGACCGCCTCGTGGACGGTTGCGCTGATCGCGGCTGCCGGTCTCCTTGACGCCCTGGTTGGGCGGGCTCCCTACCGTGGTGGTGTCGTCGAAATGGGAGGTGAGATCGGCCGGATCGTCGCGGGCGGGCTGCGGGCCAGCGTCGGGCCGATTGCCACCGTGGTGCTCTGCGCCGCGGCCTTGCTTGCCGGCGCGGTGTTGGGTGTGCGCTCCTCTCTGGCGGCGGTTCTCTCCGGGGCCGGCCGTGGGGTGAAGGGCTGGCACGACCGTATGCGCACGCGCTGGCACCACCGGCGCGACGCCAGGGAGAAGGTCTCACAGCGCCAGCGACTCATTGACAACCACGCCAGGAGGCACCCCGTGGCGCGGCCGGCCCTGGTGGTGGAGGAGCACGACGGGCGGGCCGGCTTCTCGATCCGCCGTCTGCACCATGTGGTGGTGGTGGACGGCACTGCACCGGAACCGCCGGTAACGCCCCTGGTCGGGCCGGCGCCGGCCCCGCGCCGGGCCCCGCCCGAGGCGGCGGCGCCCCGCCCTGCGACCTCCCGCGTGAGGTCGATACCGACCCAGGAGGTCTTCCCGTTCGTGGACGAGACACCGGTCGCATCGCTCCCCGAGAAGACGATGCTCATGCCGGCCCCGCCGCCGCCCGAGCTCGACCCGCGGCAGCTCGCCTCGATGCGCGAGCTGGTGGAGTCGAAATGCAGGGAGTTCAAGGTCGAGGGCCAGGTGGTGGACGTCCTGCCGGGGCCCATCATCACGACCTTTGAGTTCCGGCCGGCGGCGGGGATCAAGTATTCCCAGGTTGTCAACCTGGAGGATGACCTGGCGCTCGGTCTGCAGGTCGAGGCGGTGCGCATCGAGCGCATCCCCGGCAAGGCCACGGTCGGCATCGAGGTCCCCAACCCCGAGCGCCACACCATCGTGTTGCGCGAGATTCTCGAGTCCTCCAAGTTCATCCACTCGGCGTCGCCGATCACCCTGGCGCTCGGCAAGGACATCCACGGCCGGCCGTTCGTGGCCGACCTGCAGCGCATGCCCCACCTGCTCATTGGCGGCTTCACCGGCTCTGGCAAGTCCGTGGGGCTCAACGCCATGATCATGTCGATCCTGTTCAAGGCGCCGCCCGAGCAAGTGCGCTTCATCCTGATCGACCCCAAGCAGGTGGAGCTCGGCATGTACGAGCACCTGCCGCACCTGCTGACCCCCATCGTCACGGACCCCCGCGATGCCGCCAGGGCGCTCAAGTGGGCGGTGCGCGAGATGCGCGAGCGCTACCAGATGCTGGCCGCCTGCAAGGTCCGCAACCTGCAGGGGTACAACACGCTCGTTGCCGAGGGAGGGCCCCGCACCGCGGAGCTGCCGGAGGGCGGCTCGGTGGAGCTCAAGCCCTTGCCGTACATCGTCATCATCATCGACGAGCTGGCCGACCTCATGATGACCTGCGCGGCTGATGTGGAGGACTCGATCGGCCACCTGGCGCAGATGGCGCGGGCCGTGGGCATCCACCTCATCTTCGCCACCCAGCGACCGAGCGTGGACATCATCACCGGGGTCATCAAGGCCAACTTCCCGTGCCGCATCGCCTTCAAGGTGCGCACGCGCTTCGACTCGCGGACGATCCTCGACACCGAGGGCGCGGAGTACCTGCTCGGCATGGGTGACATGCTCTTCCTGCCGCCAGGCTCGGCCCGCCCCTTCCGTGTCCACGGCTGCCTCGTGCGGGAGGAGGAGATCCTCACCGTGCTCAAGCACCTGCGGCGGCTGGGCAAGCCCGAGTTCGATGCGCAGGTGCTGCAGGAGCCGATAGTCGAGGCGGGTGGGAACGGCAGCAGCGATCTGGACGACCCGATGTTCGAGCCGGCGGCCCGGCTCGTGGTGACCTCACGCAAGGCCTCGGCCTCGTTCATCCAGCGGAAGTTGCGGCTCGGGTACGCGCGTTCGGCACGGCTGCTGGATATGATGGAGCACGATGGGCTGGTCGGCCCATCTCAGGGCGCCAAGCCGCGTGACGTGCTGGTGCCCCCTGACTACTTCGGCGAGGTGGACGCCACCCACCAGCTCGACGGTGTTGAGGAGGACGGCGATGGTTGACCTTTCCCCCCAGGCGATGATGGTTTTGATGGTCTCCACCGGTGTCCTGGTGGTCCTGCTGGTCGTGAGCTTCCTGTCCCGACCGCGGGTGTTCACGCAGTACCTTTTCACCATGTCGGGAATCAAGCTGTCGCCGAAGGACGTCGCGACCGTCTACAAGGTGCGCGGCAAGGACGGCGTGCGGGAACTCTTCCTGGAGCTGATCATCCGTGAGGACGTCAAGAGCGGACCCCACATCACGCCCGACTCCAAGCCGGAGAGGGCGCTGCTCGTCCCGGAGGACAAGGCGTGAGCGCATCGCGGCGGCTCGACGCGCTCCAGGGCGCGGGAGTGGAGCTGGTGGCGGGCGTGCCATGCTCGTATCTGGTGCGTTTCTTCGCCGCTTGCGAGGCGCTGCCGCCCGGCCGCTACGTCGCGGCGCCACGTGAGGATCACGCCGTGGCGGTGTGCGCCGGTGCCTGGCTGGGGGGACGGCCGTCCCTGGCGGCGATGCAGAACTCCGGGCTCGGGTACTGCCTGGAGGTCCTGACCTCCCTTCACCTGATGTACCACATGCCCCTGCCGATGCTGGTGTCGGATCGCGGGGAGCCGACGGACTACGAGGAGCACCGCATCCTGGGCCAGCGCACCCGGCACCTGCTGGACCTCTTCGGTATCCCCTGGCGGGTAGCCACGGCGGGCGACCAGGAGGAGGAGGCGGAATGGCTCGTCCGGACCGCCAACGAAGGCCGCCTGCCAGCCGTGCTGCTGGTGGGGAAGGAGGCCGACGTATGACCCGCGCCGAGGCCATCGCCCTGGTCCTCTCCCGTCTCGCGCCCGAGGACATTGTGGTCGCCGCCGATGGCGCCATCTCCCGCGAGGCCTACCGTTCGGCCGACCGCACCCGCAGCTTCTACATGCTGGGATCGATGGGGCACGTCGCCTCGATTGCCCTCGGGCTGGCCCTCACCCGCCGCGAACGCGTCGTCGCCCTGGACGGCGACGGCAACCTCCTGATGGGCTTCGGGAACCTCGCCCTGATCGGTGGCCTACGGCCGGCCAACCTCTACCACCTGATCCTCGACAACCAGGTCTACGCCACCACCGGCGGCCAGGCCACACTCTCGCGTCAGGTGGATCTCGCCGCGGCCGCCTCCGGGTGCGGCTACCCCTGCGCGAGGCGCTGCGGCCCCGGCGAGGACGCCGAGGCGGCGATGGACGCCTGGCTCGGCGTGGCTGGCCCGGCGCTGCTGGACCTCGTCGTCGACCCTCTCGACCCCGGCCCCGTCGCGAAGCGCATCCCCATGACCCCCGAGGAGATCGCCCTCCAGGTCCGGGCCGCGCTCGGAGCGTCGTAAGCGGCACAACGGGCGTGCCCCGGGGTCCGTGCCAGCGACTCACGAACCTGGACGACCACACCCACGACTACGTCCACGCCCACGTCCGGATCCAGGTTCAAGTGCTCTCAGATTGGCTCGAAGATCGGGCTACCGAGGTGGCGCGTCAGGCGCTGCAGCTCCGCCAGCTCCGTGAGCATCCAGGCATGTGCGAGCCTGCGCCAGCGCCGCGGGCGCTGGACGTGGCCGGCCACCAGTTCAACAAACGCGGCTCGGGCTCCGAGGTGCTGGTGTCCGGCGAGCAGGACGGCCAGGAGGTCCTTGCCGTAGAGCTCGTGCACGAGACCGATCTGCTGGCGCTGGAGCATCCTGGTGAGGGTGACGGTGGGTCCGAAGTCCACGGCGGTGACGCGCCCGCGATGGAGCAGGGCGTCGGCGACGTCCAGGCCGGCGGAACGACCGGTCAACAGTGCCGCCAGCAGGCCGTGGGGGACCACGGGGTCCAGGTAACCGGCGGCGTCGCCGATCAGGCAGTAGCCGTGTCCGGCGACGTCGAGGACACGAAAGGCGACGCTCGCGATGGCATTGGTGGGACCCGACTCATCGGCCTTGGCGAGCAGCCAGTCGACGGGTGGCGAGGCCCCCAGCGCCTTGCCGAGCAGGCGCTCGGCCGAGGCGCCGCATTCCTCCCAGGTCCGGCGGTCGAGCACCGCGCCTACCGTGACGCGCCCGGAATCCAGGGGAGTCAGCCAGAGGAAGCCCGGGAGCATCGCGACGAGTAGCTGGTGATCCCGGGGCGCCCAGTCGGGGAGGGTGACCCCGGAGTAGCTGGCCCAGGCCATCGCCCTGCGGTGGCGAGGGTAGGGGAACGCCCATCCCATGCGGTTGGAGAGGAAGGCTTTGCGGCCCGAGGCGTCGAGCAGTGCCTTGCAGGTGATGGCCTCGTCCCTGCCGTCGGCGGCGCGGGCCAGGACGCCGGTCAGCCGGGTCCCCTCCCAGGTCGGGGTGGTGGCGACCAGCTCCGGGAGGATCTCGGCTCCGGTGCGCAGGACCGCGGAGCGCAGCTCGCCCTCCAGGCGGCTGTGGTCGACCAGCCAGCCGCCTGGCCCCCTGAAGGGCAGTCGAGTCGAGCGGCTGGCGTCGGCGGTGGCGAGAGTGATGCCCCGACACGCGAGCGCGCCCCGGAGCGCCGAGCCGAGGTCGGGCATGCCGAGCTCGTCCAGCACGGGCAGGGCACCCGGCGCCAGCAGCTCGCCGCGATCTCCGGTCGGTCCCACCCCCTCGAGCAGGGTCGTGGCGACGCCGGCCTGGGCCAGGGTGAGAGCCGCCGCGCAGCCGGCCGGCCCGGCCCCCACGATCAGCACGTCGACGGAGCGATGCCGCGCCATCAGATCCTGGCGAGGATGACCTTGAGGGCGTCGAGCTCGCCGGCCGTGGCATAGAAGTGGGGCGAGAACCGCACCCAGTCCTCTCGGGCCGAGACCTCGATCTGGCGCTCATGGAGCCGCTTGGCGATCTCGTGGGAGGGCATGTAGGGATGTCGGCCGGCGACGATGCCGGCAAGTGGGTTGGAAGGTCCCGGCGACCCGACTTGCCACCCCAGCTCCAGCAGCATGCAGGTGAGCGTGCGGTTGTGGCTCGAGATGCGGGCGTGGATTTCGTCGAGGCCGACGTCGAGCAGCAGCTCGAGCGCCGCCGCCAGGGCCACCACCAGGATCGTCGGCGTGGCCCCCGGCTCGAAGCGCCGGCCGTCCCGGTGAAACCGGAGCTCCTCCAGGAACATGCTGTGGCCCTCCCGCTCCACGTTCAGCCAACCCGCCAGGACCGGCTGCAGCCGGGACCGAAGCTCGGAAGTGGTGACCATCACGCCCAGCCCCTCGGGGGCGAGCAGCCACTTGTGGCCGTCGGCCACCAGGGCGTCCACTTCCAACCCCGGGAAGGTGTCATCGATGGCGCCCAGACCCTGGATGGCGTCCAGCACCACCAGAATGCCCTTGCGATGGGCCGCCTCGGCCAGCTCGGCGACCGGGGCCACCCAGCCGGTGTGGAATGCCACCCAGGAGAGCCCCAGCACCTTGACCGGGGGAGCCAGCAGCGGCAGCACTGCGTCCAGCTCCACCCGCCCGCCCGGAGCCGGGAAGCGCCGCACCTCGACGCCCCGGCGCTGGAGCGCGAGGTATGGCGCCACGTTGGCGGCGAAGTCCTCCTCGCCCACCAGCACGGCGTCCCCCGGACCGAGATCGAGGCCCTGGGTGATCAGGGAGAGCCCCTCGGAGGTGGAGCGCACCAGCGTCACGTCCTCTGGCCGGCACGCCACCAGGTCGGCGGCCATGGCGCGCACCGACATCTCGGTCTCGAGCCAGTCGTGCCAGTTGGAGGAACCCACCGCCTCCTGCTCGGCAATGCGCGCCCGCATCGCCTCGGCCACCGGGCGCGGCAGCGGGGCGACGGCCGCATGGTTCAGATACAGGCAGCTCTCCCGCACAGGGAACTCGGGAAGCCACCGATTCAGATCCAGCGTCATGGGCGAGAGTATAGTCCGCCGTCCCCCGCCCGAGGGGACAGGCGACAGAGGCACCGCCTACCTGGGTAGCAGGTTGCGGAAGGGAGGCAGCAGAGCGCAGGTGACACACAGCGGGCGCTGGGGTGCTGGCGCGGGGCTGAGACGGCTGCCCATGGGGTCCACCACAGGGAATGAGCGGAAGCTCGACGTCGGCAACGTGGACGCCGCCCGAGCCCAGCCGCAGCGGGTCTGCACACGCACGAGAGACGAATGGCCTCCTGGTGATCTGTTCGTAGCGAGCGCTGCCGGCAGGATGCAGGATGGTTTCCTCGCTTTCTGCACTCTCTCCAGGCAACTGAGCTTTGGCCACGGGCGTGAGAAGCCAAATGGCAGCAGCGCCAGTACGGCCGCAGCGACGGCGATGCCCGGCACAACGATGGCCGTGGCAGTTCGCAGCGGCGCTGGCAACGTGCCAGCCCTGGCCGCCAGGGCGAGAGCTGCCGCTGCGAGCCCGAGGTCGAGGATCAGTGGCAGGCTGGCGAGGAGCTGCTCGGTGGCCCGGCCGCAGCGGGCCCCAGAATGCCCGATGACTTGAGGGAAGCGCTGCGCAATCGAGGCCAGCGCCAGCGCACCGGCGCCAAAGAGCGTCGCCACGAGCAGACATCCCCACCTGGTCCGTCGGGCCACCGTCATGCCGTACATTGCGCCGCCAGCGACTCCGGGCCAGAACAACATCCACGGCGAGGCCAACTGCACCAACGAGAAGAGCGAGGCGTAGTAGTAGGCCGGGACGGCCACGACGACGAACAGCAGGGCGGGCGCAAGCATGGCCAGGACCCGGCCAAGCCATGGCGGGCACTCGCTGACTCCACGGCACGCCCGAGCGGTCAACCACGGTGACAGCAGGAGCAGCAGCAGCACACCGGCGAACAGGGCCACTGCCCCATCTCCTGGCGCGGCCGAGGTTGCGTACCGGTAGGACTCGGAGGTCACCGCGCCGGGCAACCAAAGACCGAACAGGACGGCGGCGCTAGCCGCGAGGCACACCGCCCGTCCGAGGAGGCGGCCGAGTATGCCCGGAAGTGGCGACGCCCTCTCGGCGCGGTCACGAGGATCGGTGCTCATCGAGGCGGGTGTCCCTTGATCGGCGGGGTGTTGCGACCACCCGCCGCAGCACAAGAATACTTGGTCATCATGTCGTGCCTCGGCGCATGCTAGCAGACGGTCAGCGAATGGTGGGAGTGAGGTACGCTGGTTTGGGCGTCGCTGCGGCGGGCCTGCAGTGCCCGGGAGGTCGTTCGAATGGGGACTCGTGACCATGACGGCGGGTACACCGGGGGCAGGATCTCCCGGGCGTCGAGGATACTTCTCGTCGCAGCAGCCGTGGCTTGGCCGAGCGCCGTCTGGGCCGACTTCATTTCCGACACGACGGATGTCGTCTACCTCTACCAGGCCGAGCTCCTGGCCGTGGCGCTCCTCGGCCTCGTGCCGGCGCTGCTCGTCACGCCGGTCTGGGTCGCAGCCCTCGAGAGCAGGCTCGGCGGGTCCAGGCGGGGCCTGGCCGTTCTCCTGGCGCCACTGCTGCCCGCGGTGCTGGTGGGGCTCGGCCTGTGGGCGGTCTCGCTGCTGCCGTCGGTGCGGACTGGATTCGTGGGTGAGATCACGGTTCGGCCCGCGGTGATCCGCGAGCTGATCCCCTGGCTGACGCTCGGCGGTGGCGCCTTCGGCCTGGCATCGTACCGACGGCGGCTCCTATGTCGTCTCGGGGTACTGGCTATCGCCGCGTTGGTGGCTCTCGCGGCGGTCAACGCCTGGGTGCAGGTGGTGTCTTACCGCGACGCCTCGGCCCAGAGTCTTGAGCTGTGCACCTGGGATCTGACCGGGCTCGCGTGGCGTGGACCGCTGGCCGCTGGCCTCGCCCTGGCCGGCATCGCGATTGGAGTGGCCAGGCGGAGCGGGCGCATCGCAGGGCTTTCCCGGGGGACGACCCTCGGCGCCTACGTCATCGCAGTCGGGGTGGTGCTCTGGGGCCATGGCTACCCGGAAGTGTGGTCGGTGGACAGCATCGAGACGATCCGGTCTGCCAGGCTGACCCCGGAAGGGCACCTCTTGCTGGTGGTCAGGCCGGTGCGGGGCGTCCGTCTGGCCGGGCGTTCGGAGGCCGTGTTCCTCCGCCGCTCCGGAGAGTCGGAGCTGCGCGCTGTGAGCATGCGGCGCTGCCTGGACCTGGGGACGTGGGGACCAGGATGGTCGTTGGGCCTCGATCTGCGCCGGGTCAGCGTTGTGGAGCCGGCCACCCTGACCGAGCGCCTGGGGGGGTGCCTGGCAAGACGGGTCATGATCGACGCGGCTAGCGGTCAGACCGAGGTGCTGTCCCGCGTGTGGCTATTCGCCCAGGGGCATAGGTGGCTCCGTCCGCGGCTCGGTCCCGGCCGGTCCTGGGAAATTTGCAACGATGCGGGGGACCTTTGGGGCTCGACAGTGGACGGGCGTCGCTTCGAGATGCGGCTCGATGGGCTCCACCAGGCTGACATGGACCCCATTGCGGAACAGGGCCCAAGACTCACGTTCCTCAACCACCTCTGTCCCGATGACCAAGCGGGTCGGGGACCCCATGCCGCGTGTGTGGTCACTCTCGACCTCAGTTCCGGGGAGCTGACCCGAAGGCATGCCCCGTTCACCTTCTACGATCGGCTGAATCGGGCGCGCCCGGAAAGAGCCGGCGCCTTCGTGGTCCGGACACCGTTCATCGGCCCCAAGGCTGAACCGGTAGACTACTTCGAAATCGATGCCGATGGCGGGGTTTCCCATCTCGATCCTTGCCCGGAACTTTGGTGTCTACCGTTCTGGCAAAAGGATGGCAAGGCGCGCCTCGTCGACCCGAGTCCTGTGATCGAAGCGGTCGCCCGGGCGATCGGTGCCTCGGTATCCAGAAACGCCAGGGAGGTCGATACTCTCCGCGAGGTCGGGGGCCGTCCCCTGGTACTTGACTTCTGCGGCGACCTGGTCCAGCTCGACCCGGCGCTGACGGCGGCGGAGGTCGTCTCGCGAAAGTCCTGGTCGGTGCAGTGGCTCGACGACTCGGTGCTGTTCTGCGAGGAGGCGGACGGCGGGCAACGCGTCGTGCGCTACTGGCCGGAAAGCCGGCGCCGCGATGTGCTGTTCTCGTTGCCCCGGGGCAAGACCATCAGGCGACCTTGACCCGCGTCTGCTGCGTCACGGCGTCCATGCAGGCGTCGGTCAGGGACGCCTCGCGGAGTCGTTGGCGCCAGTGGCGTCGTCTGGGCAGCCTGCCGCCACTGAGGAATTAGCGCGTCCAGGCGGCGCGAGCCCTTTCGCGGGGTGCCTTGCTGCTGGTATCGTCGTGACGTGGTGGGGTCGGTGGCCGGTGGTCGGTGGTTGGAGATCGGAGGCAGCGCCTCCTCCCCCGCCGCGTCAGCCTCGCGTGTTTGTCCACTACTCATCCCTTGCCCTGACTATCTCGACTCTCGACTCTCCACTCTCAACCGCGCGAGCGGGAGGAGCGGCCGATGTGCGGCATAGCCGGCCTTGCCGGGTGGGCGCCGGGGGGCGAGTCCGACCGCACCCGCTCCATGCTGGCCCGACTCGTCCACCGGGGACCCGACGCCGAGGGGATGGTGTCGGGCGGTGGGTGGGCGCTGGGGGCGCGGCGGCTGGCGATCATCGACCTGGTCAGTGGCGACCAGCCGGTGGCCAGCGAGGACGGGAGGGTGCACGCCGTCCTCAACGGCGAGATCTACAACTACCGGGAGCTGCGAGGGGAGCTGATCTCTCGCGGTCACACGTTGCGTTCCCAGGGCGATACCGAGGTGCTCGTCCACCTGTGGGAGGAGGAGGGGCCGGCAATGCTGTCGCACCTGCGCGGCATGTTCGCCCTCGCCATCCTCGACGAGCGGCGAGCGCAGGTCTTCCTGGCCCGCGACCGCCTGGGCAAGAAGCCCCTGTATTGGGCTCGCCGTGGCGAGGGCCTGATCTTCGCCTCCGAGCTCAAGGCGCTGCGGGAGGGGTTGCCCGGGTCGCCGTCCATCGACCCCGCAGCGGTGCGGGCGTTCCTGCGCTGGGGGTTCGTTCCCGAAGGGCAGTGCATCCTGCAGGGCGTGCACAAGCTGCCGCCTGGATCGTGGCTGCTGCTCGATCTGCCTGGAGGCGAGCTCCGGCAGGAGCGCTACTGGCACCTGCGACTGGCGCCGGAGCCAGGCCTCTCCCGGGACGAGGCGGTCGAACGCCTGCGCGGGGCGCTCGACGAGGCGGTTCGGTTGCGCCTGCGCGCCGACGTGCCGCTGGCCGTGTTCCTCTCCGGGGGCCTCGACTCCGGCGTCGTCACGGCGCTGGCCGCGCGCCATCAGCGCGGGCTGCTGGCGCTGAGCGTCGACTTTTCCGGCGTTCCCGGCGAGCTACCCCTCGCCCGCGCCACCGCGGCGAAGGCCGGTGTGCAGTTGGAGTCGGTGTCCGTCGCGGCGGTGGCCGGCGCGGCGCTGCTGCCCGAGCTGGCCGAGGTCTTCGACGAGCCTCTGGCCGATCCCTCATGCGTCCCGACGCTACTGGTCTGCCGTGCCGCCCGCCAGTACGCCACCGTCGTTCTCAACGGCGACGGAGGGGACGAGGCTCTGGCCGGCTACCGCCGCCATCTCGCCGCCCGTCTGCTCGACCGGCCGGGTGTGCGGCCCGCGGCGCGGGCCGGCGCCCGCGTCGCCGCCCACCTTCCGCTGTCGAGTCGGCGCCGAGACTGGGCGCATCGGCTCGCCGAAGGGCTGGCGCCGGGAATCGACCCCTACCTGGCCTGGGGGCCGGTGAAGCTCAACGCGGGCGAGGTGAGCGCGCTGCTGGACGAGCCGGCTGGCATCGTGCCACTCCTCAACGAAGGAGTCGAAACGGCCGGGACCAGCTTCTTCAACGAGGTGCGGGCGCTCGATCTCGGCTTCTTCCTGCCCGGCGACCTGCTGGTCAAGATGGACCGCGCCAGCATGGCGGCGTCACTGGAGGCCCGCTCGCCGCTGCTCGACCAGGAGGTTGTCGAGCTCGCCGCCACCTTCCCGCCGGAGCTGCTGCTGCGCGGGGGCCGTACCAAGGCGCTGCTGCGGGATTTCGCCCGCGACCTGCTTCCCCGGGAGGTGTTGCGCGCCCCCAAGCGCGGCTTCGAGGTGCCCCTGGTGCGCTGGCTTTCCGGTCCCTGGGCCGGGGAGGTCCGTGCCGTCCTGGAGGATCCTGCAGCCGCCGTTGCCTCGGTCGCATCGGTCGCGCGCAGGCAGGTCTGGCGCGACTGGGCCGACCGACCGGACCGCGAGCGCGCCGCCCGCGCCGTCTACACCCTCGTCACCCTGGAGCACTGGCTGCGCCGCTGGAGCTAGCCCGGACCTCCTGGCGCCCTCGGGACAGGCTTGCCGATCAGAACCGCCAGCCCACGCCCAACCAGTAGTTGGGGCCGGTCGTGTCGTTGTCGGCGCGGATCCTGGAGGCCGGCGCCAGAGGGCCTTCGGCCTTGGCCTTGTGGTCGAGGCGGCCCCAGTAGTAGGCGCCGCCCACCTCCAGATAGGTTCCGCCGGTGCGGTCAAGGCCGATGTCGGCGCCGATCCCGGTTGTCCACACCGGGAAGAAGCCGTCGTTGTCGACCTTGAGCCACTGGTCGACGTAGTCGTTGCGCAGGGTCAGCCTGGTGGTGTCGCGCTCGTAACCGAACCCGCCGGCCAGCAGCACGAAGGGCACCACCTTCGCGCAGGTCCGGCACGGCAGGAAATGGGCCGCGGCCAGGAGATCCGTGTAGATGCTGTAGTGCTGCGAGAATTTCAGCCGCGCGGGTCCCGCCTCGGTGGGGACCGTGCCCTTGCCATCGAGGCCGCCCCGGCTGTAGTCCCACTCAATGCCCACCTGCCAGTACGCGCTCACCTTCGTGAGGAACTGGACCCCGAGCGAAAGGTTGGCGATGTCGTCCCAGGTGTCGAAGGCCGTGCCGAACTGGGTGTTGATCTGCTCGATCTGCGCGTTGGTCGTGGTCTGTTTTGGAAACGCTTGCTGCAGATACACGGTGAGCGCGAAGTCCCTGTCCGACTCCTGGGCGGCCGCCGGGCTCGCCGCGAGGAGAGCACCTCCGAGCAGCAGCACGAGCAGCGGTCGCGCGGGAAGTCGGTGAGTCACGGGGCTGCACCCGGTCGCCATCGTCTTTCGCATGCCTCACCTCCTCCAGGATCCTGCCTCCATGATCGCACCGGTTTGGCGGCTCGGCCGAGCGGGACGTCGTGGAGGCGGCAGCACGGCATCCGTCACGGCTCCCTTCAACCTCCCCGACGACGGCCGGGAGACTAGTCGTGAGCTCGAGCCGGGACGCTCCGGCCACGGCCTGCGGGGTTGGCGGCCTCCATCGCCGAGCCGACGTCAACGAGCAGCTCGGCGAGGGGCGCGAGCTTGGGGATCGGAACCCCGAGGGGCTCGTTGTCGCCGTAGAGGATAGCGATGGCGCCGCCGCGTACGACGATGGGCAGGACCGCCACCTCGCCCGGCCACCCGCCGCCGAGGGCGGCCACGAACGTCTCGTGGACAGGAACACGGGCCAGCGCTCCGCGGTAGGTCTTGGCAGTGTGCACGGTCTCGGCGAGCACCGAGGGCTCGTCCAGAGGGATCCACAGGTCACGTATGCGCTCGTCGCCGGTCGTGTCGGCGTCGAGGATGCCGAACTGCCCGACGCCACCTATGCCGTACTGCTCGACGAGCAGGAGGACGCCGCGGGCCAATACCTTCCGGGCGTGGCGCAGCAGCTCCATCGTCAGCTCGCCGGTGAGGGCGGGCTCCTTCTGGTGGGCGATGAGCTGCCTGAGGGTGACCTGTATGGGGTTGGCGTCAGATTCGGCGGGAACGGTGCGGACGGGTTTCTCGGGACCGCTCGGGGGGGTCGCGGCAGGATCGGCCGCGACACGCCGCCCGGTCAGCTTCCTCTCGTCCTGCTGCCTGGCCATGTCGAGGGCCAGCTTGCGGGTGTTGAGGCCTCGCTCGGCCAGGAACTCGCGGCCGTCGACCTCCACCTCGCCGTGATCCGGGATCTCCATCGGCTCGAACTTGAAGAACCCCTCCCTCCAGGCGAACAGCTCACCAAGGACCCGTTCGACCTGGTGCTGGACGACGCTCTCGATGTCCTCCAGCTTGAGCGCGCCCATCTCGACGAGGATCCGCCCCAGCCGCCGCTCCTCCCGTGAGTGGTGCTGCTTGACCAGCGCCCTCTTCAAGGTGACCTCGTCAATCAGCCGCATGCAGACGAGAATGTTTCCGAACGCCTCGCGCGCCGAGTTGGACGCCGCGTAGATGATGCGCCCCTGGCGGAAGACGATCATCCCCTCGGCATTGGTCGCCATCAGGGTCAGCCGCCCGGACTTCTCCGCCAGGGAGAGCATGTCGAGGATGTCGGTGAGGGGCAGCTCTTCGAGAGTGCCGGCGAGACTCATCGATCGGACTCCTCTCTCCACCTCCAGCCAGTCCCGGGACGCGCCAAACCCGTCCGGGCGCTGGAGCTCTCGCACCCGGTGCCGGCCCCCAGGCCCATTGCCACCACTTTGGACATGTCAAGATTCTAGGAGCCTGTCGGAGAAATGGGAAGGTCAGCGAGGAGGTTCTCCCGCGGCAACCAGTCCGGGATCAGCCCCGGCGATGCACCCGTCTGACGGCCGGGCTCGCGCTCGCAGGAGAAGGCCGTCGAGGGCTGCGGGCGGGCATGTCGAGCGAGGTGACGGTCGCGGCCCAGCCGCCCGGCGGATGGGGTGCCGTGCAGGCCTCCTTGGCACGTAGACAAGCAGGCGTCGTCAACCCATACTTGCGGCAGGTGCGGCGGTTGACAGACCATGGGGAGCTGGCCATGAAGACACGAAGGTTGGGGAGTCGCTTCCTTTTCGTGCTGCTACTGGTGTTGGCGACCGGCGTCCTCGCGCTGCGCCAGCCGGTGGTGCCCTCGGAGTCCGCGAGCAAGCCACCTGGGGAGGTGGTGGGCGCCGTCACTGGCGGTGGGGGCTCGCGCCTCGGGGTAGGGCCGGTTGCTGCATCCCCGCACTGGCGCGCGCTGGCGCGGCCGGCGCCGAGCGTGGGACGCGAGAAGGTGAGACCCGCCCCGCTGATCCGGTTGCGCGCCGGAGCGCCGCTGGTCCGCGACGATCAGGACCTACCGCTGGCAACCACGACTATCCTCTCGGACGGCTTCGAGGGGTCGTTCCCCGGCCTCTGGCAGCTCTTCTACAGTACCGGCACCGAGAGCACGACACTGTGGGGTCAGTCCACTTTTCGCCATGCGACAAACGCCCACTCGGCATGGTGCGCCGGCGGCGGTACCCAGCCGCGCCCGGCGGGTGGCAGCTACCTGCCCAACATGAGTGTCTGGCTGGCCTATGGTCCGTTCGACCTCTCCGACGCGACAGAGGCGACGTTCGACTTCGACCTGTGGAACGACTGCGAGCCCTCCTCCGTCAATCCGCCGCCTGACAGGTTGACGATGTGGCTCTCGACGGACAACTTCGAGACCTCGGACAACCTCCAGGGGTTTTACTTCCCCAACACCAATCAGCAGTGGACGCTCATGCGGATGGAGGCGAGCGACTTCGATCAGATCTCGGCCATCGGATCGAGAACCGTGGGGGTCGCGTTCGTCTTCCGGTCCAGCAGCGTCCCATCGGCGAGGGAGGGCACCTACCTCGACAACGTCCTGGTGACGAAGACCACGAGCACGTCGGCGTGCTCCCTGACCTGCACGCCGACGGTTCCCTCGACCGGACAGGCCGGGACGCCGGTGGCGTTCGCCGCCACCGCGAGCGCCACCAACTGCGCCAGCGCGCCGACGTTCACGTGGGAGTTCGGCGACGGCATGCCGTCGTCGACCCAGCAGAACCCGAGCCACACGTACACGGCGACCGGTTCGCACACCTGGACGCTCACGGTGCGAGCCGGCAGTGCGACCTGCACCAAGACCGGCACGATCACGATCGCGACCGGCCCCCAGGCCGAGAGCACGGCCGCGACGTCGATCTACTGGGTGCCGGTGGCAAGCCACGCGGGCGGAGCGCAGCAGAGCGAGTGGCGCACCGACCTTGGCATCCTCAACCTCGGGGCCGAGACCGCGAACGTCGAGATGGTGTTGCACGCGCCAGGCCACCGGGTCTCGGGGACGGACAGGCTGGATCCTCGGACCCAGGCGATCTTCAGCGATGTCGTGGGACAGCTCGGGTCGTCGGGATCGAGCGCGCTGGAGGTGCGCTCCGACCACCCGCTCCACGTCACCTCACGAACCTACAACCAGGCGAATGGGACCTTTGGGCAGGACTACGACGGGGTCGAGGAGGGCGAGGGCGCGTTCGGCAGCCAGGAGGCCTACCTGCCGCAGCTCATCGAAAACGAGGCCTATCGCACCAACATCTCCGTCACGAACACGGGCAACACCATTGCGGCGGTGGTGGTCGAGCTGTTCACCGGCACCGCCACCAAGCTCGCGGAGTACGAGGTGAGCCTGAATCCCGGGCAGTGGAAGCAGGAGAACCGGCCCTTCTTCAACAAGGCGAGACAGTCCGCCATGGGCTCGGGTTACGCGCGGGTGCGGGTTACCGCCGGCTCGGGCATCCTGGCCTCCGCGTCCGTGATCGACAACACCACAAACGATCCGACCACGGTGCCGATGTTGTTCGCGCCGGTCGCCGGCAAGCCCGCGCAGTGGCTCCCGGTGGTGTCCCACAGCCCCGGTGCCGAGAACAGCCAGTGGCGCACCGACCTCGGCATCCTCAACGTCGGCGCGGCGCAGGCCAAGGTCGAGCTGCGCCTCTACACCACCGTCGGGGTGCTGACGGCAGCCGAGACGGTCGGCCCGAGGTCGCAGCAGATCCTGGTGGACGTGATGAACCGATTCTCGGCGGTCGGGTCGGCCGCGCTCGAGGTCCTGGCGGACCAGCCGCTCGTGCTCTCCTCCCGCACCTACAACCAGGGGCCGGAGGGGACCTTCGGTCAGGACTACCTGAGCGCCGCCTCCACGGACGGGGTGGT
>Ga0116171_10002760_pt1 | contig 16519 bp, 11 predicted proteins | sample AD_JPNHW2_MetaG_FD_89798 | JGI IMG/M metagenome (GOLD analysis project Ga0116171, IMG submission 89798) | Active sludge microbial communities of municipal wastewater-treating anaerobic digesters from Japan - AD_JPNHW2_MetaG | ecosystem: Engineered > Bioreactor > Anaerobic > Digestate | place... | reverse complement strand
TTGGAACCCAGGCTGGTCTATGATAAGTTGAATGATATTGTTTATGGATTCTGCCAAATGAAGAACGGTAATCAGGATCAATTTGGTATCTTGGGACAGAAATTCGATTCAGTAGGAAATCCTTTATGGACTACTGCCGGAAGAGATATCATTTCGTTGGGTGGAATTGAAATCGGAAATATCGGTGCCATGCTAGCCGGAGATTCAAGCATATTGACTTTCCTGGAAGGCTTCTCACCCAACTCAACCAGTGCCAAAGTAACTGCATGCCGCATTTCTCCCAGCGGTCATTTTATGTGGACTACCCAATTTGTCGATTTATCAACCGTTATGAGTGGAAAACAAAAAATGCTCATGTCATCTTTCGTAAACAACCAGGCAGTCATCGTTTGGTCTGATGACAGAAATGATATTGGCGATGTTTATGCCCAGAACATCTGGACAACGGGTGAATTGGGAGGACAGACAGCCAATGACGATCCTGTAATTCCCACAGCGAAATTGAGCCTGTCTAATTACCCCAATCCATTCAATCCTCAGACAACAATCTCCTATGCGGTTAAAGCACAGGGAAACGTGAAAATCGAGATATACAATGTCAGGGGACAACTAATCAAGACGCTCATCAGTGAAGCAAAGCAGCAGGGAAATTACACAGTGACATGGGACGGACTGGATAACAGCAATGTTCCTGTTGCCAGCGGAATGTATTTCACCCGTATGCAAAACGGTCATAATCAAGTAACCCATAAAATGGTCCTAATAAGATAAGCTTATAAACTGAAAACGACTCATATATGGAGACGCCTTTCCTGGGCGTCTCTTTTATATTAGTGAAGATTTGAACTCCATATTTCTGCTCAATTTTTCAATGAATCCCAGTTTCCCTGCTTTCCCAAGTTAGAGAATCAATGCGGTGGTATATCGGAAGTTCATCATTTTTCATGAGTATAAAAAATTTCTTGCCATATCTTTGGCTCCGCAAAGTGTGGTTTTCTATATAAATAGAAGAGAAAGGGGTGTTTATGGCTACGACATCTGATATCCGGAATGGCATGATCATTGAATTCAAGGATGGTCTTTACCAGATCGTTGATTTCCTTCATGTGAAACCGGGTAAGGGCGGTGCATTTGTCCGTACGAAAATGAAGAACATGAAGACCGGGCAAGTGCTTGAAAATACATTCCGTACGAGCGAAACACTGAATGAAGTCCGTGTTGAAAAGACCAAAATGGAATATTTGTATAGAGACGGTGATTTCTTTGTCCTGATGGATAATGTGACATACGAACAGATCCATGTTGGAAAGAATGTCATGGGCGACCGTGAAAAGTTCTTGCAGGAAAACATGGAAATCGGTGTCTTATCTACTGAAGCTGGTGAAATTATTGATATCGAATTGCCGACAACGGTGATTCAGACCATCGCAGAATGTGAACCGAATGTGAAAGGCAACACTGCTTCCGGCGGAGGCAAAGCTGCATTCACGGAAACCGGTTTGAGAATAATGGTCCCCTTCTTTGTGGAAGCGGGAGAGAAAGTGAAAATCGATACCAGGTCGGGCGAATACATCGAACGTGCCTGATAGATAGCATCCAATTTTTGGAGGAACAATGGCAAAAGGAAGAAGTTTTACTGCAAAATTGGCACACGAAACCTCAATGGAAGGAAAAGTGATTTGCCCGGTTTGCAACACAGAAATCAAACGCATTAAGCTTGTGCTCGAGAAATCATCCAAGGCTGGCTCATGGTCACCAAAATATGAATTCCGCAGTATCTGCAAATGCAACGAAAACGATATCATGGCAGGTAAGATCTAATACTTCCCTGAATGAATCGATATTGTCCGCTGATTCAATTGGCAGCGGGTGATAGAAATATAAAAGAAACCCTCCTTGCGAGGGTTTTTTATTTCCCAAAAAAACATTGACTTGAATTGACCCACTTAACCCTATGTATTTTACATAGTAATGATTGGATTGTATTCAGGCAACAAAACCTAATAACCAATTATAATCGTTCATAAGGTGGTGGAATGTAAGGATCATTTGTTAGGTCACTGACTTTTTTACCCAGAAAAAACTGAGGAGATTTTATGAAACGCACTTTGGTGGCGGTAGTTTTTTTAACTATCGTTTTCGCACTTGCAGCTTATGCTCCACCCTATCCGAAGTACAATGGGAAAGTCAAGTTACCCCCTTCACATTCATCTGAGATATTCGGCGGGTTACACCAGCAACGAAATTCAAATGTTCCTGATAGTGTGCTGGTTCTCATGGTTCAATTTTCTGACATTTCATTGGTTAGCACTCCACAATATCCCGATAGTTTGGTACATGACCATGCTTTTTTTGACAGGTATATGCTCCATCTGACTGATTATTACAATGATGCTTCACACGGTCTTTACCAGTTGCAATATACGGTTCATGATCCCGTTATCACATTGTCTCATCCCATGTCCTACTATGGTGTGGATGATACGACACTTGCCGTGACCAGGCAGGCTGAATTTGCCCGGGACATCGTGAATGCAGTCGATGCTGATGTCGATTTTCGGCAATATGATGGAATCGTGGTGTTCCATGCCGGGGCTGGTCAGGAATCCGATATGGATGGGAGTCGAACGGGTGAATTATGGAGTACTTTTATTTCGAGGGTTGATCTGCAATTGGGTTTTGACCCGCTAAACGACAATTATCCGGGAATAGCCACGAATGATGGAAAATACGTTAAGGAAATGGTCGTTGTCCCCGAATGGGAATGGCAGGATTACTTCCTCAGCGAATATCCTGGTTTTGTATTAAGCACACTGGGGGTACTTGCAAATCAATTTGGTCACTTGCTCGGGATGCCGAATCTATATGATAACGACTGGAGCAATGGTGCTTCTGAAGGAGTTGGCAATTTCTGCATCATGGGTTCGGGTGCCTGGAACGGGAATGGTTATGTTCCCGCACTTCCTTCTGCCTATGAAAGAATCCTGATGGGTTGGGAAACCCCTAGAGTCGTCAGCAGTGATTTGCAGCAGATCAGCATAGATTATCTATTATCAAACAATTTCGATACAGATAAAGTAATCAAACTTCCCATTTCAGAGCATGAGTATTTCCTGCTCGAGAACCGGGAACAGAATCCGGACAACAGTGTTTTGAATGGATTGCCCAGTTTTACATTTGTTTTGCTGCAGGAAGGTCAGGCTTATTATCCGCAGACTGATTCAACGGCTGACCCTGTTCCGAGATTCGACTTCATGACCAATCGCTACAAAGGTTGCGAATGGGATTTCTTCCTTCCCGGTTATGGAACGACAGATCCTCCTGTGGATGGGTCGGGACTTCTGATTTGGCATGTCGATGAGAACGTGATCCAGGCAAATTACAGACCTAATGAAGGATATGACAGGATCAACGCAGATGCGCATCACAAAGGAGTCGACCTGGAGGAAGCAAGCGGAATTCAGGATCTGGATGCAACCAATATCACGAATCCGAATTTCAGGGGTGGTCCTGATGATTCATTCAGGGAAGGGAATAACAATTATTTTGGGCAGTTGGAGCACAATGGCATAATTTCGCAGCCAACAGCCGAAAGTTATTACGGTGGTATTCCCCTGGAAGTTTCCAATATCAGCACTGCAGGTCTAACCATGACTTTTAATGCCAAGTTCAGGTGGAGCCTTGATGCCGGATATGCCGGAACGAATCCTTTACCGGCTTCTTTCATCGATTTTGATCGAGATGGAAATGAAGAACTGTTTTATCCTATGCCGGACGGACATCTTGTATTCTGGAAAAATGATTTGGAAATGAATGTCTCATTTCCTCCCATGAATCCGATGAGCAAAATGTATGCATTTGATCCGGAGCAGGGAAGAATATTTTTACCCTATGATTTGAATAACGGACAAAACATTGCTTTATACTCATTTTTCATGACTTCGTCATCACATTATTCTGCATTACTGGTTCGAGCTGACAGAAAGTGGGCAGCAGGTCCGATCCTGATGAACACAAATACGCTTGTTTTACCACTCAACAGGACGGATGCTGATTCCAGTGAAATCATCTTTCAAACTACGACCAGCACGGATCGATCCATTGTTACCATTCCCGGTTTGATCCAAAGCAATATTGCATTTACGAATCATCAGGTCTTTTATATTCAGAAAAAAGATCATGCGTTATATCTGAATCGAACCAATTATACCACGCACGAGACTGCTTCTACTCTGCTGGCGGTCTCACCGGATTCCATCATTCACAGCATTGCAGTCGTTCCCTTGAGCCTGGTTACGGGAGATACTTCAAAATACGATGTATTACTCTTTGCCGGGCAAGGAATGTATGCATATACACAGGAAGGTGAATTGCTGAAGGGATTTCCTGCCAGGATACCTTTTGCCGATTATGGATTACCATCGTTTGAGGACATAGATCATAACGGTCACCTGGAAATACTGCTCGGTGGTGAAAACAGCTTTGCCATATTCGGGTATGATGGCAGTCTTCTCAATTATCCGATGGCAACCCTGGTGAATCCGGATACGCTTCATGCAGCAAGCGGAATATGGGCGACCGATTTGAACCAGGATGGGAAAATGGAACTCCTGGGTAATATGTCAAAAAACAGATTGTGTGTCTGGAATGTTGAAGGTTATCCCCCATATCACATCTATGATGGTTTTCCTGCCTCCATGTCAGATAGGAGTCTATCCTATCCCCTGATAGGCAAGGATGTGGATTCTGTGAACACTGTTTATCTCTTCACGGCTTCCCGCACAGGAAAGATATTCCGTGAGAAAATTGATAATACGGACATCAGTGCCATGCGCAGCGGTTGGTTCTGTGAATATGGAAGCCTTGCTCGCAATGCAGTTTATCAATATCGGGTACTACCCAACCAATACGCCACTACGAGGCTCTTTGTTCCCGGAGAAGTCTATATTTATCCCAATCCCTGGAAACAGATATTCTCGGATGAGATCATGTTTCGTGTCATGACCAGCCGTAAATCTGATGTGAATGTAAAAATATTCGATATTGCAGGCAAACAGCTTTATGCAAAGAAGATCAATTGTGAAGCTTACCTTCCGAATCTGCAAAAAGTGCAGTTACCGGTGCAGAAGATGGCTTCGGGTGTTTATCTTGCAGTATTTGAGGGTAATGGAGAAACCAAGACCCAGAAATTTGCCATTGAGAAATAAGGTAGGAACATATATGAACAGGAAACTTCTATTATTGCTCGTACTCAGTATAGGGCTCTTAACAAGCCTCCAGGCGATTTCAAGCAATGCTGACTATGGATTCAAAATGCTGAATATCCCCGTAGGAGTAGGGATTTCTGCTCAAAGCGGAACAGGATCATTCTCCAATATGGATGCAAGCGCTTTCCTTGAAAACCCGGTTGCATTAGTATTACGTTCTGAACGCCTGATTTCCTTCACACAGAATAGTTATCTCATGGATACAAATCAAAACAGTATCTTCTATTCTTATGCTAACAATAAAAGGCATTTCGGAATTGGATTGCGAAACATTGACTATGATACAATAGAGAAGAGAGATGATACGGGGCAGATCGTCGGTTTCTTTCATCCGCTTGATTTGAATCTGATGGTGAACACAAGTTACCGCATACTTCCTGATCATTATGCTGGGATCAATGCCGGCTTACTATACGAGAAAATTGATGCAGCTTCATCGTATGGCATGACATTTGATTTTGGGTATATGTTTCTTCCCCCGATCCAAGACACGAAATTATATGCTGATATCCGAAACATCGGTTTTACCTCCAAGATGGATGAAGAAAGTATCAAATTACCCGAAAGGTTCGAATGGGGAATCAGCCATGATTTCACGAATATATACAACCAACCGATGAAGGCAACCCTGGAATTCAAATCGATATCTGAAGTTGGAAGTTCTTGGAGAGGGAATGTCGGTGTCCAGGTTGCATACCAGGACATCTTTTCATTTAGATTTGGCTCAAATTTGAATTATCTGTTGAGTGATTTTATCAATATTGATTATCACGATGCTCCTACCTGGAGTATTGGTGCGGGATTTTATTTAACACCTTTCCTTGTTGATTATGCCTACACGCCCTATAGATTAGTTTCGTCCGATATGGATTCCGTTCATCGCGTAGGCGTAACTTACAGGTTCTAACAAAAAGGGTATCATAGTGAAACGGTTCATCATTCTTCTGACCCTGTTCGTGTCCGTTGGATTCGCATTTGCTTTGGAGTATACTCCCAAGCAAATGATCTTTAAGACTTCTGAACCGATACAGATCACAAGAGGTCAAACGGGGCTGACCCAATTCGATCAGTTTCTTCGAAATTATCAGCCTCAAAATATCAAACCATTGACGCCCAAGGCTGATAACCGATATTTCACTGCCACCCTGAATGTTGATCCTGATTGGGTGACATTACAGGCTGCAAGACCTCATTTCCCGGGTATTGAGTATATTCAGCCGAATTATTTGAATCAGTTCTACTTAACACCCAATGATCCGTTTTATGGGAATCAGCAATTATATTTGGATCATATTCCGGAAGCATGGGATATTGCGACGGGAACTCATCAGACCATTATTGGATTGATAGATTCAGGACTGCTATTCGATCATCCTGATCTGCAGACGAATATCTATATCAACCCGGGTGAAATCCCGAATAATGGAATTGACGACGATAATAACGGTTATGTCGATGATTGGAGAGGATGGGACTTTGCTGATGCACCTGAACTATCTGACATTGGTTTGGGTGACTATGTCGGACAGGATAATGACCCTACAGATGAGAACTTCCATGGTACTCACGTAGGTGGTATCATGTGTGCTGATACCAATAACGGCATAGGCATTGCCGGTATCAATTGGAATTGCAGGTTGATGGTAATGAGAGCAGGTTTTAGAACAACTGAAGGTTCCGGTTATCTTCAGGATGATGATGCCTCATCTGCAATAATCTATGCTGCCGACATGGGATGTGAAGTCGTGAACATGAGTTGGGGAGATACCAACTATTCACCCATCATTGCTGATGCCTGCCAATATGCATACGACAAGGGCTTGATTCTCGTTGCTTCGGCAGGTAACTCACCGGAACCGGTTCTCAGTTATCCTGCAAGATTATCCACTGTGATCTCTGTTGGTGCAGTTGATATTAACAAGAACCTCGCTGGATTCTCGAGTTTTGGACCTGACCTTGACCTGGTTGCACCGGGACAGGACATTTACAGTACCTATCAATCAAGTGGTGCAGATCTGTATAAGAATCAATCAGGAACCTCCATGTCTTCTCCTTTTGTAACCGCGAGCATCGGCTTGCTTTTATCAAATCAGCCAGGTTTAAGTTTTGAACAGGTCAGATCAAGATTATTGATGTCTTGTGATGATCTTGGCGCTTCAGGATTTGATATCAGTTATGGAAATGGACTACTTAACACCTATAATTTCCTAAGTAATACTTCAAGTCCTCAAATCGTGATTTCACAACCTTTGGATCATGAAGGCTTATCTGCTGAATTTGATATTGTCGGAACAGCGACAAGTCCCAATTTCTGGCGTTACAGCGTAATGTTCACAGATGCAGACGTCCCTACAGACCTTGATTGGCTGGATGTTCAAAACCATAATAATACACCTCATTTTTACTACACACAGGTTACGGATAGTGTCCTGGCACATTTTCACTTTCCACCTGCCTTCGGCGATGGTAATTATAAAATTCGAGTCGAAATCACCAATACCAATGGTTATAAATATAGCTATACTCGGGCAATTCGCATCGATAGAACACCACCTCTCTTGATAGCCGGAAGTTTACAGCCTTGGTTGAGATATGATGCAGAAAACATGAACTATTATATTCAATCCATGTTCAATGAAGACGTGGATCTAACGGTTTACTGCATGACATCCATCGGGGATATCTATGAGGCTTATAGTGTTACTGCAGATACACTCCAGATAGTCAAATTACCTGAAACATTACCGGAAGGGATGATTTCAGTTCAACTACACGCCGTAAATCATAGCGGTCTTATATATGACTCTCCCTGGTATAATAACTTCATGGAACTGCATTATGACTCTATAACCGGGAATGGATTCACTTCCGTTCTATTGGGACCTCCCCTTGTGACCTCATACACAGTCCGTGATTTTAATCATGATGGAAATTATGAATTTATCGGTATGAAACTACCAGATGCTGGTTATGGTGATGTAAATATATATCAGTTGAATAGTAGTTCATTTCTGAACGAACACCTGTTCTATGATAAGTTCTGGCCTCTCGATATTGGTAATACACTGGGTTCAGGAACAGAGGTATTAGGACTCTATCTCGATACGGCATTCCTGTATGAAACACCTGATTCTATGTCATATCCGAATAATTTTGCACTGTGGCATGACACCGGAATCTCGGGCGGTACTTTCGCTGATTATGATAATAATGGCGTTCAGGATTTGATTTTAGTAAAGAACCTACCCTCTCAGAGAGTTCTTCAACTCTATCGAAGAAACCCAAATGCGACCTCAGAGCAATCTGCCTTTGATGCCAGAAATATGTTAACGAATACAACTACCACGTTCTCGCGTAATACATTCGTACCCAAGGTATGTGTTGCCAATTTAGATGGAGATATTTATCCGGATATTCTTTCTGCTGATACTGATGGTGATGTGATGATCTTTGAAGTATCTTCTCCTTCTCTTCAAGCGATGACTTGGTCAACACGCTTACCTGTGCAGAATGCCTATTATCTGACCGTAGGAGATTTCAATGGAGACGGGCAGAAGGATTTTGCTGTTGGGGGTTACAATAAGGACCTTATCAATCCAAACAAGACATTCTGGTATTTTGGGTTCTTTACCGCGAATGGTGGCAACAATTACGTTAGCATGGGAAATATCAGTTTTACCACGGTTTCATCTCAAAATTCAATCAGTTGCCTTGATGTGAACAATGACGGTAAGGACGAGATCCTCATGGCTTTGTCTCCTAATATGTACATCGTATCATATGTGAATGGAAAATTCGTTCCCATTTGGCACGGGGAGAGCTATAAAACGTATCAATTGTTGGCATACAAAGATTTGAATTCAAGCAATATCCATATGATTGTAAATAACCTGGATGAACGGGATTCTCTTCATTGCTACGAGATCAAACCTACATCTGCATTCAATGGACCACAAACACCTGAAAACGTCCGTGTGACACCCCTGAATGAAAATACCGTGAAGATCACTTGGAAACAGGTGGACGCTGATTACTATAAAATTTATAGAAAGTACAATTCGGTGGTAACATTCGTTAACTCCACAACCTCTTTATCGTATCTCGATAATAGTCTTCAGGAAGGAGAAACCTACGAATTTGCTGTTACGAGCGTCAAATTAGGCATGGATCCCCAGGAGAGTTCTTTAAGCCAATGGAAACAGGCAATTCCAAATCCGGCGCCTCATCTGACCTTTATCGGCATGACTGCTTTCAATGAAGTGAAACTGGTCTTCGACCAACCCCTTGCGAGCGAAGCGATAAATGTGGGGCATTACCTGGTTGAACCGGGCATGGGGAATCCGTATAGTGCAATCTTGATTTCCAGCCAGCATGGTGTTCTTCTCCGCTTCAGAAGCACATTCCCGGATACTCTTCTGACAGTTCAGTTATCGGGATTGACTGGTGTCACGGGTGTTCCGGTTGAAATGACAGTCTATCCCTTCGGTTATAGAAGTGATTGTATCGCACCGGAAATATCCAATGTGAGGGTGATTGACCAGCGTACGCTGGAAGTGGTGTTCTCAGAGAAACTGGATGCCGAGAGTGCCAGTTCGATTTCCAATTATCAGTTGCTTGCTCCTGTAGCGGATAGCACAAATCATATCCAGACAATTGAATTCCAGGATTCAGTGGCAACGATCAAACTTGTCAGAAACATGACTTATTCGAATGACCCGTATTTACTGATCATATCCAATGTTCAGGATTTGCAGGGAAATGTGATTTCGAATCTTCATAATAAATCCCGTTTCTTTGTTTCTGACATCAGGGATCTTACGCATCTGATCGTCTACCCCAATCCTGCCAACGCGAGAGAAACAGGAAGTGTTTATTTTATCAATTTCCCAATGAACAAGGAAGGCAAGATCAAGATTTACAATCTTGCAGGTGAATTCGTATATGAGGCTGCCATTCCTGCGATTAATTCACATTCATACAAGCTTCATTGGGATATGGTAAATAGTGCCGGAAAGAAAGTATCATCCGGGACCTATTTTTACATGATACAAATGGGTGGAGAACTGAAGAAAGGCAAGATAGCCATCGTCAGATAACGAGTCAGTTCTTCACAGCATAAAGAAGAAAGGAGTTGAACATGATATCCTTGGATTGGAAGGAAAGATTAATGAAGGATACGGAAGATTTTATTCAATCCAAACTGCCGAAAGGGGATTATTCCTTTGAAATCATTTACAATGCATATCCGCAGAGAATTGGGACACATGTTCCGAAAGAAGTGATCACACTTGTTGCAAAAAAAATGGCTGATCTATTGGTAAAAGTCTCTGAAAATCATATGGATTTCTACCTGGCATTATGGAAGAATAAGGGTGAAAATGGAAGGCTTGCCTTTGTCTATATCATATCCAAACTGATTACAAAGAAAACAGAGGTTTTCACACAGTTACTCGAGAAAGTGATCTACATGTCACCAGAGCAACCGGAAATCGCACTTCTTTTGGATAAGGCTTTTCTGCCCATTATGAAGAAGAATTTCTCTGCAAATCTGCAGCTCATTTTCAAATGGCTCAATGCAGATAACGAACATATCCAAATGAATGCTGCCAAGCTCCTCAGTAGAATATGCAAGATGTATCCAGAGCAGTTGGAACCAATCTTTCACAAGATGGAAAACACTTGGCTGAACGCGTCGCCCGGCATGACAAAGGCAAATATCTTTTTCCTGAAATCCCTGTATGCCATCGATGCAAATTATTATCAGTCAATTTACCCGAAATACAGAAACTCAAGAGACCCTTATGTAGTGGAAATATTATGTAATTCCATCATGTGCCATACACCCGAGATGGAAGAGATCATCGAAAACTGGACACATAGTGGGAATGCCAAACTCAAGAAGGCTGCTCTTATCGGGTATAAAGCAATAAAAAGGAAGAAATAGAACGATCATGGGAAACATGGACTACATTACGAAAGAAGGAATGGATTTAATCCAAAAACGTATTCGTCATCTTGCAGAAGTGGAAAGACCACAGGTAATCAAGAGAGTTGCTGTTGCGCGTGCACAGGGAGACCTCAGCGAAAACGCAGAATATAAGGCAGCCAAGGAAATGCAGCGTCATATAGACAAAGAACTTGACCATTTAAAGACTCGAAGTACACATCTGAAAGTGATCGATCCGAAGACAATACCAAAGGACAGCGTACGGTTCGGTGCCTTGATTACTGTGAAAGAACTCGATTCAAACCGCACAGTCATCTATCATTTGGTTGGTATCGATGAGGTCAATTTTCCTGAAGAACATATGGAAAAAGTATCCATTGCTTCTCCCATCGGTTCTTCCATGATTGGGAAGAAGCCTGGAGATAAGGTCATTATCAAAGCCCCTATGGGTGAACGCATATTTGAAATATTAGAGATCAAATAAATACATATAGACAGCAGATTCATTCTGCTTTGTCCTAAGGAGTAGGAATGAAAGACAAAAAGAATGCAGATCTTTTTTACCAACACAAGAGTTTCTGGGAAACTGCAAGCGAAGCAGAGAAAAAGGCTGCCTTCAAATTCTCAGAAGATTACAAGACATTCTTGGATGCCTGTAAAACAGAAAGAGAAACCGTGATCTGGACTCAAAAAGTCCTTGAAAAAGATGGTTTCATTGAACTTCTGGCAAAAAAGAAAGCCTCCAAGGTATTCAGAACCTTCAAAGGAAAATCCATTGCATTTGCCATCATGGGAAAGAAACACATCAGTGAAGGGCTAAATATTGTTGCATCCCATATCGATGCCCCACGTATCGATATCAAACCGAATCCTCTTTATGAAGACAGCAGCACGCAGATTTCACTCATGAAGACCCACTATTATGGTGGGATCAAGAAATACCAATGGGTTTCTACGCCTTTGGCTATTCATGGTATCGTGATTCGAAAGGACGGAAAGGAAATCCAAATTTCCATCGGTGAAGATGAAAAGGATCCTGTATTCCTGATGCCCGACCTTTTACCGCATCTTGCACGAAAAGAACAATATACTAAACTTCTTCCCGATGCCATCGATGCTGGGAAGATGAACCTGATATTCTCATCTCTGCCTGATCCCGACAAGGATCAGAAGGAAAAGGTCAAATGCTTCGCTTTGAAACTTCTCAATGAAAAGTATGGTATCAAAGAAGCTGATTTTCTATCTGCGGAACTTGAGATCGTTCCTGCCGGTAAAGCCCGCGATGCAGGAATGGATAAGAGCATGGTCATGGGATATGGTCAGGATGACAGAGTTTGTGCCTACACATCTCTGAAGGCTTTGCAGGAAGTCTTGAAGAACAAATCAGTCCCTGAAAAGACACTCATGATCCTGTTCATTGACAAGGAAGAAATTGGAAGCGAAGGCAATACAAGTGCAAATTCCATCTTCATGCTTGATTTCATCGGCGACCTTCTTAAACAGAATGGTGAATCTGCCGATAGTTACACTCTCCGCAAATGCCTCATGAAATCACAGATACTTTCCAGTGATGTTGCAGCAGCTCTCGATCCTAACTATCCAAGCGTGCATGAAAAACAAAATGCCGCTCTCTTCGGATATGGAGTCGCCATCACAAAGTACACCGGTTCTGGTGGCAAGTTTGGTGCCAATGATGCCAATGCAGAATTTACAGCCAAACTGATGCATCTATTGGATGATGCCAAAGTTGCATGGCAAATTGGTGAACTTGGTAAAGTGGATGAAGGTGGCGGCGGAACCATTGCAAAATATCTTGCCGAATATGGTGCTGATGTCATCGATATAGGCACTGGTGTATTGGGTATGCACTCCCTTTACGAGTTGACCAGCAAAGCCGATGTATATTCAACCTATAAGGCATATGTAGCTTTTTTAGAGAAGGCATAGACTTTGATACCGGGGATGGGTGAGAGATGAAAAGAATTCTTATCCTGTTGAGTTTGATACTGATGATATCCGGTTGTATGAAGCAGATACGAGTCATTTCCGAAACTCAAAAGCAGGAGCATGCTCTTCGGATTGCCGACAGTCTGCGTATCAATCGACTGGATGATGAAAGCGCCCTGCAGCAGAGACGCCTGCTGAATGTGGATACACGAACAAGCACGAATCATGATGATATTAATTCGCTGATGACCAGAGCCGATAGTCTCCAGTCAGAAATCGATTATCAATCGTCTCTGCTTGATTTCCACACGGACCGTATTTCTACAGTTCTGGATGCTGCCACAGATGATGCAGTCAAGATCAACGACATAGATAAGAGACTCGATTATATCCTGGATAAGATCAGTGAACTCGAAAGCAATCAGACTTTCAGCAGCAATGGGAAATCGACTGATACTGTACGACGTCTCGAGCAGAAGATCGACGAACTGAATGAACGGATCAGTTACCTGGAAAGAACGAATGGTCAATCCAGTCCTCCCCCAGCCCCAAAACCAAAGAAAACGAATAAAACCGAGACTGGAACTATTTCCAGTTCTCCTGTAGAAACAAAGCAGGTTCAAAAGCCGCTTCCCGCAAACCTTTCGGCGGAACAGTTATACCAGGCAGGACGGGATTATTATGATCAAAAGAATCCCGATAAAGCCCTGGAAGCGTTTAATACTTTCATCAAGAAATACCCGAATCATATTCTGATCTCAAATGCTTATTATTGGGTTGCTGAAATATCCTATGACCACCTTAACTTTGCACAGGCAGCAGAGCAATTCCAGAAAGTTGTGTCATTGTATCCGAAATCACAGAAAGCACCAGAGGCTTTGTTGAAAAAAGCCTTATGCTACGTCAAGCTCAATAGGAAGAAGGAAGCACGAGTCACTCTCGTCCAACTGATCGATCAATACCCGAACTATGTCCAGAATAGCCTGGTCACCAAGTTAATGCAAAAGACACAGTAAAAGCATGAAACACATTTTCGTAATTCTCTTTCTATGCCTGATTGCTGTCCTAAGTGCTCAGCAGCAGAAGACAGCCTCAGCGCCTGACAGCCTTTTCACAGGATTTGCCCTCCGGCAGACCATGGAAAAACCTGTCTTTCTCGACATTCAGGCAGGTGATAGATCCGGGGATATTACAACACTACTCAAGTCTGCCATGCTGGCGAAGGGATATATGATCACGGAAGATGCCAAGTCGGATGCAAACACACTTCAGGTGAAACTGGATCAATCGGATGAAATCATGGAAGTGAAAAAGTTCTGGGGATATAAGCGATTCCAGATTTCAAAAGCAAATTACACCCTTCAATTGCTTGACCCGGAAAAGAAGATTATTTCCTTTACTCATTTTGAACAATATGGTCAACCGTACCTACTGTCAGAAGGCTACACTGGAAAGATGAAATGGTACGATCCCATCATGCTTTTTGCCATTATTGGGAGTTTGGTCTATATCATCTGGACTACGAATTAATCGAGGAGAAATAATGAAGAAGATAATTCCGCTGCTATTCATCATGATCACTTTATTTGCCTGCAGTAAGAATAAGACTGCACCGACTGTTACACCAGAAGTTAAAATGCAGCGTGCTGATAAGTACTTTCATGCAAAAAAATATGCAAAGGCATATCCTCTCTATCAGCAGATCGTATTTGAAAGAAACTCATCCATTGCAGCAGATGCTCAGATGAAACTGGCGGAATCCTATTACAAGTTACATAAATTCGCTGAAGCAGAAGTCGAATATGAACAACTGATCAAGTTATTCCCCGATTATCCTGAAATAAACCGTGCCTATTACCAAATGGGTAAATGCTATATGGAATTATCCCCAGGTGCCCAATATACACAGGAAGACACCAATAAGGCGATAGATGCATTCCAGACATTCATCGATAAATTCCCGAATGACCCTCTTCGTACCACTGCACTCGATGATCTTCAGAAAGCCCAATATAAGCTCCTGGAGAAAGAATACAATAACGGCTATATCTATTACAAAATGGGTGATTACAGTTCTGCCATGCTCTATTTTAGCGAGATCAAGGATTTAGGCAACAAAGATAGACTGGAAAAGATGTCACTTTACTACAGCGCTAAGATATTCATCTTCCAGAAGAATTGGCTCCTGGCAAAACAAACGTATGAAGCGCTTAACAAGGATTTCCCGAAGGCAAAGGAAACCCTGAGAATCAAGACAAAGCTTCAGCATTATAAACAACTCGACTGATGCAAATTGGTCTTCTTGGCGGTAGTTTCAATCCAATCCATAATGGGCATATTGAAATTGCCCTTGCTGTAAGGAATCGACTCAAGCTCGATACGATCCTTTTACTTCCCGCAGGAAAACATCCTTTTTCTCAAAAAAATAGTCTTCTTCCCGTATCCAAGCGTATTGACCTGATTCGAAAAGCAATTCGGGACATACATGGATTGGAAGTATCTGAAGCGGATGCGGATGAAACCAGATCCAGTTATACGGATGAACTTTTACTGAACCTGGAATCGAGGTATCCGAATGATGAGTTGTTTTTCATTATCGGTGCAGACAACATCGCCCAACTTCCTCAATGGCATAACTGGGATTGGCTCAAGGATAATGCAAAATTCATCTGTGTGAATAGACCGGATACTGACCTGACACTTTATTCGACTCTCAATTATGTAAAGAATATTACATTTGTTACAATTCCCCCCATTCCCATCTCTTCGACACAAATCAGGCAATTGGTGAAAGAGGGAAAACCCATTACCGGATTGGTTCCCCCCTCAATTGAACGGGATATAGTGGAGATGTACTCATCATTAATTAAGAATTAAGAGATAAGAAGTAAGAATGGCAGAGCAGATTAGCTCAATAAAGAATTAAGTGATAAGAAGTAAGTAGGATATTTGGAGTTCAGACATTCAAAATAGGGTGACATAAATTTCGTTACTAAAAGGATGATTGGACTTCAAATATCCTTTACCACATCGGGCTTGAAGTCCGCATTGCCTATAGTTGGCATTATCCACAAAAAAGCAAGAAGGCAATTAGATCAGAAATAAAGTCAAACAACTCTCAACCATCCCTCAAGCATCCGCCAAGCTTCCCTCAAGATTTGGGAGATGGTTGAGGTTTCTTTGGTGGTTGATCGAGGTTCGTTTTAGAATCGTTCGAAGGACGTGGTCTTGAAATAATCATGTTGTCCTACGGTTCCTACTCAATCCACCTTCGATTATGGTATGATACCCTTTCAGAAAGAGCTGCAAGGAAACTCTTACCAAAACTCCAACTTCGTATTTCGGGCTTATTTAATCA
>Ga0116171_10002759_pt1 | contig 16520 bp, 14 predicted proteins | sample AD_JPNHW2_MetaG_FD_89798 | JGI IMG/M metagenome (GOLD analysis project Ga0116171, IMG submission 89798) | Active sludge microbial communities of municipal wastewater-treating anaerobic digesters from Japan - AD_JPNHW2_MetaG | ecosystem: Engineered > Bioreactor > Anaerobic > Digestate | place... | reverse complement strand
TGTTCGTTCCCGAATCGGGATTCCCCGAGTTGAGCGCCGTGAGCGACCAATTCTGAAGGATGGCCGGCAGGCTCTCGTAGGGAATCGCGAACCAGGTCGCCGTCATGAAGCCCCACAGTATCGTTGTGCCGCTGAGCACGAAGAGGAGCTTTATGAAATCCGATATCGGCTTTTTGGAGCGCCGGGCCGAGAAAAGCATGCCGAGTGCGCCCGCCAGCAGGATAATGCCATATCCGCCGTCGCCGAAGATCATCGCGAAATAGACTGCGAAGAAAATCAGGAAGGATAAGGAAATATCATACTCACGATAGTTCGGCACCGTGCCGAGGAAGTTGAAAACCGGCTGGATTATCCGTACGGCGGGCGGATTCTCCACCTTTGAGGGAGGCATCTCCTCGTCGGAAGGATCGTCGAGCGCCAGGCCCCACCGCCGCTTGGCGGCTTCCTGCGCCAGGAGGGGCGCGGTCTTGGCAGGCACGTAGCCGCAGAGGTAGCGGAGCTGGCCTTCGCGCGGCATGCCGGTTTTGAGATTTTCGATAACCAGGGCGGATTTTAGCCGCGCGATCTCCGTTTCAAGGAGAGGCAGGCCGTCGGCCATCGCCGCAAGGGAAGCTTTATATTCAACAATCCTCGCTTCGGCGTCGGCGAGCTCGGTTCTGGTCGCTGACAGGCTGGAGACGGGAATCCGAAGCGCCTCGAAAGGCGCCGGCACCTGTCCCTCGCCGAGAAGCGCCATCCTGGCCTTGCCCTTCGGCGCCGCGATGCGTACAAAATTTAATTCCTCAGGCAGCGCGGCAAGCTGTTCGGAACGGCATTCAATGAAGGTAACCGGCAACCCGCCGGCGCCCAGCTCTGATACGAGTTCCGGTGAGAAATCGCCCCAGGGCGAGAGCCTTTCGACTTCGCGCCTGAGTTCAGCGGCTTTAGCCTGCAGCGCGTCGATCTCCGTCTTCACCTGCAGGGTGTCCCGCACGAGTTCCCCGGTGTCCGAAGGTAGTTTTCCCCCGGCGCGTCGGCGCTTGTCGATCGACGAGGATAGAAGATTTTGCGCGTCTACGGCATTCTTGAGCTCAGTCTCGAGCGCGGCACAGGTCTTGCCCTCCCCCTCGATCCTTTCGAGATGGGCGATGCCAAGCTTGCGCAGCTGGAGCGGCGCGGCGGCCGCATCGGCGTCGAGGAGGACGAGGACGAATTTTTTCATTGGCGCGATCATGCTTCCCTCTCCTCGACTTTCTTCTTCGAGATCTTGCCGCGAACGACCTGCGCGGTCTGCTGGTCTCCCAGATAGATGCCGATCGTCTTGATGTCAGCGAGGGTTTCGGGAATCTTCACTTTCTCGAAGAGGTTGACCCGCTGTGTCGTTACGCGGAGTTCGGCGGCGAGCAGGGTTTTCTGCCTCTCGACGACCTGGTATTCAGCATCGGCGAGAAGCGCCTGCTTCATGAGCTCGAGCGCGCGGTCGACCCAGAGCGGCGCCAGAAAAAAGTCGTAGGGCGCGAGAGCGAACTCGGCCCCATCGAAAACCGGTATCATCACGCCCGCAATATTGCCTTCTGACGTGCGTATTTCCTTGAGCGACAGGAGCGGGGCGCCTTCCATGGAACGCGCGGCGCTTTCCTCGGAAAAAACCGCTATCCAGGCGGCGTACTGCCGCTCGAGGGCTTCCTTCGCGGCCACCAGCTGCGCGAGCCGCGCCTCTACGCCGCGGATTTCCATTTGCAGCTGCTGTTTTTTGAGCTGAAGCGTGGGCAGGTAGCGCCGGTACATTTTCAGCGCGTCCTTCTTTTTCTTCAGCTCGTTCTTGGTCAGCTTTATCTTGGCCATCGCCTCTTTCCCATGCGGCGGCGCGGTTAGGCGCGCGCCGCCTCGGCGCCTGCGGCGCGGGCAGGCCAGAATTTCTGGATGAGGTCGGACCGCAGGCCGGTCTCCCTGGGTTCAAAGCAGGCCGCGAGGATCTGCCAGCCTTCGTCGAGCGCCTTTTCAAGGGGGACGTTGACCGAGAGGTCCATCATCCTCCGCTCGAAAAGCTCTCCGTACTTGAGCAGTTTCCTGTCCCACGCGGTCATCTGGAATCCCATCGATTTCTTTTCCAGCGTGTCCCTATAAGCCGCGAAGAGCTTGACCATGCCGTCCATGATGGCGCGATGGTCCTCGCGCGTCTTGCCGTTGACCATCTGCTTCAGGCGCGACAGCGAACCGAAGGGCTCGATGCGTCCGCCGTGCAGATAGAACTGGCCTTCGGTGATGTATCCGGTATTGTCGGGAATCGGGTGGGTCACGTCGTCGCCGGGCATGGTCGTGACCGCCAGTGTCGTGATCGATCCGGCATCGGCGAAGTCGACCGCTTTTTCATAGCGGGCTGCCAGCTGGGAATAAAGGTCGCCGGGGTAGCCGCGGTTTGAGGGAACCTGCTCCTGGGTGATGGATATTTCCTTGAGCGCGTCGGCGAAGTTGGTCATGTCGGTCAGCAGGACGAGAACGTTCTTGCCGCGCAGGGCGAACTTCTCGGCCACGGCGAGCGCGAGGTCGGGCACCTGGAGGCACTCGACGACAGGGTCGGCGGCCGTGTGCACAAACATGATCGTTTTGGCCAGGGATCCGCCCTCCTCGAGGGTGTCCCTGAAGAAGAGGTAATCGTCGTACTTGAGTCCCATGCCGCCCAGGACGATGAGGTCGACCTCGGCCTGCATGGCGATGCGCGCGAGCAGCTGATTGTAAGGCTCTCCGGATACGGAGAAGATCGGCAGCTTCTGGCTCTTCACCAGAGTGTTGAAGACGTCGATCATCGGGATGCCGGTGCGGATCATCTCGCGGGGGATGATGCGCTTGAAGGGGTTGACCGAGGGGCCGGCGATCGTGATGAGGTTGTCGGTGAGGGTCGGGCCGCCGTCGCGAGGAATCCCCGCGCCGTTGAATATCCTTCCAAGAAGGTTGTCGGAAAAGCTCACCTGCATCGGATGGCCGAGGAAGCGGACTTCGTCGCCCGTCGACACGCCGCGGCCGCCGGCGAAGACCTGCAGGAAAACCAGGTCGCCGTCGAGGCGGATGGTTTCGGCGAGGGATGCGCCATAGCGGCTCGAAACCTCTGCGAGCTCGCCGTAGGCGATGTTTTCGGCACGCACTGAAATGACGTTGCCGGTTATCGATTCAATATGCGAGTAGACTTTATTCATCGCTTACTCCAGTCTCGCGAGGGCGAGGCGCGCCTCGGCGTCGTATTCGGGCTTGCGTTCGGCCAGCGCGGCCTTGATCTTGGCGAGAGAGGCGGCGAACTGGTCTGAACCTTCCGCCGAGCCGTTGAGGTCGAGGAAAGCCTGCCTGACTTCGTAGAACCACGACCTCGCGTCGTCCTTGTCCTTGAGCTGCAGCGCGGCGCCCATGATCTCGAGCGCCAGTCGGAACATCGCCTTCTGCCTCTCGGGGGAGACTGAGGCGTCGACCGGGTCGAAGGAGTTCTGCTGAAGGTAGACGGCGTCCAGGAATTCCCCCTTGAGGTAGAGGATGTAGTCATCGAGGCTCGTGCCCTCCTCGCCGACGACCTTCATCATCGCGCCGACCTCGGCGCTGCGTTCCAGGAACGTGTGGGCGTAGCGGACGATGTCGGCCGGCATGATGCCGGGGTACTTCGACCAGGAATCGAGGGGGTGGATGGCCGGATATTTGCGGGCGTCGGAGCGCTCGCGGGAGAGTCCGTGGAAGGCGCCGACGACCTTGAGCGTGGCTTGCGTGACGGGCTCTTCGAAGTTGCCGCCAGCGGGTGAGACCGTGCCGCCGATCGTTACCGACCCCTTCCTTCCATCGCCCAGGCGAACGATGCCCGCGCGCTCGTAAAAGGCGGCGATCACCGATTCCAGGTAGGCGGGAAAGGCTTCCTCGCCGGGGATCTCCTCCAGGCGGCCCGACATCTCGCGCATGGCCTGCGCCCAACGGCTCGTCGAGTCGGCGAGCAGGAGCACGTCGAGGCCCATCTGGCGGTAATATTCGGCGAGCGTCACGGCGGTGTAGACCGAGGCTTCACGCGAGGCGACCGGCATGCTCGAGGTATTGCAGATGATGATCGTGCGCTCCATCAGCGAACGGCCCGTTCGCGGGTCGGTGATCTCGGGGAATTCCTTGAGGGTCTCGACGACCTCGCCGGCTCGCTCGCCGCAGGCGGCGATGATGACGATGTCCACGTCGGCGTAGCGGCTCGTGACCTGCTGGAGCACCGTCTTGCCGGCGCCGAAGGGGCCTGGAATGCAGTATGTTCCGCCCTTCGCCACGGGAAAGAATGTGTCGATGATCCGGGTCTTCGTAACCATCGGCTGGACGGGCTTGAGGCGCTCGGCGTAGCAGTCGATGGCGCGCTTTACCGGCCAGGAGAAGGTCATGCTGACATTTCTGCGGTTGCCGCGGGCATCCTCGACCACGGCGATGGTGTCGTCGATCGCGTATTCGCCGGCCGCGGCGATCTCCACCAGTTTCCATGAGCCATAGAAGCCGAACGGGAGCATGATCTGGTGCTTGAAATGCCGCTCTGGCACGGAGCCGAGGGGATCGCCGCGCTTAAGCGTGTCTCCGACTTTCGCCGAGGGGGTGAATGACCATTTCTGCGTCCTGGACAGCGCCTTCAGGTAGACGCCGGGCTCCAGGAAGAAGCCTTTCTTTTCGGCGATCTCCGGAAGCGGGTTCTGGAGGCCGTCGTAGATTTGGCCGAGAAGGCCCGGCCCGAGTTCCACGGAGAGCATCTCGCCGGAGAAATCAACGCCGTCGCCGACGCGGAGGCCTTTCGTCATTTCATAGACCTGGACCTGGGCTTCGTCTCCCTTGATCCTGATCACTTCGCTCTTAAGCTTCCTGTCGCCTGACTGGATATAGGCCACTTCGTTCATGGCGACGTTGCCGTCGAACCGGACGGAAACCATGTTTCCGTTTACCGCGACAACCTGCCCTTGCTTTTGGATCATGCGTGTTCTCCCAAGGTATCCGATTCGGTCGAGCGAGCGGCTCTTCCGAGTATATCGTCATAGAGCCGCCGGTATCCGGCGGCGCCGGCTTCTGCGCTGAGGAGCGCCAGCCGTTCGTTGATCGCCAGCTTGAGCCTGTAGGCGACGATAAAATCGAGATCGAAGGCGGCCAGAGGGGCGAGCCTTTCGATGGCATTCCAGCGCTCGCGCTCGAGCGCGAGTTCGGCCTGGTAGGGATCTTCGATGGCGAAACAGGCTGCGGCTGCCCTTCCCGCTTCATCGCTGCGCGTTCCCGGCCGCAGATTGGCGTCTTCGCGGACACCGGCCCGCTTCGCCCTGAGCCGGGACAGCTCGTTTCGGAAGGTCCTTTCCCAGGCGGCGAACTTTGCCAAAAGCGGCGATGCGAAAGCGGCCGGCGCATTTTCCGCGCCAAGAACGGCTATCGCTTCAGCTACTTCCTTATAATCACCCTGCGAAAGATGACGCTGGCATTGCGCGAGGAACTCGGCGCTGTCCAGCCGGCCTTTGGCGCCGAAAACAAGGCCTGGCAGCGTGGCGGGGAAGAACCAGTAACGGCTCACGAAAGCTTTCCCTCCGCCAGGGATGCCTGAACGCATTCCGCGAGCCGCGCGTTGACGCGGGAAGCGAGAATATCGGCGATTGATTCGGCGGAAAAGTCGTAGCGGGCACCGGAAGCGTCCACCGCGATCCTGAAGCCTGCGTCAATGCCGTCGAAAGGCTTGAACTGGACGCCGGCGCCGATTTCCTTGGCAAGCCTGTTGGCGAGAGCTCCGTCGAGCGCTTCGAGGGTTTTAGTCGGGAGGAATACGGTAAGATCGCTCCCTGTGTCCTTCGCCATCGCGTTGAGTAGCTCGGGAAGAATTTTTGCAATGAAACCGGCATCGAGCGCCTCGGCCGTCGAAGAATGTATCGCCGCGCGCATGAATTCCTGGACGCGCGCCCTCAGGGCGAGGATGGTGTCGCGGGAAGCCTGCGCGAGCGCGAGCTTTGACGCTTTCTCCATTGCCTCCACGCGGGCTTTCGCGCCTGCCTCCATATCCGCGGCCTTCTTTTCGGCATCGGCAGCGAGCGCCTTCGCCTGCGCCTGGGCGCCGGAAATTATGCGGCCGGCCTCGGCCTGAGCGGCGTCAACGCCCTCAGACTTGATCCTTTCAAGCAGTTCTTGGACCTGTAGTTCCATAGGGGTTCTATCCTTGTGTAGCGATGCTTGTTACGGGTTGAAGCTGTTAAAAGCTCGCCGATGAATTGTAACATATATCCCCACGATTTGAAAACCGTCAACCCCGAATATCACTTATTTTGAATAGAGCGGGAACATGCTTGACATCAAGGCAGCATCGGTTATATGAATCATTTGCTCCGCGCGCGACCGTCGTATAACGGCTATTACCCCAGCCTTCCAAGCTGGAGACGTGGGTTCGACTCCCATCGGTCGCTCTAACAGTAACTCTTGCTACAGTAAATTTTTACGGAAAATTGATTTTCCATTGATTTCCCGTAAAACCGCCTGTGATACGTAAATTGATACGTAACGGCATTGGGACGTCTCAAAGGCGGCCACACATGGCAGTAGCACCCTTCTTTGTTGTTTCCAGAACCCTTCCCTCTGGCGCCAAGCGATTCATTGTCCGATTCCTCAATTCTGACGGCAGCGTTATGCGTTCCACTACCCTCCAGGATCCCAAGATCCACACGAAGACGCAGGCTATCAGAGAGGCGGACAAGCTCTTAAAGGAAGGCATTGTTGCCAGGGCTAAAGATCCTTTCCTCTATGTCTTCCTGAAGGATTTCTGGCGGGTAGACTCCGATTACGCGAAGGCAAAGGCTCGAAGGAAGCACCCCCTTTCGGAGCAGTACATAAAGCAGTCCGCCGACCTGGTCGAGCGGCCCCTCAAGGACCTTTGCGTTGATAGAAGACTGAGCAGCCTCAACCTTGCTTTCCTGGAGTCCGTGATTACGGAGCTTGAGAAGACTGGCATATCCACCCGAACGATCAATATCCGGATCCAAGTCATCACCGTACCGGTTCGATGGAACGCCAGGCAGAACAAGCTCCCCGACCCTTTCTTCGGATACGAGAAGCTGCCGGAGGACGAGAACCCCCGCGGGATCATCACGAAGAAGGAGCTGGGGAAGCTTCTTACCACCGAGCAGCTGGAACCGAGGGCAAGAGCCGCCGTCAACCTTGGAACGCTCTGCGGGATGCGGATGGGCGAGATCCGCGGCTTGCAGTGGGAAGACATCGATTTCGAGAACGGCACCATCAATGTCCGGCACAACATTCCCAGCAAGACAAAATCCATTGTCCAGCCCAAATGGAATTCCCAAAGGATCATACCACTGCCGACGGTGCTCGCCGACACGCTTAAAGTAGTCCAGGGAATGCCTCAGGCTGCGCCAGGCTTTGTTATCTACAACATTAGAAGTAAAGAGCACCCTGTAACTGAAAAGTACCTAAGGAAGTCCTTTAGAAGCATGCTGGTCGATATCGGGATCACTGAGGAAAAGCAGGCAGAGAAGAACATCGTATTCCATTCTTCCCGCCATACATTCGTTTCAATCTCCCGCGAAAGCGGAATGTCGAAGTTCACCGTCCAGAGCCTCGTAGGTCATAAAAACGCAGAGACGACCGAAAAGTACTCACATCCTGAAGTTATAGACTTTAAGCAGGCGAAGCGCTCTATGAACCGAATCGTGAATAAGCTGATTCAGCCTTCCGGGAATGATCCCAAGCCGATGAGTGAAAAAGCTTCGGATTACTCGAAGAAAGCAAGCTCGAGCTCCCCGAGGCTCCGATCGAGGAGATCCCATGCGAGACCGACATACTCAGCGGTGAATGGATGACGGAAATATGCTGGATCGGGTGATTCGGATAACCTAACCCGATCCAGACCATCCGCATCTTTTAAAAGCGCCGTGAGCGATCCCTGAGCGTAGGGAGTTGGAGGATCATGCCGGGAATGTGCCTCAACGGCCTCCCCTATCGATCGCCAATCCTCTTCCGGAAGCTGATAGCCCAGGAACATCTTCTCGGCTATCGGTCGTTTTGTTTCTTTTGCCCACAAGCCATGATCAAAGCACAGTCCATCATTTTTCCTTGAAAGATCGTGTATAAGTGCCGCCGCCATAAGATTCCGATAGAGGTTACGTGGCAGTTCCAAGTTTTCTTATACTGCACGCGCGTAGAGAAGATCTGCGAGAATCATGACCCTTAGAGTGTGGCTCCGGCCATGAAGACTGCTTTGATGGTCAAACCAGCTTGGATCGATTCGGAAATTTTCAGGGATAGAGCCAAGCCGGCATTTGCTAATTTGATATTGAATCATCATCTGCTTCTTTGATTTCTAGGGCATGCTTTCTCTTGCGAAAATCGGATGGAGCGCACCCAAAGTATTTTTTGAATACTTCACTGAAATAGCGATAATCCGTATATCCGACAAGGTCGGCAATCTCGTAGATCCTCGCAGTGTCATTTGAAAGGTAATCGAGTGCTATTTTCATCCTATAGTTCGTAAGATATTCCAGAAAAGTGTAGCCTGTTTGTGATTTGAACATCTTGTTGAAGGAACTTTCACTGATTCCGAGCGTATCGCAGGCATCACGAGCCGTGAGATCGCTCATATATCGTTCTTTGATCACGGCGATTGCCGCCGCTAATCGGGAATCCCGCATCTCTTGTCGAGTCTGCGCCAGGAAATTTGAAAAAGTTGGCTCCACTTGAATGCTTGGATTGTGAGGAAAATCAAGTGCAAATCTTGCTTCCACTTTACTTTTTATGGCTTCCACTGCTTTTCGCAGCGTAATGGCGAATTCAACCTGGTCCAAAGGCTTCAGAATATAGCCAAGTACACCCAATTCTATCCCTTGTTTGGCGTATGAGAAATCTTCATAACTTGTGACAATAATAAAAACAGAATCACAGCGGCCCTTAAGGCGTCTCATCATTTCCAGCCCACTTGCGCCCGGCATCCTGATGTCAGTAATGACAAGTTCGGGATTGAGTTTTGTTATTAAAGCTTCTCCTTCGATACCATCCCCCGCTTCAGCGATGACTTCAGCATTGAAATTTGCCCAGGGGGTTAACATCACGAGTCCTTTTCGAATTATTGCTTCATCCTCAACAACGACAACCCGTATCATAGCGATTCCTCTATACGGTAGGGAATTTCAATCGTAACGGTAGTGCCCTCCCCTGGGTTGCTCACAATCGAAAAATCATAGGACTCTCCATAATAAAGCCTCAGGCGAGCGATCACGTTGCTTATACCGATGCCAGATATTGCGCCCTCAAGGGCTTCCCCTTTCAAGCATGATTTTAAAGTAATTTCATCCATTCCCATGCCGTCATCAACAATTGAAAAGAAAACACTTTTGCCAGTGTCGCGTATGACCACATCGAGGTGACCTCCGCCCATGCGGCGCTCAAGTCCATGAACAAGGGAATTCTCTATAAACGGTTGGATCAGGAATTTAGGTATCATAACATTTTTTATGGTATCATCGAGCGATAGAGCTACGATGAGCCGATCTTGGAAACGGCTTTTCTGAATAGCGAGATAATCCTCTATGAAGGCCCACTCCTTCCAAATCGGCACTACCGATTCATTGTTCTGCATGCTGGATCTCAGCAATCTGCCGAGCTGCAGGACAGTAGACGCCACCTCGTTAGGTTTCCCCAGCAAAGCATTCCATTTGATAAGTTCCAGACAATTGAAAAGAAAATGAGGACGTATCTGGGCTTGGAGTGCGCTCAATTCAGCGATACGAAGGCTTCTTTCTTTTTTCTTGATGCTGTCAACAAGGGATTCGATCTTCGCGCTCATTGAATCAATACTATCCGCAAGTATGCCAATTTCATCCTTTCTGTGCATTGCAATGTTTGTTGAGAAATTGCCATCCTTCACTTTTGATACAGAATCGATCACTTTATACAGAGGACGCGATATTCCTTTTGCTATTAACGACGCCAGAACGATGCTGATAAAGCTTACAATCATCGCTGCAATAAGGAAAACCCGACGACCTATAGCATTGCCGATAAGTTTCTCAGAAAGCGTGCGTGAGATGAAGACGTGCAAACCTGTTGTAGGAGATATGAAACGGGCTATGACGGTTGAGTCATCCTCGTTGATGTACGACGCATTTCCACTCGAGTCGGCATCGAAATCTACGAATGCGGACGATTTTATAATACTACCCATGTCGTTTCCTATGGCATATATGGGGATAGTATTCTCAGTAGTAACAAGCAGTGACAGTCGATCAGCACCAAAAAGAGGCGAGAGTGCGTATCGAAAGTGACTTGGCATGAGATCGATGATGATATAAATACCTTTCCCGGCCGCGCTGGGAAGATACCTCGCAATACTCAATGAGAAGGGATTGCCAATTTTGCCGTGCATGCCCTGAGCGAATAAAATATCTCGGTTGGGAGAAAAGGGGGCTTTTCGCAGAAGTCCCCAATTGCCATATTCTATGGGGTCATACTCCCTGGGGCGGGTTTGCGTAGATAGAGACAGTGCCCCTTCAGATTCAATGAGGTGAAGCGCCGGCTTTTCATTTTTACCCGCAAGAAGGAAATAGATTTTATCGTAGAGCATGGCTGTCTGATTGGGTGTGATAGATCCAGGCTGAATAGAAATGCTTTGAAACTCCGTATCGCTCGATAGAGTGTCGATGATTGCCGAATATTCTTGCACCATGGAATCGAGAAGCATGCCCGATTGCCGGGCCATGCTCTCGGTTTCCATAACGCTGCGTTCGATCAGCAGTTTTCGTGATACTGCCTCTGAAAAAAGCCATGAAAGCGTAAGCGGCACAATTCCTATGAAGAGAAGGCAGAGAAGAATTTTATAAAAGAAACTCTGCCTGTGAATATTGGAGATCACTGTGTACCTGCTTTAACTCTCGCCGAATTCCTTGATTTGCTTGAGGTACCAATCATGGAGCAACCCATTGGTTGCGACCACTCTGCCTGTGTCCATAAAATTTTCATCGGCGGAAAACCCCGTGCATCTTCCCCCAGCCTCCTGAAGGATCAGGACTCCTGCCGCGATATCATAGGGCTTGAGCCCAAGTTCATAAAAAGAGTCTGCCCTGCCGCAGGCCACATACGCAAGATGCAGGGCGGCTGATCCGAAATTTCTATCATCCCATGTTTGTAGTGATATACGCTGCATCAGTGAAAAATACCAAGCGGCTTTTTCGTGGATTCTGAAAGGGGGCGCCGAAAGATTCAAAGCTCTGGAGGGGTCATTTATCTCCGATACGGAGATCTGGGTATCGTTTCGGTAGGCTCCCATGTCTTTTGCCGCGTAAAAGAGCTCATCCTGTTCGGGATTATTGACAACGCCTACTGTTAGAACACCTTCCGAGTTTTGGAAGGCGATACTGACTGTATAATCTGGGATTCCATGTATGAAATTATCAGTTCCGTCAATTGGATCTATTATCCAGCGCCCAGCATCTGAGTTACCACTTTGGCCGTTTTCCTCACCGAGAAAACCATCTTCGGGGAATCGACTTTTCAAGGTATCGACTATTAACTTTTCTGACGCGAGATCTATGTGCGTGGCAACGTCATTGAGTCCTTTGCTTTTAACCTGCAGGACTTGGCCACGGGAAGCGAGAAGCAAGGAACCAGCGTCCCTCGCGCAGGCGATGGCGGCATCAAGTCGATCTCTTTGTGCGGCCGGAATTTGCGAGCGTAGCCATGTCTTTTCGGTCATACGATACTACCTTTCCCTTTCGTGAGCTTATCGAATATGAGAAGCGATACGATTGTCGCTAAAGTGAGCAGAGACGCGAGGGCCGCCGCGGTTCCAAAACTATCCTTGAATATTTCCGTATAGATGGCTACCGATATGGTGCCAGTTCGTCCTGAATATAGAATCAATGTAGAGCTGAGCTCATTAATGGTCGATATCCAGCTAAGTATGGCCCCCGAAGCAACGCCCGGTAGCATCATGACCGCCGTTATTTTGAAGAAAGTCATAATCGGGGAGACGCCAAGGCTGATGGAAGCTTCATCGACGGAAGGATCAAGTTGGTACAGGATGGCGGAACTGGATCTAAGTATACTTGGCATTTTCCTAATGACATAAGAAAGGATCATGATGGCCGCCGTCCCCGTGAGGATAAGAGGAGGCTTATTGAAAGCGATGACAAGCGATATGCCTAAGACTGCCCCGGGGATGACATAGGGGGACATCAAGGCTGTGTCGAGAAGCGAAGTTATACGTGATTGACGCCGGACAATGACATAGGAAGATAGCATCCCAATGACGATCATAATAGCGATGGCCACTATGCCGTAGAGGAAGGTATGGCTGATATTATCGGAGAGTTTGAACCAGATAGAGGTATAGCTCTCCAAGCTAAATCCCTTTACGAAAAGTGGCCCTCTCGTCTTGATGAAGGAAGTGATGATGGTCGTTATCTGAGGAGCGATAGCACAGAGCGCAACAAGATAGCAGGCAGCCGTCAGAAGTATTCTATTAATGCTAGACAGTTTTTTTGGCGCGGTGGGTCTCGTACCATTCATGGAAACATTTTTTTTGCCAACGATCAGCTTCTGAATGAAGAAAATAGCAAGGGAACTTGCGACGATGATAACGCTCAAGGTGCTCGCCATAGCCGCGTTTCCGCCAATTTCACTCATATACTCTTCATAAACAAGGACAGGAAGCACTTTATAACCTTCCCCGATCAGCATGGGCGTGCCAAGGTCGGCGAGGGATGTCATAAATACCATGACAGAGCTGGCCGCGATCGTTGGGAGGATGAGCGGAAAGGTCACGGTTAGAAGTCTTTTAATTCCATGCATTCCAAGACTTTCAGCCGCTTCCTCCAGAGAACCGTCTATTGAGCCAAGAGCCCCGGAAACATAAAGGAAGACATAGGGAAAAAGTTTAAGCGTAAATACGAGAAGAAGGCCTTTAAATCCATAGATCGTGGGAATTTGAAGACCTATTCCTGCGAGAATCTTGGTTATGAATCCATTCCTGCCTAAAAGCATAATCCATGAATACGCGCCGATAAACGGCGGGGATAGAAGTGAAATGATGATCATCATCCTAAGCAGTTTCTTACCAGCAATATTATATCTTGTAACGATGTACGCCATAGGAACACCCAGGATAACAGCGAATATCGTGGTCAATGTTGAGACGGCAAAACTATGCAGGAGCGTATTGAAGTAATAAGCGAAGCCAAAGAATTGCTTATAATTCTGGAGACTCGGCTTTCCCGTATCCACGGCAAAAAAGCTACGCAGCAATAACCCGGCGAATGGGTAGACGAGGAAAAACGCAACAAGAATTAGCAGTATCCACGTTATCGAATTCCAGAAGGCATCGGATCCGCGCGGGCGTTTTTTGAAGGTGAGTTTCATACGAAAGCCTTTTCACCATCAGCGGAAAAGACATTTATCCGCGATTCGTCCAACTTAATGCCGACCTTTGAACCCACCGTATGGGAAAACTCGCTCTCGGCGATATATTCATTAACTTGCATCATGAGATCGTTTCCGAGGTCGATTACGTAGGTTATTGTATCACCCAGGAACGTCGCCTCGACGACGGTTCCCTTCATAGTGCAAGAGCCGGCATCCATGAGCTTTGCTTCCTCAGGCCTCACCGCTACTATTACTTTCCCGATCCTTGGCTCTCGCATCGGAATTTTTAGAATTTCTCCGCCTATGAATTCTACTAAGCCGAATGTTCCCTCTATTCCCACTAAATCGGCTTTCAGCAGGTTTGAAATGCCAATAAAACCTGCCACAAAAGTATTTCTTGGTCTGCTATAAATTTCTCTTGGAAACCCGATCTGTTGAATATGACCCATATTCATGACCGCTATTCTGTCAGAGATCGCAAGCGCTTCTTCCTGATCATGGGTAACATATACCGTAGTTATATTAAGGCGCTTTTGGATTTCTTTGATAGCAGAGCGCATTTCCACGCGCAATTTAGCATCCAAATTGCTCAATGGTTCATCCATGAGCAGGATGGATGGCTCGATGACGATGGCACGGGCAAGGGCTACACGCTGTTGCTGACCACCTGACAGCTGCGAAGGAGAACGTTTCGCGTATTGCTCGATTTTGATCAGCTTCAATACATCTGTGACTTGTCTCCTGATATCCTCTTTGGCAACGCCCCTGGCTTTTAATCCATACGCGACATTGTCAAAGACCGTCATATGAGGGAAAACAGCGTAGTTTTGGAATACCATACCGATATTACGCTTGTGCGGAGGAATCTCGTTCATTTTCCGCTCGCTAAAACTGATACTGCCCTCATCGATCGAATTGAAACCAATTATCATCCTGAGCAATGTAGTCTTGCCGCAGCCAGAAGGTCCTAACAACGTAAAAAACTCGCCTTCATGGATATCTATGGTTACACCGTCAACTGCCTTAAAATCCCCGAACTTTTTGGTAACCCCATCAATAGAAACGCTGCGGCTCATTTTATTACTCCTTGATGCTGAGAAAAATAACGCCCCGCCCATTTAGGGAGGGGCGTTTGATGCAGGTGTACTATTTTAATATTTCCCGATGATGAGATTTTTCCATTGCGTCATGATTCGATCTTTATTTGCGCCGATCCATTCGGTATCGTAGGGAACATCGCCAAGCTTGTCGTTGGCGACCATGAACGAAGGCAACTGCAAATCTTTGCGGACGGAGCGGCGGTTGACCTCACCAAGTTTGCTCTGGACTTCCTTGCTAAGAATGAAGTTAACAAAAAGCTTGGCGTTTTCGAGATTCTTCGCACCTTTAACGATTGCGATTGGGCTAGGAACTTTGCTCGTACCTTCAATGGGATAGACTACCTTAAGATCGGCACCAGCCCGCTGATATTTAAGAGCAGCTTCTTCGTAGGTTATGCCGACGGCATATTCGCCATCAGAAACGCCTTTGAATGTTCCAGAAGAGGAGCCAAGAAGTTTCCCATTCAGATTGATCACGAAATCTTTCAAATATTTCCAGCCGGTAGGATTGTCACCCCCCATCGACTCGAGCTGGATTATGAGGGCCATAAAGGATGAGCCAGATTTTGCTGGATCAGCATGGGCTATCTTACCTTTAAATTTAGGATTGAGCAGATCTGCCCAGCCTTTGGGTACATTTTCCGGAGCTACAAGCTTGGGATTATAGATAATAACCATCGGATCGATGCTGGTCCCATGCCAATGATTTCCGGGATCGCGGGTATTCGCATATACTTCATTCATATGCGTATGTACATATGGTTCCAGCAAATCGATGATAACCTGATATGAATCGGATCCGCCGCCCCAGAGAACATCGGCTAGAGGGCGAGCCTTTTCCGCTTTTATACGGGCTACTAGCTCGCCGGTCCCGGCGCCCACGAGGTTCACCTTAATGCCAGTCCTATCCTGGAACTCTTTGATGATAGGATCTGTCCAGTCTGCTGCGTGAGAATAGTAAAGTGTCAGGTCTCCTCCCGCGGCGAAAAGCGGAAGCGACATTGTCAGAAAGAAAACCGCAATTGCAAGAATCTTTTTCATGGCCCCTCCTTGAATATTAGAAAATACTATGACTGTTTTAAAAAGCGCGATACGCGGCAATCCAGTAAAATTGTCGAGAATCTGTACTATGGGAGCGGATATTATGGAAAAGTCAACTGAATTTAGGAAATGGGCACAGTACCAAGAAATACTGTTTTGTATTTGTTAAGTGATCTCGACCTCGGAACCTTTCAAAACAGTATTTTTCTTTGCATGTCTCTTGCGCTGCTTAACATTTGTTTAGTATCATTCCCATCCGATGAGCACTCTGAATCCACCAAGCTGCGAGATCCGGATTGGAACCTCCGGCTATGCGTATCACGACTGGGAAGGCATTCTCTACCCAAAAGGATGCGGCCCCAGCAACTACCTCTTGTACTATAGCAAACGTTTTTCAACCATTGAGCTTAAGATGGGCCTTCAATCATGCATTAAGTATAGAGACATGAAAAAGCTGCTCGATGAATCCCGCAAGACTCTTGATTTTGCTATTAGGGTTGGTCTACCGCCGAATGTGATTTCCTATGCAACTCATACAAATGATATTTTCGAGATCATCAGGGGAACGCTCGCTCCAATTGCCGAAGCGAACAGGCTGTACTCTTTGCTCCTCTCCTTTCCTGATTCCTACCATTATGGTATAGAAGAACGAAAATTCCTGAGCAAACTTATAAGCAACTTTTTTATGTTTCCCGTCGCGGTTGAATTCAACAACAACGAATGGAACTCAGTTCGTGTAATTGAAGGACTGAAGGAACGCCAAATATCGCTTTGCATACATGCCACGCCAGCGGCTGAAACAACATCCCTCTCTTTTGATATTGTTACATCTCCTCGAGCCTATATCCGATTTCGGGACATCTCAGAATCTCTTGGCAATGAAGCTGAAAAAGGGTAAGCGTCCAATTCTCCCCGTCTTGACCAGCGTTTAGTAAGCCGAAGGATCAAGCCGGTAGGGAAGCAGTGACAGTCTCTCTTCTAGCGTCTTTGCTTTCGGCACCATGTCAAACAGGTAGC
>Ga0116171_10002758_pt1 | contig 16520 bp, 14 predicted proteins | sample AD_JPNHW2_MetaG_FD_89798 | JGI IMG/M metagenome (GOLD analysis project Ga0116171, IMG submission 89798) | Active sludge microbial communities of municipal wastewater-treating anaerobic digesters from Japan - AD_JPNHW2_MetaG | ecosystem: Engineered > Bioreactor > Anaerobic > Digestate | place... | reverse complement strand
TTTCAAAGTATTCCTGGTCGGTTTCAGAAACTGTAAGAAGAATATCAGAATGCCTTAGTACCTTCTCGTAAGTTTTCAGCCTGAGAGCTTCAACTTCAAAGTAAATTTTCCTGAGTAAGTTTTTTTCAAACCTTCCCAATGTATGATAATAGCGGTGTTCGATGTTGTGAACTCTGACAATTTTCATCCTGCCTGACAGTGCAGGATCACCGAGGCACGCAGTTGTGTGAATGCCGTCGAAAAGTATGGGCAAGTTGTCGCCGGATAGATTCCTGGCAAGCTCAACTGAATTCCTGGAGGTGACAATGTATGGCTTAAATGATAGATTCCGGAGCAGGGAGATGTCCCTGGGATAATAAGTTACAGACTTGCATAATGCCTCAAGCACTGGCGATTGCCCTCTTCCATAGCCAAAACAGTGAAGATGAATACCGCATCCTGCCTTGCTGAGCGACTTAATACGGTAGAAGGAATCAATAATGCCGCCATAGTCAGGAGGATAGGGAATATTAAGAGTGACAATATGAAGTTCGTTCATTTTTGGCAGAAAACTATACACTATAAATATATACACTTTTTCTTTGCCTGTCGAAAGATAATTGAAGCTTCAAAGCCGGAAATAAGGATTGCATTACAAAAGGAAGTTGTACTTTTGATTCCCGGTTAGAAAGTGAAACGTGGTTAACCCGATGAAGAGAGTCCTGAGAGTAGTGTTGCTGTTCGTTCTGCCCCTTTTCTTATCTTGTGAGGAACAGGGGCTCATTGTGAAGTGCCCTGATTGTCTCGATTATGACCCTCAATTTGCTTCGCTGGAAATTAAGCTCGATGTCAATTACCAGACCGCTGCGACACTGGTTAAAATTTATTCCGGAAACCTTGAAGATGATATTCTTTACAAAAGCCGTTTTGTGGAGGGCAAAAGCGCAAATATCAGAGTGCAGCTCAACAGGGAATATACTGTCACTGCTACATATTATGTCACTGATCCTCAAGGTAATTACTACATTGCTGTCGATACGGCAACTCCACGTGTTAAATTTGTTGAGGACCAGTGTGATTATCCCTGTTATTTTGTCTACGACAAGTCGGTGGACCTGAGATTGAAGAAATAAGTTTGATAATAAACTTCCAAAGGCATAACTTTGATAGTAAATCTGTCTGTTATGAAAAGGATACTCTTTTTATTCTTCTGCCTGGTGTTTACCTCAATGGTAATTGCCCAGGAAAGCAAATCGGAGAAACAGCTTCGCAAGGAAAAACGTGAAGCAGAATTAAGAGCAAATTACCTGGAGATTGGTGCTGCCATCGATAGGCGGAATTTTGTAATAGAAATGGAATACCTGCTCGATGCATCAGGGAACAATAAGAAACTGAACATGGTGCTGAATTTTATTTCTGTGGAAAAGGAAAAATGTTTCTGGGCGAGTGAATCGTCTGATATAAATACAGACCTGTTTAAGACTGTTGCGAAAGTTGAAGGAACCATTGATGGGTGGAAGCTGGAAAGAAATGATAAAAAACAAAACTACTATCTTCAGTTCAAAATGTTTACCGATTTCGGGATCTTTTACGTGACCTCGTCAGTCATGGCCGACAAGACTGTTTCGGGAAATATCAGCGGTGTCAGGGACAGCTTTACCTATTCAGGGCGGATTATCTTTAATAATAGCGGTGAGGTTCCTTCGAAACCTGATGCAATGTAAATCCGGATCATGCCTGATATCACACTTTTCTGAAAATCAACACTTCTTCCTGCTGATAAAAGAAAAAAGCCTGTAATCTATTTATTATCAGGCTTTTATTGTGATCCCGAAGGGATTCAAACCCCCAACCTTCTGATCCGTAGTCAGATGCTCTATTCAGTTAAGCTACGGGACCCTTTCAGGGCGCAAATATAATAAAAATGTCAAAAGGAAGTACTTAAAGTGCCTAAAGTAGTTAAAGTGCCTAAAGTGTCTAAAGTACTTAAAGTGCCTAAAGTACTTAAAGCTGTAGTACTCTTAACTCTAAGTACTCTAAGTACTCTAAGTACTTTTTTATTATCCGGAATATTATCTACTTTTATTGATCGTTATAACTAAGAAATCCTGAAAATATTATTTATATGAAAAAGGCGATAAAATGGACTTTAGGCATCATCGGAGGCTTTATTCTCCTTGTCCTTCTGCTTCTCTTTACAGTGCCGGTATTGTTCAAAGACAAGATCAAGACCAAAGTTGAACAGGTTATAAATGAATCTGTCAATGCGCAGGTTAAGTTTGACGGATATAAGCTTACCTTCTTTAAAAATTTTCCCAACCTTTCTTTCTCGCTGAATAATGTATCTGTCACCGGGATTGATAAATTTGAAGGTGATACACTTGCTGCATTCCGGTCGTTCGACCTTGTTTTCAACCTTGCCAGCCTGCTCGGAAGCTCAGGCTATGAAGTTAAATCAGTGATACTCGACAGGGCAGTGGTGAATGCCATTCTTCTCAGTGATGGTTCAGCGAACTGGGATATTGCGAAAGCCGTTGAAGAAGAGGAGGCTATAGAAACAGAAACAGATACATCAGCCACTTCGTTGAAATTGAAGCTTCAGCAGTTCCTCATCAGGGATGCTGCAATAACATACAACGATGCTGAATCAGATATGTCGGCATCACTGACAAACCTGAACTTCAGTCTCAGCGGTAACATGTCGGGGAGCGAAACAGATCTTATGATGAAACTTGCCATTGGTGATCTCGACTTTATCATGGAAAAGATGAAGTACCTCAGCAATGCGGTTGTGAATGCCGAAATAGCACTCCTGGCCAACATGGATGATATGAAGTTCACCTTCGGCGAAAACTTCCTTTCTCTTAACGACCTCCGCCTGAATTTCTCAGGGATGGTCGCTATGCCTGGTGACGACATTGAGACAGACCTTAAATTCGGAACGGGAGGCACATCATTCAAGACACTGCTGTCGCTTATACCGGCTGTTTATATGACAGATTACCAGGATCTTTCTGCTTCAGGCGAGTTTAAGCTCGATGGATCAGCAAAAGGAATCTACAGCGACGCCGACAGCACTCTCCCGGATATCAGTATCGGACTGCTCGTCAATAACGGTCTGATCAGCTATCCGGAGCTTCCCGAAAAGATAAGAGATATCAACATAAAACTCGACGCATTTGTCGATGGAAAGGATATGGACAGGACCACCGCCTCAATAGACAAATTCCATTTTGAGCTGGCCGGTAATCCTTTCGACCTTACCATGGACCTAAGAACACCGATCAGCGATCCTGATTTCAAAGCTTCATTGCTTGGGAAGATCGACCTGGGTGCACTCACAAAAGCTGTTCCGCTCGACAGTATAAGCCTCGCCGGGATCATTGATCTATCAGTAAAAATGGCCGGGAAACTCTCTATGATCGAAAAGGAACAGTATGACAGGTTCCAGGCTTCAGGTAATATCGGAATTCAGAACCTTTCTGTAGCTATGACGGGCTACCCGTCAGTATTGATCAGTGATGCCGGCATGGATCTTACTCCCGGTTACCTGGCGCTGAACAGGGCAGATATCGCCGTGGGAAGCAAAAGCGACTTTATGCTCTCAGGACGTATCGAAAACTATATTCCTTATGTGTTTAATGATGAGACTATTAAAGGAGCCCTTACTCTAAGGTCAAATACCGTGGATGTTACCGATATCCTTTCAGCGATGGCTACCGACAGCACCGCTGCAGCCGTTGAAGATACAACATCCCTGGCTGTCATTCAGGTCCCTGGAAACATCGATTTCGACTTTAATGCATCGATCAGCAAGCTTATATATGATAAGATCGTTGCTGATAATTTCAGAGGACATATTATCGTCCGCGATGGCGTTGTAAGCCTTCGTGAAACGGGATTGAATATTCTCGGGGGTTTGATCTCCCTTGATGCCGATTATGATACACGCGATTCACTCAAGCCGCTGATGAAAGCAAAATTTGCTGTCCAGAGCATCGGGGTGAAGGATGCTTTCAACACCTTTAATACGGTTCAGAAGCTCGCACCGGCAGCCGGCGGCGTGGATGGAAGAATAAATCTGAACCTTTCATTTGAAAGCCTTCTTGGCGCCGACATGATGCCATTGATAAGCTCTATAACAGGAGGAGGCAGGCTTCAGTCAAATGAACTTACCCTGGTTGAATCGGCTGCTTTTGATAAGATAAAATCCGTGCTTAAACTCGGTGATAAGATCAGTAACACTTTCAAGGATCTGAATATCAGCTTCAAGCTTAACGAGGGAAGGGTTTATGTAAGTCCTTTCGATACAAAAGTCGGGAGCATAAAAATGAATATCAGCGGCGACCAGGGACTTGACAAGACGCTGAACTATTTTATCAAAACCGAATTCCCAAGGTCCGATCTCGGAGGTTCTGTGAATGCACTTGTAGATAATCTTTCGGCGCTGGCAGCAAATTATGGAGTTGCGTATAAGCCTTCTGATATTATGAAGGTGAATGTTAAAGTGACAGGTGTATTTGGTAAACCGGTTATAACACCAGTTTTTGGAAGCGGGCAGGAGGATGGCGGAACTGGCAGCGCTGGTTCGGGAACTGTTAAGGAGACTGTCAAGCAGGTTGTTGGAAATACGGTATATGAAGGTAAAGAGAAGCTCCGCAGGGAAGCTGAAGTTCAGGGCGATAAGCTGGTAGCCGAGGCAGAAGCCAGGGCACAGCAGCTGCGCGACGAAGCGGCAAAGGCTGCGGAAAAGATAAGAGGTGAGGCAAACCTGCAGTCACAGAAGCTGGTCGATGAGGCTGCTTCAAAAGGAGCACTCGCAAAAGTGGCTGCACAAAAGGCGGCAGACAGAATTAAACTGGAAGCCGATAAAAAGGCTGTTGCACTAACCAATGAAGCCGACAACCAGGCAATTAAACTGATTGAAGAAGCCAAAACCAGGAAACAGGAATTGATAGATAAAATATAGTCAAAAAAAAAGCCATCGTCGCGATGGCTTTTTTTTATTAGAATTTCTTCTCCTTGATCCTGGCCTTCTTGCCGGTGAGATCGCGGATGTAAAATATCCTTGCCCTGCGCACTTTACCGTGCTTGTTTACTTCAATGTTTTCAATGAAAGGCGATGAAACAGGGAATATCCTTTCAACTCCTATGTTTCCCGACATCTTTCTTACTGTAAAAGTCTCGGTGTGACCGGCACCTGCCCTCTGTATTACCACACCGCGAAACTGCTGTACTCTTTCCTTATTACCTTCAATAATTTTATAGTTTACAGTGATAGTATCTCCTGCTATAAACTTTGGGAATTCATTCTTTACCTCAAGCTCTTTCTCAACAACGTTCATTAAGTTCATCGCGCAAAAAATTAATTGTTCTGTTCTTTACCCTTAAAATCGGACGCAAAGGTATAAATATATTTCAGATAATAAATAACATGAATGAAAAATGTTTCATGTTCCACGTCTCAGGTTGCAAGTCCGGTTTTCCTCAGACCCAGCACCCAGTACCCAGCACCTCCTAATGTCCTCCGCCTGCTGGCACCAGCAGCTTGCTGCCTGTATCCTGTATCACCGACTTCTTCCATTTATTGTCGTAACCTGGCTGGCCAGGACCGGCAGGGTAGCCGTCATCGGTCACCATAAATCGGCCATCCTTCTCTTTCTTGACATTCCCGTCGATATATTTTACAAGCAGGTATTCGCTCAGTTTTTTCCACTGGCTGAAAGTGTTCATAGAGCTTTTTACTGAATAATCTGTGAGGTATTCTCTGGCTTTCCAGACATCTTTTTCAAAAAGTTTCTTCGCTTCATCATCGATCTTAGCCGTTTCGCTGATAAAGCCTGTTTCAAGTTCTTTCTGGAGTTTAATGGCATCGGCGCTCATCATATCGTATCTCGAATAACATTGATTTGCCACCTGGTTAAAGAGCCAGAATGCTGAAGTGGGAGAGTAGGTTACCATGTTTCCGTTGCCAACCTTAAAGCATTCGGGAACTTCCAGTATACCGCAGTATATAGGATTGAAGACTGTTGTGCTGGCATCGTCAACGCCAAACCAGAATATTCCGCCGACAGGATCAGGAAGCCAGTTCCTCGACTCTGCTACGAACACAAAACCGGTCTGTTGTGTGGCTGTTGCCCTTTCGTTGCAGTAGCTGTTCTGGTCGCCTTCAGCTTTCCACGTAAGAGGACGCCAGCGGTATGGCAGGCCGAAAGGTCCGGCGCCGATATCTTTTCTCATGTCGAACTCTGTGCCTTCAAGATGGTCGCGCATAAAGTTCATCAGGTCGTAGTTTGATAATTTCCGGTTCGGCTTTACCCACAGGGGCATGCGTTTGCTGAGATCATGTCCCGCTGCATAATTCTTATACTGCTCCATTTCTTCATTTACTGCCCTGAAGAAAGACCATACACGCATGTCGCAGAACCTGGCTCCGTCGAAAGTGATAGGATTATATGTATCGGAGAAGCTGAAATCCTGGTCTTTGCCGGTAAACAGATTCTTCGACCGTGCAAAATCAACAACATCATAGGCATAGACACATTCAACAGCCGGGTCAAAGATCCTTCTCAGATCTTTTGATGTTATTGCATTGCTTGTTTTCTTGCCTGTTGCTATGGGGAAAGTCTGTATCCTTGCCTGGTTCGCATGTCCGCTTACATACCCGTCAGGTATAAGGCGAGCCACCCACACTGCACCCTTGTTTCCTTTTCCCTTGCCGATCATTTCGAAAATCCAGGCTTCGTTTGGATCAGATATCGAGAATGATTCGCCTGAGCTTGCGTATCCATATTCTGACAGAAGTTCAGACAAAACTTTTATAGCCTCCCTGGCATTTTTTGCTCTCTGCAGTGTAATGTAAATAAGACTTCCGTAATCCATAATACCGTCGGGATCAACAAGACCGTCAAGGCCTCCGTAGGTGGTTTCTCCGATTGCAAGCTGGTGTTCGTTCATATTTCCCACAACAGAATATGTATGACTCACCTGCCTGATCTTGCCAAGGTATCTGCCTGTATCCCACTCATATACGTCGAGCAGCGCTCCTTCAGGATAATCTCTTGCCGGCCAGTAGTATAATTCGCCGTAGAGGACATGTGAATCGGCTGAATAGGTTATCATCACCGATCCGGTTTTTGATGCTCCTTTTGTCACAATATAATTTGTACAAGCCATCGATGTCTGAACCGACATCAATCCTGAGAGTACTATTACTAATAATATTGCTGTTAATCTTTTCATATAATTGTTTATTTGTTAATTTTCAAATAATTCCGTCTGCTCATACCGATTACTCCACGGCAAAGTTAGAAATCCGGGCTTTATTTCAAAATGCTTCAGATCATTTTCAGCAGCGAGATGATCTTTGCGATCTTCTGATGGTCGGCAGACTTTCGCAGATATTCTGAGAGCTCAGGCGATCCTCCCATCCTGACCTCCTCCCTGCGGAACGACATCAGGCTTGCGACACTGCTGCGGGCTGTGAGATGAAACTCTTCAGCTCCCGTCACGGCAGCAAGCTCTCTTATGTTTGACTCATTTATTCCGGCTCCGGGCATGATTATTAATCTCTGACCTGCCACTTTTATTAGTTTCCGTATGAGTTCCCTTCCTTCCCATGCGGTGTTCTTATGACCCGAAGTGAGCAGCCTTGTTGCGCCGGCCGAAATAATTTCTTCTAGTCCTCTGACTGGATCGGCACAAAGATCGAACGCCCTGTGGAATGTCAGCGTCATTGGTTTTGCCATCTCTGCAAGCTTCTGGGTACGCTCTGTGTCTATTGTTCCGTCGGCCCTGAGAATTCCCGTGACAATCCCGTCAACCCCTGCTTCTCCGAAAATATCGATATCGCGACGCATGATATCGAATTCAGTATCGCTGTAAAGAAAATCTCCTCCTCTCGGTCTGATCATGACATGAAGCTTTATACCGAGGTTTTCGCGCGCAGAGGTCACCATGCCAAAGGAGGGAGTTGTCCCTCCCTCTGTAAGGTTGTCGCACAGCTCAATCCGGTGAGCACCGGCGTTCATGGCCACTACTGCTGATTCAACATTATCGGTACATATCTCAAGAGTAAAATCCATGGCTGTAATGATTTTTAATTGATCTTCTTCGTCTGCAACAACACTGAAATGTGCGACAAAAATCAATTTCATAGCTTCAGGTACAAGGCAAGAAATTGATTTTCAGGCAAAACAGAAATCAATATTTTATAGTTCTCAGTAAATCTTAAAAATAACATATTTTTCTGTATAATTGTGAAAACAAACCTTACAAATATGAAACCTACACTATTAGTTCTGGCAGCAGGAATGGGGAGCCGTTATGGCGGAAATAAGCAGCTTGATGAAGTCGGTCCGTCAGGTGAAACGATAATCGATTACTCAATTTATGACGCAATCCGTGCCGGATTCGGAAAGATCGTATTTGTTATCAGACGCGATATTGAGGAACAGGTTAAGGAACGTTTTGTAAAAAAGCTGAAGAACAGGATAGAAGTCGATTATGTTTTTCAGGAGATCACCAATCTTCCTGAAGGAGTAAAAGTAGCGCCCGACAGGGCCAAGCCCTGGGGAACAAGTCATGCAATACTCGTTACAAAGGATAAGATCAGGGAGCCTTTTGGTGTAATCAATTCCGACGATTATTATGGTGTGGAATCATATAAGATACTTCACGACTTTCTTGTCAATGACAAAGATCCGGATACATATACTATCATAGGCTATAAACTGGGCAACACACTTTCCGACCATGGAACCGTTAACAGGGGAGTATGTAGTGTGAATAAGGAGGGCTTGCTCGTCAATATTGTAGAAACGAGGCAGATAGAGAAGACGGCCAACGGCGCTAAAGTTACAGCTCCGGATGGAACCCTTCAGGAATTTTCCGGAGACGAAGTTGTTTCGATGAACCTGTTCGGATTCAAACCGACATGCTATAATTTCCTGGGCGAGGAGTTCAGGAACTTCATCAATACAAAAGGAATGGATCTGAAGTCGGAACTTGATATTCCCACCTCACTCGATAAGTTTGTTAAGAACGGCGCTATAAAGATTAAGGTGCTTATGAGCAACGAGAGGTGGTTCGGTGTTACCTACCGCGAGGATAAACCTTTTGTTGTTGAAAGCATTAAGAAGATGATCAGCGCAGGTGTATATCCGGAAAGGATATATTGACCCCTCACTAAATCTCCCTCCTGAGGCGGGACAGACACTCCCCCAGGAGGGAGGGACTTAAAATCGAACAGATTAAAAACCTCCCCCTCTCTCCTGGGAGCTACTCTTTATACACAAGTATTTAGTTGATACCTAAAAGAGTGTTTGTAATTCGAAAGAACCATTTTAACTTTAGCTCTGAGTGCTAAAAGGATATTGAATGGTAATTCATCAGTATTATGTATATATTATGACCAACCGGACAAATAAGGTCCTTTTTATTTTGAAAAATTTGATCAGGTTCAATCAGTAATTCACAGAGAAAAGCAAATAAAAGGAATGCTCAGGACAAAGAAGATTAAACTTATAGAAGAGTTTAACAATGAATGGGATGATCTATATATGGATGGGATTGTAAGGTACCCTTCAAAAATTATGAAAAATTTCTGGTAGCATTATAGAGATCCTTCGCTCTGCTCAGGATGACAAGCGTTGTTCTATTTAGTTTAGGGGGAGAAGCGGCGGGCCGCAAGGGCAATTGCCAGTTTAAATACTAATGTTTTTGCGGCCCGCCGCTTCTCCCCTTCCATAATATTCCCAAATGACCTGTCATCCTGAGCAGAGCGAAGGATCCCCTGATCAATTATACAAGATGTGTATAAAGAGTACCTCCTGGGAGAGGGGGAAAAGACGGGGGTCGGTACTACCACCTGAATTCACAAATAAACTCGCTCTGATTTTCCCTGTTGTCAGTTACCTTAAGAACCAGCGTGTGTAATGTTCCCTTTGTAATCCTTTCAGGATCAAATTTATATATAAGTACATTATTTTTCTGATCATATTCGAACAGAGCCCATTTACCATCTATTGAGGGTTCATACACCTTTATGCCTGACAGGTCGTCGGTTATCCTGATCCTCATTTCTCTTTTTCCTGAGAGATCGGCTCCAGTGCTGAGCCCGTTAGGGTATATGGCTGGTGCTGTGGTATCTATTCCGACGCAAAAGGTTCCGAACGATGATGTTTCTGTTGACAGATAACCTTCCGACCATGCTCCTCCCAGGGAGCTTTTTAGACCATTATCGCTGACCTGCAGTATCAGCATCTTTGACTCCAGTCCTGCCGGCACCGAATCAGGCCTGATTGCAATCGTACAGGGGCGGTGAAGCGGAGTAAATTTATTATGTACCTGGTGTACATCCGAGAACATTTCCGGTGTCCCCGGTTCTCTCCTGTAAACAAAGAAGAGTGTGTCATACAGGGCGCCTGATGGAATTGTTACAGAGATATTTTCAGCTTTAAACCTGTTGATCCTGTTATAAACCATGGGAACAGCTCCAACTTCAGGAATTCTCTTTCCCGAACCTTCCGGGACTGAACTTTTTACAGTGAAGGCCAGGCGGGATTCATTGTTGTGTGCATCGGTAATGATTACTTCGACTTTATGATACCCGCTGTCAGTAAAGTTGAACAATCCCCTGTTTTTCACATCCTTATAGGCGCTGAGCCTGTTGTTTGGCAGCAGAAACATCCTTTCATAATAGGTGTTCTCCTTAATATATGTCTCATAATCGATATGACTGTTCACGTACCTCGATTCGGAAAATGCGAATCCATCCATAATATACCTGTAGATTTTATTACTGTCGATCCTTAGCTCTACAGAGTAGGCTGAACACTTATTAAAAGCCTCATTTATAAGGTCGTATGATTTAATGCCGAATCCGGTAGTGCCGCTTATTGTCAGCTCTTTTGCCAGTGTGTATTTCCCGTTCCCTCCGGTCACTGGTATTTTAAGAACTGAATTTTTACCGTTGATTCTGGAATTCGCATTTATGGGATATATTGCCAGACGTTCTATGACAGGCTTTATATTGTCATCTTTTCCAAAGTCGAAAAGCAAAGGATTGAGTGGCTTTTCAGTCTCCGAATCCCTGATCTCATAATGAAGGTGAGGGCCCGAAGAGCCTCCTGAATTTCCTGAATATGCAATTAAATCGCCTTGTTTTACAGGAAATCTGCCCTCCTCAGGGAACAGTGAAACGGTGAAACTTTTTCTTTCGTACTGGCTTCTTTTTACATAAGCATCGACTTCTGCAGTAAATCTTTCGAGGTGGGCATATACCGTTGAATAACCACCGGGATGCCTCACATAGAGCGCCTTGCCGAATCCTCCCGGGGCAACGCCTATCCTGTAGATATATCCGTCGGCTGCAGCAACAACTTCCTGACCTGTAACTCCCTGTGTTTTGATATCGACTCCAGAGTGGAAATGGTCTATCCTTAGTTCACCAAAATTAGCCGACAGGGCCAGAGGTATTTTTACCGGTGAAATAAAATAGAGCCTGTCTTTAAAAGGGATATCAACATGATTGATCAACAGGAGGCTGATAAGATATATGCGGACAAAATTCATTAGCTGCTTTTTTTGTTGTGCAAAACTAATCTTCCGGGCGGGTTGGACAAACTATTTGTTACTGTTTTTTTGAAAATATAATTAACTGTAGTAACTTTGTACAAAGAATATGCTATGTCAGGTCAGGGTTATGAGGAACTGAAAATTCTGAACAAAAAACTTGATGAACTGTTTAATAGTTACAATAACCTGAAGACTGAAAATGCAGAACTTAAAACCGCAAAGGAAGAGCTGAAACAGGAGCTTCACAACCGGGATGCCAGGATAAAGGAATTGGAAAATAAATACGAAAGAATAAAACTAGCAGGAGCACTGTTGGGTGAAGGCGGAAATGCCGCTGAAGCAAAAAAGAAGATAACAGAATTAGTGCGGGAAATTGACAGGTGTGTTGCTCTTTTAAACAGATAAGATATATCAATGGATGATAAGCTTTCGATAAGGGTTAATGTAGCGGACAGGTATTATCCATTGAAAGTGGAACGGGAAAATGAAGAGAAGATCAGGAAAGCTGCCAGGATGATCAACGAGAAAGTGCTGCAATACAAACAGCGCTATGCCGATAAGGACGTCCAGGATTTTCTGGCAATGGCTTCTCTGCAGTATGTGATCAGGCTCACGGAGGAAGAGGAGAAGATAGAAAATGATTATCTGCCCGACGCCATTATGGAACTGGTTCAGAAAATCGAAACAGTCCTGGAGAAATAGGAATTAAAGAGTAACAGCGTTCTTTCAAATAGCAAAAAAAATTGCCCGCATCGTTTCTTCATTCATTTTTGAAACTCAACAGTTAAAACTTTGGAGCTGAGCTTAGTTCGGCGAGGACAGGCCGCAGTCCCGGTTCGCCGGGGATCACGCTCAGGCGTGACAGTGGAAGTGCAGACTGGATTAGAGGCTCCAACCATTAAGATATGGGGTTTTATAAAAGCTGGAGGAACTTTGCGGGTTTTTTTATTATATAACATAAACACAGATACTAATGATACAACTGATAACATCACTGCCAGCATGGCTCGCCTTTACACTAATCGCAGCCGCACTGGTAACAGGACTCGGGCTCTCTTTTGTCATCTGGCAGACAGCCCTGAAAAATAAAAACAAAAGAATAATTGCCGATGCAGAAGCCGAAGCAGAAGTGATTCGCAAGGAGAAAATCCTCCAGGCGAAAGAACGCTTCCTTCAGCTTAAAACAGAACATGAAAAGATCATTAACGAAAAGAATAACAGGATAGCTCAATCCGAAAACAGGATAAAACAAAAGGAGCTGACTCTTTCACAGAAAATTGAAGAGACACAGCGTAAACGCAACGAGATAGACACAATTCGCGAAAACCTGAACTCTCAGATCGAACTGGCAGAGAAGAAAAATGAAGAGCTGGCACGCCTCCACCGCCAGCAGGTCGAACAGCTTGAGCAAATCTCCGGATTCTCAGCTGAAGAGGCAAAGAACCACCTTATGGAATCCCTTAAGGAAGAAGCCAAGACCGGTGCCATGTCATATATAAATGAGATGATGGACGAGGCTAAAATGACTGCCAGCAAGGAGGCTAAACGTATTGTTATCCAGACTGTTCAGAGAGTGGCAGCAGAACATGCCATTGAAAATGCCGTGACCGTCTTTCATATAGAGTCCGACGAGATGAAAGGCAGGATCATCGGCCGCGAAGGCAGAAATATCAGGGCGCTGGAGGCTGCTACAGGCGTCGAGATAATCGTCGACGACACGCCTGAGGCAATTGTCCTTTCGGCTTTCGACCCTGTCCGCCGTGAAGTAGCCCGCCTGGCCCTTCACCAGCTTGTGACAGACGGAAGGATTCATCCTGCCAGAATAGAGGAGATTGTCGAGAAAACAAGAAAACAGGTGGAGGAAGAGATACTCGAGGTGGGTAAGAGGACTACCATCGACCTGGGCATCCACGGACTTCATCCTGAGCTTATCAGGCTGGTAGGTAAAATGAAATACCGTTCGTCGTATGGACAAAACCTGCTGATGCACTCACGCGAGGTGGCCAACCTGGCTTCTATCATGGCAGCTGAACTGGGATTAAATCCTAAGCTTGCAAAAAGAGCAGGACTGCTTCACGATATAGGCAAAGTGCCTGACGATGAGCCGGAACTTCCGCATGCTATACTCGGCATGAAAGTCGCAGAGAAATACAAGGAAAAGCCTGAGATATGCAATGCCATAGGCTCACATCACGACGAAACAGAAATGACGACGTTGATAGCGCCTATCGTACAGGTCTGCGATGCCATATCAGGTGCAAGGCCCGGGGCACGGCGCGAAGTGGTTGAGTCGTATATCAAAAGACTTAAGGAACTTGAATCGGTGGCGCTTCAGTATCCGGGTGTTATGAAGACTTATGCTATTCAGGCTGGACGTGAGCTGAGGGTTATCGTTGGCGCCGAGAAGGTTACCGACAAGGAAGCAGAAGGACTCTCATTTGAGATTGCACGGAAGATTCAGAATGAGATGACATACCCCGGGCAGATTAAGATCACCGTTATCAGGGAGACACGAGCTGTAAACTACGCAAAATAAGCCCCTGAATCCCCTGACGGGGACTTTCGAACTAAGAACAATAGAACATTTGAATGCAGAACTCAGAAGTTCGTATGTTCTCGGTTCGTATGTTCTCGGTTCGATTGTTCTCAGTTCGATTGTTCATCATTCTTAATTCAATAAGACACCCTCCAAAGGGCAAGATTCTGGTTTTGCAAATATCCCTTTTATTTCTCCGATATTTTGCTAACTTTGGGCTCCGAAAGCTAACCTTATGATGTCTTTAATAAAACTGCTCAATATTGTCGGGGCACGACCTCAGATAATAAAGGCATCTGCCATAAGCAGAGCTATCCGTCTCAGATATTCCGACAGGATCACCGAACTGATGGTACATACCGGCCAGCATTACGATAAGGAGATGTCGGATGTCTTCTTCGATGAACTTGAAATACATAAACCTGATTATAATCTCGGTGTGGGATCTGCTCGTCATGGCAGGCAGACATCCATGATGATTACTGGTATTGAGGAAATACTTCTCAGGGAGAAGCCTGACTGTGTTCTGCTTTACGGCGACACCAATTCAACACTTGCCGGTGCGCTTGCCGCATCAAAGCTTCACTTTCCGGTTATCCATATCGAAGCAGGCCTCCGCTCTTTCAACAAGACAATGCCCGAAGAGCTGAACCGTATCATGAGCGACCATTCATCGACACTCCTCTTCGCACCTACAAATGCAGCATTCAAGAACCTTATGAGGGAAGGCTTCAGACCAGAGAACAGCCCTCCATATACTCTCGACAATCCCAAGATATACCTTACGGGCGATATCATGTACGACAACACCCTCTTCTTTGCTGAACTGGCAGAGAAGAAAAAGGCTTCATTCCTCGACACTCTAGGCCTTGAAAGAGACAACTTCGTACTTGCCACAATACACAGGGAAGCCAATACAGATGATGTTACAAGGCTAGAGAACATTCTGAAAACACTCAGCACCCTGGCTGAAGATCATTCATTACGTTTTATAATGCCTCTTCACCCCAGGACAATAGTATCTCTCAAGACAAAGCTCGAATCACTTTATAACGACCTGCTGAACAGCAGGTTTATTAAGATTCTTCCGCCGGTATCATTCCTGGAGATGATCATGCTTGAGAAAACAGCGAAAATGATAATTACCGACTCGGGAGGAGTGCAGAAGGAATCACATTTCTTAAAGAAACCATATCTCGTAATCCGTAAGGAAACTGAGTGGATCGAACTGGTAAAAAATGGAAATGCAGTACTGGTCGACGCCGATCAGGAGAAGATAAAAAGTGAGTTTATCAGGTTCCTGAATGACGGGAAAGATCTTAACTACCCTGGCTTCTACGGCGACGGCAAGACAGCTGATTTTATTCTCAATGAGATATTACTGATGTTCAGCGAAAAGTAAAATGGACACACTCCTGAGAAATAAAAAAGTGCTCGTTACCGGTGGAGCCGGCTTTATAGGTTCCAACCTTATCGAATCATTTCTTGAGAGTGGAAATGAGGTGACCTGCCTCGATAATTTCTCTACCGGAAAAAGGAAAAACATTGAGAAGTTTCTTTCATACCCTGCCTTCAGGCTTATCGAAGGCGATATCAGGAATTATGACGATTGCCGGAAATCGGTCACCGGGGTCGATTTCGTATTTCACCAGGCAGCACTCGGGTCGGTACCCCGTTCAATAAAAGATCCTGCAAGTACGGTCGATGTGAATATAGGTGGCTTTGTAAAGATGCTTTATGCCTCAAAGGAAGCAGGTGTGAAACGTTTTATTTATGCTGCCAGCTCCTCCACCTATGGCGATCACCACGGGCTTCCCAAGAAAGAAGAAATAATCGGTAAGCCTCTTTCACCATACGGAATTACAAAATATGCCGATGAGCTTTTTGCTGAGAACTTCTCATCGATCTATGGGATTGAGGTAATAGGACTGAGATATTTCAATGTGTTCGGACGCAGGCAGGATCTCGACGGCGCCTATGCTGCAGTGATCCCTAAATTTGTAAAGCTGCTGCTGAACCATCAACCGCCCGTGATCAATGGCGATGGGACCGTTTCGCGTGACTTCACCTATGTCGATAATGTAATTCAGGCAAATCATCTTTCTGCACTGGTAAAAGATAAGGGTGCTGTTAACCAGGTCTATAATGTGGCTTTCGGAGAAAGAACCTCCCTGAATGAACTCTTTAAAATGATCAGGGATTTTGCCGGTGAGTATGACAATGAGATTCTCAGAATAAAACCAGAATATGGACCGGTGAGGGAAGGTGATATACCTCACTCACAGGCCTCTATTGAAAAAGCACAACGGCTGCTTGGCTAGGAACCTGCTTTTAATGTTTCAGATGGGCTAAAGCTTGCAGTGAAATGGTTTATTGAGAATTTGTAACATTTGTTACAAAATATTCTATAAATAACAGATTGTCAGGA
>Ga0116171_10002757_pt1 | contig 16525 bp, 16 predicted proteins | sample AD_JPNHW2_MetaG_FD_89798 | JGI IMG/M metagenome (GOLD analysis project Ga0116171, IMG submission 89798) | Active sludge microbial communities of municipal wastewater-treating anaerobic digesters from Japan - AD_JPNHW2_MetaG | ecosystem: Engineered > Bioreactor > Anaerobic > Digestate | place... | reverse complement strand
CTCTGCTCGCGGCGGAAGGAGTAGCGGGTGATCTCGAACATCTTGAGGGGCATGGACTTGTAGGAGATGGTCATGTCGTGGCCCATGAGGAACTGGCCGAAGCAGGCCGCGAAGCGCAGGAAGAGCTTCTTCTTGTCGGCCTCGATCTGGTACTGCCGGGCCGGGAACCTGTCCAGGTACTTCTTGAGTGTGGGGTGCTCCATGTCGTACATGATGGGCGTCTCCACCTCCATTGCGCCCATGTCCGAAGCCTTATCCAGAACGAAGTTCTCCAGGAGGCTTTTGACCATCCGGCCCTTGGGGTAGTAGCGCATGTTGCCCGGATCGGATCCGGGCTCGTAGTCCACCAGCTCAAGACGCCTCATCAGCTCCACATGGGGCGGCACCCGGTCCACGGCGCGGGCCTTGGAGATCTCGTAGTTGGCGAACTTCTGCAGGTTGTCGTGGCCCTTGAAATCGAACTTGTCGGCGTCGATGAGATTGCCGTCCAAGTCGAGGACCTTCCAGTAGGATACCGCCTTGGCCTCGGACTTGAGGGCCTCGGAGACGACCTCGCCTTCTCCCAGCCGGATGGACCGGGACAGCTCGGAGAGGGGATGGCCCTTGCAACTGATGGTAAACGCCTTGTACCAGCCGAAGGGGGCGCGCATGACCTGGTAGTCTGCGGAGAGAGTCTCCGCCATGCCCTTGAGGATCTTGACCGCCGTCGCGGGGGTGGAGAGCTGGGAGCTTAAGTGGGCGTAGGGGTAGATCATGATGCGGGAGGCGTGAACCTGCCCGGCCACATCTGCGATCTGCTTGCTGCCTTCGGCCACCACCGCGTCCGTGTCGTCCTCGTCGAACTTCTCCACGGCGATGAAGGCGCAGAGGGCCTCCTCCAGCCGGCCTTTCTTGGCCTGGTCGTCGATCTCTTCTGCCATCTTGGTAGGCCGCTTGGCCTCGAATTCGATGAAATCAGAGTGGATTAAGAGCAATTGCAATAGGGGTCACCTGATGGGAGAAAAGATAAATGAGGTGGTAATTCAATGTTTCTGTGGAACCTATTTTATAGGGCTCAATGAGACATGTATTTGATCTGCCAAATTGCCGGTTATGTGATTATGGGCTTGTATCTAATTATAAAATATGACCTTTTCTATTGGCTCTTGATTATAATAAGTCTTAAGCCTGCTAATGGCGTCAACAACATCCATCCCCTCTACAACTCTTCCTAAAACAGGTCGTACTTTATTATAATTACTGTTATGAACCAGATTAAAAGAGATTTGACCATCCCAGACTTCGAATTTATCAAAAATAATTGATAGTGTTCCTCGTTCATTTCTATTTTTACCGTTTCCGGCTATTTGATCTTTAACTTCTTCTGTAATTTTAATATTAGGTTTAGCTTGTGCTTTCCCTAGATTATTGCCTCCTTCGATAGTATATGCATCGACTTTATTGATGAAATCAGTGCCACCATATAAGCCATTTTTTATAAGCCTCACAAATTCTTTTTGAAATTCTGGCATGTTATTATTAAATTTAATTGTTATATGTCCGATAGAAGTTCTAAATACTATTTCATCTTGACCATTCCTATTTAGGTTTACTATAAAATTATTTATTCTCGTTAATAGGCTTATCAATTTATCTCTAATAAACTGCTGTGGGGTTTTTGAACCAATTATTGGAATCAGGAAAAAAATAACCGCAATTATAGATGTAAATAATATATTATAAAATGTCAATAAAGATGTAATCCAATCCCAAAAATCATTTACAACAATTGTCGTATCTTTGAAATTAAAGAGTTTGCCATTTATATAAATTCCTGGGACGGAAAAGACTCCATGTTCCTTAAATATAATATAAGATTTAAGGTGTGCAGTCTTATATTTTGTTAAATTTATTGTCTGATTTTGCTTATCATTATTGAACTTCGCATCATAATAATCCATATCATTTTCAAGCTTAATTTTAGCATTGAATAGATCCGGCTCAGAAGCACCGCCTAAGTAGGTTATATCATAAACTAATTCCAATTTTTTATCAAATGGGATATTGATGGAAGTTTCTTTTAAACGAGGATTTATTTCAAATTTTGGATCTGGGTCCTTCACATCAATCGTGGATACATATCTTGTATCCGATCTTCCCCAACTTCTAACTAATGTCACAGTATTAAAGATTCCTGATTTCTTTGGTTTAATATAATATTTATATACAAATAACTCTTTTTTGCTTAAATTTTGTATATCAAATTTTAGAGCTACTTCGGTCTCATTTATTATAATTGAATTATTATAGCATTTTGCATTATATTCATAACGCCGGTCACCGCTGATATCTATAATTGCGCTCTTATTATCTTTTATAATAATATCTATGAAATCGAGATCTTCAGATCTATTCATCTGTATTCTATCTTTCTGAATATTAAAAATATTTAATTTGCCATCTTCAGAAGGAATTTTAAATTCTCTACCAATTGATTTTTCTATATTATTCAACTCAGTTAAATTATTGCTGTCATTTAATTTAAGATTAATTAAATTATATTCACGTTCCTCTTTTTTGCAGTTAGCACCTGACCGGTTATAAACGTGTGTTGCGAAAGCACTATTGTTGATGCTACAGCCTGATTCCAAGAATTCGTCATTATTTAAATCCCGGTAATATTCCATAAGAGAATCAATGCTTGAAATCTTACCAAATTCAGTAGTTACAGGAACAACACATAAATCGTCATCTATAACCTCTAAAATGTAGCTATCTGATAGGTCTTCATCAGTACTTGAGATTTCAACATAAACAGCAATTGGATCGCCAAGCAAATAATTTGATTTGTTTCCAGGACTGAACGTTTTCTTTATTCTTAATGGAGAATCTGGCGAAGAAAAGAAGATTGTATTATCTATCCCTTTAGAGATATCTTCACTGCTAACTGTTGTCTGTGGTTTTGATGAGTAGCCAGAATATTCGGTAGGTTTGTTTTTTTCCATCAGGTCTAATAATTCTTTGGAAGGCTGATCCGAGTTTTGAGCATTTGAAGCTGGAACAACAAATATCATAACGAAAACAATAAATTTATGTGAGAATTTTATAATTGTCCCCCCTCATCAGGCAACAATATATTGCAAAACTCTTCAAGCGTTCCTGTTTCACTAAGATCTACTTGGAATCTTTGATGATCACCTTGATGATTATTAATACATCTATACTCTTTACCTCCTGTATCATTTATCAAAAAACATTCTGTTTCTTTTTCCTTAAAGAGCTTGACTTTAGCTCCAAGATAGATCTTATTGCCACAGCTATTATTCAATAAAATAGAAAAACTGTCTTCCGGAATGATAAATGTATTACTCTTTATTTCTGAGTCTTTTATTTCTGTTGAATTTGAGTTTAATATATATATACCCCAACATTTTTTACTATTGGAAGATATAATATTATCATTAATTTTGAAATTAGAAGACTCTATAAGTTTCAAACTTGAATTTTTAAAATGTGTGAATTTATTTCTAATAATTTTTATGTCCTTGGACTGGTCCATAATCACGCTTGTATTTCCATTAGTGAATAATATATCTTCAATACTGATATTAGATGTTCTAAATAATTTTATACAATATGGTCCATTTATTCCAGCATCAATTACCGTATCAAAAGGAGCGGAATTTGGAGCTGGTTTAATAGAAATATTATTTGTGTTTGAATCAATATTTAATGTTAAATAATAATGTCCTTCTTCCAGATAAAAATCAGTAAAGTTGGCATTCTTAATTTTAAAGGCTAAATCCTCTCCCGGCCAGTTGATATTTTCAGTCTTCCGATTGATTGTAATTGTTTTATTTTGAGCAATAGATTGAAGATTTTTATCATTAATCGCAATGATTTTCAACGAATATACTCCCGGTTCTCTCCAAATATGTGATTCATTTATTTTCTCTCTTTTTATTAGATAATCTGTCTCATTATATGAACCATCCCCCCAAATAAATATATATTTAATGTTATCATCGTTAATACTATCAGAGAAACTCACTGGATCTCCTATTGTTGCATTTAATGGCCCTTCAGCATCTGGCTTGCTTGGTTTAAGCGTAAGATCATCTTCATTTCTGCACAACGCTAAATCTCCTTCAAGTCTTAGATCATCAATTACCGCAGTAGATGTGATAGCGCTGTTTTCGCACAATCCTACGTCTTTTTTAAATTTATATTCTATTATTAGATTTTGCTTTCCAGGACTAATTTGAAGCTCATTTGAAGATATCATTTCTTCTGATTTATCAATTTTTTCTCTTTTTGAGCCATCTTTTTCGTAAAATACTAGATCGGCTATTGATGAGGGCTGTATGTACTTGAATTTGATAGTTCCACCTTTTCCGCATACAAAAAATGAAATATATGCCGTTTCTCCATAGCCAATTTTCATTTTTATCGCCGATGATCCATTTGCATATTCTGAATCACCAATTGCACAATTAGGAGACTTATCAAAATATGAGTCGTATATTTCTCCATCTTCAAATCCAATAAATATTTTATCTTCCCCTGAAGAAAAAATAGATGTTAGATTTATAATAATCACCATGTCAAAAAACAACTCTAAAAAAAGGAGTACATCACAAGATCTTATTTTAATGACTCAACCCTCCATACTATCTAAGCCATCCGACAAATATAGATAAATACTTTTCGTAACATTATCGTTATTGTAGAGTCCTAAAAAGCTTGGCATTTATATACTCAAGCACATCGACGGTTTCAGGATACTTGTGGACAGACTATGGCCGAGGGGGCTCACCAGGGAAGCGGCAAATCTGGACCTGTGGCTAAAAGATATTGCACCTAGCGAAGAGCTGAGAAAGTGGTTCGGCCATGACCCGGCCAAATGGGAAGAGTTCAAAGACAGATTCTTCACCGAACTGAACGGAAAGGCGGAACTGATAGAGGCTATCTTGGAGAAATCTAAAGCAGGGGATGTCATCCTGCTCTATGCTGCCAAAGATGAGGTGCATAACAATGCAGCGGCGTTTAAAGAATATCTCGACCGCAAGATCGAGACAAGTCGATAAAGAAGATTAAGTGCTCCAGTAGTCTCAGCCCTGCCACCCTACCCCTTCCGCAGTGCCACTGCCCCTTCCTGTTTCCGCTTCATCTCCCTCTCGTATCCCTGAATCACATCCGACCTGGTGACGATTCCCATCAGCCTGTGCGGACTTCCTTTCTCCACCACCGCCAGCCTGCCGATGCCGTTCTCGTACATCAGGTCCATGGCCGACTTGGCGGATTGATGAGGATTGATGGTGATAGGCGGTCTGACGGCCACGTCTTTGACGGCCATTGCCTCCTGGTCAACCATGGGGATCCTCCTGATATCGTCAAAGGCGATCATCCCCACCAGATTCTCCCCGTCCACCACAGGAAAGCCTGCATAGTTGTAGCGATAGATGGCATCTCTAACCTCTGAAATCCTGGTGTCAGGGCCGACTGTGACCACCTTTTTCTGCATGACCTCGGCCACGGATACCTCAGAAAGCACCGGCTGAGGCAGGTCCATAAATATGCCTTTTCTCATCAGCTTGATGGTGTAGATTGACCCTCCCTTCAATAGAATGCGGGCGACGGTATAGCTGAGGATGCAGCAGATGATGAGGGACGGCAGGCCGTTGTAGTTGCCCGTCATCTCGGTTATCATGAATATGCAGGTCAGGGGAGCGCCTGCCGTTCCCGCGAAGAAGGCCCCCATGCCCAGCAGCCCGTAATCCAGGGGATTGGCGATTGCCTGGGGTGCAGCCATCTCGGCCATCAGGCCCGCCGCCAGGCCGAACATGGTCCCAATGTAAAGGGTGGGGGCGAAGACGCCGCCGCTCCCCCCGGATCCCACAGTTGAGGCCGTGGCCAGGACCTTGAGGAGGCCTAAAGCAAGCAGCAGCAACAGCAACTGGCCGGTCGCAGAATCCGGGCCTGAGGCCATCCTGAAGATGTTATTGATGCCTTCGTAGCCCACTCCCATGATGCCGTAGTCGAAGAAGAACATCCCGCAAACTCCCGCCGCAATTCCGCCCACCGCCGGCTTAAGGATCTCAGGTATGGGTAGCTTCAGAAATCTATCCTCGAAGAAGTAGTAGCTTTTAACCCATAGAAATGAGAGAAATCCGAAGAGAGGCCCCAGGAAAAAGCAGAGCACCATATCGAAGCTGGTAAAGTAAAATGTGGGATTGGCGAACTCCGGCACAGGATCTATCAGTGCGGACGCTACGGCTTTGCCAACCACAGCCGCCAGAAGGACCGGCACGGCATCCATTGATGTGAACTTCTTGGAGATCACCTCCATGCTGAATATCGCTCCGCCCATGGGGGCGTTGAAGGTGGCGGCAATGCCCGCAGCCACGCCGCAGCAGGTGAGCACTTTCACATCCCGTGCAGAGAGCTTCACGGCTTTGCCAATGGCGGAGCCTGCCGAGGCTCCGATCAGGGAGATAGGCCCCTCTCGCCCGGCACTGCCCCCGCTGCCCAGAGTTATTGCCGAGGTGCAGATGAGGACCAGGCCTGCCCGTTTTCTGATGTCTCCGCTAAACCTTTGCAGGGCTATCATGATATGCGGTATGCCGTCGCCCATTGCCTCCGGCGCTAATTTAAAAATCAGGGGGCCGACAATCAAACCGCCCAGGACGGGCAGAATCACAATGAAATAATCGCCTGGCAGAGGGGGCAGCAAAAAATTGAAGAAGAATCCACGGGCAAGCTCTACCAGCTCTCGGAAGGCCACAGCTCCCAGGCCACCGCTTATACCTACCACAATAGAAAGCAGGTCCAGGTAGATCCACCGGGAATCCTCTGAGAGCTTTGGATGTGAATCCATTTATCCGCCAATTGCAGTTCCAATGGTTAAAGTGCTTTTGCCCTTTTGAACAGGAAAAACAGTGGGTTGTGAAGTGGTTCTTTGTCGCTGCGTCTCTCTCGCCTCTGTGGTTGGCCAGGCCGACAATTAAGCCTATTGCTACTGAACAAAACCACAGAGGCACAGAGGCACAGAGATGAGAATAAAACCTATATGAACGACTTTAAGGAAAACTATTTCTATTCAAATACTGAAAGCCACGGGCAGAGGAAATGATGAGGTCATCGCATAAAAATACAGATAGCTGCCGGGGCGTAGATTGAGTTCAGATTCCATTACTACCGGCTCGGCTCATAGATCAGTTCATGGATCAGCTCACGAATCGTCTCCCGCCTCGCCCCGCGGCTCAGCGCTTGCTTCAAAAGCACGCCGCCAAAAGTATCTGGGAGACAGGGGCCTCATCGGCCTGATTGCCTTTCTCAGCGCCTTTGTGCCCCTGTCTACCGACCTGTATCTTCCCGCTCTTCCCGGCCTAACCCAGTATTTTCATGTCAATGCTGAGACCGTCAACCTCACTCTGATCCTCTTCTTCATCTTTTATGCAGCGGGAATGCTCCTCTGGGGGCCCCTGAGCGACAAATACGGTCGCAGGCTGGTTCTGCTCATCGGGCTATCGATATACTCTGTCGCAGGATTGCTTTGTGCCGCATCTCAGGACATCAGCCAGCTCATAGTCTTCCGGGTGCTTCAGGCCGCAGGAGGCAGCGCAGCCTCAGCCGTGGCCACGGCCATGATCAAGGATGTCTATGAGAGCCGCAATCGTGAGGTGATCTTAGCCTGGGTCTCCTCCATGGTGCTCATCTCCCCCACCGTAGCCCCGGCCATCGGAGCGGTTCTGCTCGGCTTCACATCATGGCGGGGGATATTCCTGGTTTTAGCCGGCATCGGGCTAATTGCCCTGGCCGGCAGCCTGGCCTTGCAGGAGACGCTGGAGAAAGAGAACAGGAACTCCGGGACACTCCGGCAGTCCATGGGAAGGCTGGCGGTGGTGGCGAGAAATCCGGGATTTGCCTCGCTCCTGCTCATCTTCTCCCTGCTCAGCGCATCCAGCATGTCTTTCATTGCCTCTTCGTCGTACATTTACATCGACGGCTTCGGCCTGTCCGAGAAGATGTACAGCCTCTACTTTGCCTTCAATGCCCTGGGAATGATCGGCGGGCCGGCGCTCTACCTGCAGCTCTCCCGCCGGGCGGCTCGCCGCTCCATAATCATGGTCGGATTCGTCTGCATCTCCGCCGGAGGGCTGCTGGTTTATCTCTTCGGGGATCTAGAGCCCTGGGCGTTTGCGATGAGCCTTTTTCCGGCTACCCTCATGGGAAGCTGCATCAGAACTCCGGGAACCAATCTGATGCTGGAGCAGCAAAAGGAGGACACCGGATCTGCCGCCGCCCTCATGGCCTGCTCAGCCATACTCATGGGCAGCCTGGGAATGGCCATCATCTCCCAGGAATGGGGCGATACTATAAGGGTGCTGGCAGCCATGAACATGCTGGTGGGGCTGGCCTGCCTGGGGCTGTGGCTGCTGCTGGCCAACAGGCCCTTTGTCCGGCAGATTCCGGAGAGAATGAGATTATCTTAAAATTAAAAAAATAATATTGCTAATTTTATCGCGCGGTTAGACCATCTTCGCGCTCTCGATCTTTATCTCTTTGACCGGCCGGTCCATCGCTCCCTTCTTCACCTTGGCAATGGTATCAATCACTTCCATCCCCTCCACCACCTTGCCGAAGACCGGATGGGCCTTGTCCAGGTAGTTGTTGTCCACCAGGTTGATGAAGAACTGGCTGCCTCCGGTGTTGGGGCCGGCGTTGGCCATGCTGATGGTGCCCCGGTCGTTCCTGTTCTTGCGGGTGAATTCGTCCTTGATGGCATAGCCCGGCCCGCCCCGGCCCGTGCCGGTGGGGTCGCCTCCCTGAATCATGAATCCGTCGATCACCCGGTGAAAGATGGTGCCGTCATAAAATCCTTTCTCCACCAGCTTTCTGAAGTTGCCTGCGGTGATAGGCATGTCCTCGTACAGCTCAATTGTGACCTCGCCCATGTTGGTCTTGAGCAGAACTTTAGCTGCCCCCGGTTTTGCTGCTTCGTCGGTCATTTTAATCATCTCCAAATTATTCTTCTTTTAATCTGACAAAGTTCCTTTCAGCATATCTTTTTTATGAATAGGCACACTTTTTTCCCCGTCTCAGGATGATAATAAATGAAATGGCTTCCTGAAGTTCGTTTAAGAATAAATCCTGCTCTCTCTAAAGCTCTGACAACCTGCTGAGGAGAGATCGAAGGCAACTTAGGCATAGGCTTCGATATTTACTGTACAATCTATTACAGACTCATCAGAAGGAACTGTCTCACCGATAGAGATTAGGGTTTCAACATACAGTTCTATGGCATCCTTCGACATCTCCAAGGCTTCCTCAATGGTCTTGCCAAAGGTAACACATCCTGGAAGAGATGGAACCCATGCGGTATATGCTTCATCATCCGGTTCCCATCGAAGCATCACATGGTAGCTTAATTTCTTCATCTGAGCTAGTCTATGCTTTTCATATATAATTAGTCTTGCTCTCTCTAGGATTTTGTCCAACCTCATAGGACCATCTTAGCCTCTGTGATCCTGACATCCTGCACCGGCCGGTCATAGGCAGAACTTTAGCTGCCCCCGGTTTTTCATCCTCTCTCACCCCTGTACCTGGGCAGCGACAGGCTCACCAGGTCATAGGGTATGGCGTGCTTTTCCTGGCGCAGGTGCCCGGCCAGCCACTCCGCCTCCCTTTTGTAGGAGGCAGCAATGCTCTCTGCATACTTCATGCCTTCAGCCGTGAGCATGTACTCATATCTCTGCAGCCAGCGTCCTGCCTTCTCATAGTGCCTCTGGTCCTGATAGATCATGCCCATAGCCACCAGTATCTGAATATCCTCAAAGAGCCTCTCGCTGTAGACAAATCCGAAGTCATCCTGAAAAGCGTAATCAAACAGCCCGGAGCTGCCCGCCGTGCCCGTCTCCTTCAGCCTGGCCACCGTTCGATATAGCCAGGTGATGTTCCTGATTCTGGGGACCAGTATCTTGCTGCCAATGGTCTCGGAGAGCATCCTCTGCAGGGAATAGAAGAGCAGCAGCAGTCCGTCGATGGGCAGATAGCTCTCCGAGCGGATGAAGGAGAGCAGCTTGAATGCCTGGGAGGCTATGTCATCCAAAGAGATCGCCGGCCGCCCGTCTGCAAAGAAGGATATGGCGATCTGCCGGGTGAGGGACTTGACCAGGCCTGCTGCCAGGGCCGACTCGTCGTAGAGAAACCCGTCCGACTGGGTGCGGGTGGATCGGGGAACGCCGCTTCCCACAGTGATGTCAACCAGGGAAGCATGCTTCCTGCCCAGGGCATCCTCAAAGAGCTTTCTCATGCGCCCGTGCCGGGAGATGGTGGAGAGAGCCATGCGCGTCTCCGGGGGCAGTGACCTGTGGTCGAACCTCCCGGCAAGGGGATAGCTTCGCCCGGACTTTATTCGGGCCAGGAGGCTCCTCGCCGCGTCGTCTCCCTTTTCAGTGATGAAGTTGATCAGATCGGGATCTGAAAACTGCCGGAAGAACAGCTCCACGCTCCTCTTCGCCTCATCCTCTTTCATCAGGCAGAGGGCTTTTTCCAGGGCAGTGAGCAGCATGGCTCGCATGGACTGAACGCTCGGATGGTAGATGAGGGCATTGTAGTGGTGAGCCCGGGCAATGAGCATTGACTCCGCCGCAGTGCGGGACATCTCCGCCTGGTAGTCATCCACTCCGGCCAGCACTATGCGCCCCGCCTTGACAGTCAGAGCTTGCAGGATCTGGTCCACGTCCACCAGGCCCAGGGCGACTCCTGAGTGGTGCGAGTCGCGCAGGAGGAAATCTATCCTGTCTGCATCCAGATCGCCGACGATGATCTGGCCCAGAGGGTGGTGTCTTCCGCTGGCCACGTCCGCGACCTCGGAGAAGATCCTCTCCGCACTGCCGAATCTCTCGTCGGCTGCAGCAAGTGCCTTCTCACCAAAGGGGTGAGCGCGGATGATGAAGCTGGTGAACTGCTCGTGCCCTGAAGCCTTCCTGCCGTCAAGCAATGGCTGAATATCCGGATTTCGGCTGAGCACCCCTTCCACGGCATGAGAAAAGGCGGAGTGGCCCAGGTCGTGCAAGAGCCCCGCCAGCCGGGCGCGAGACACATCTTCAGCCGGGAGGCCGAGGTGTTGAGCGATTTTCCCGGCCATGTGCATGGTCCCGACCGAGTGCTCAAACCGGGTATGCCCGGCTCCGGGGTAGACTGCCTCCACCAGCCCCAGTTGCTTGATGCCCCGGAGGCGCTGCATGGGCGGCGAGCAGATGAGCTGCCATTCCAGGTCGTCAACGGCCACCGCCCCGTGGACCGGATCGCGCAGGGAGCCGGGATTGTCTATCATCAGTCTGTGGTCAGTCGTTTCTATGAATTGCTGATTATGTCCTGCAATATCACCTGGACGCCCCGGATGCCAGGTTCATTATAGCCGCCGCCAGATCGCCTTTAGCCTCCTTTAGGGCCTCCCTGGCTTTCTCCGCCGGCGCGCCGGTCTGGGCTGCCACCAGATCGACATCCGATTCGGGGATCTCCAGAGCTGCCTCGGTCTGGCCTGCCGCCTGCCCCGCTGCGTGCACTCCCTCAGCAGATGAAGTAGCAGCAGCAGCCGCGCCGCTGGGAGGTCGCTCGGAAGCATCTCCGGATATCTGATAGCTCCTCTGACCGTGGGCATCCATGATCGCGACAGAGGCATTGTTTATGACCATCTCCCTGTCGGGCATGCGGATGACTACGTCGATGACATTCTCCAGCTCTTCGATGTTGATGCCCATGTTCTTGAGCATGCCCTTCATCTTCTTGGGGCTCATGCCGCCCCTTCCGCCCAATCCTCCAAGTCCCGGAAACATAAAATCACCTTTAGCCGGAGGACGTGATTTATGGTAGGTAAAGATATCGGCATTGCAGATTTGCCAGTCTTCATAGAGGAACTTTTTTAAGTAATGATAGTAATGTATTCCAGTTTTAAAAGATGAAAAGATTCTTATTTATGGATTCCCCTGGCCTATCCCGGAGGAATTTAGCATAAAATTCTCAAGCTTTTTGGCAATAGCTCTAATGCTATCGGTTCCGATATCTCTAACAGCCGCATCCGAATCTGGAAATTCGATTACCGCAGACGAGGCTTTAAATAAGCTCCTGGAAGGCAATTCCCGTTTTGCCTCCAATAGCTCCATCCATCCCGATCAGTCCATGGAGCGCCGCGCCGAGCTTTTGGCCGGCCAGCACCCCTTTGCCGTCATCGTGGGCTGCTCCGACTCCAGGATCGCCCCTGAGGTGCTCTTCGATCAGGGCCTGGGAGACATATTCGTCATCCGTACAGCCGGACAGGTTATAGACAACGCCTCACTGGCGAGCATAGAATATGCCGTGGAGCATCTGGGCGTGCCGCTGGTCTTAGTGCTGGGGCATGATAGTTGCGGCGCGGTCACTGCGGTGGTTCAGGGTGGAGAGGTTCCCGGCCACCTGGGCAGCCTCGTGGAATTCATCCAGCCGGCGGTAGAGCAAGCCAGAGAGGCAGGAAATGAGAGCCTGCTGCTGGACAGCTCCATCGACAACAACGTCTGGAATATCGTCGAGCAGCTCGAGTCCTCCCAGCCCATACTCTCTGAAAAGGTTGAGAGCGGAGAGGTCATGATCGTCGGCGCTCGCTACCACCTGGATTCGGGCGAGGTAGAGATCTTAGAGTGAAGAAGAGCGAATCATTGCTTTGGGCTTTTGGGCTCTTGATGAATCTATCAAAGATGCTGACCGGCCCATGCCATCTTTCAATTTTTTTTTTGGCTTTTTTCCTCACATCGTTGTGTAGCAATCCTAAAGAGCATTGGCCGCACATAACTGTGCTGGATATCTATGCCTTCAATTAAGAATGATAAGGAATGCATTGGCGACTGCCTGACCGAAGAGGAGCGCAAAAAGCTGGTGGCCAGCCTGCATCATGCTCTGGTTTGGGTGGGAGTAAAAGAGCCTGAGATGCTGGAGATTGATAAGGCCGATTTGAGTGTGGAGATGGAAAAGCTTCACCAGACTGAAAAAGACCTTCCGCCGGAGCTACATGCCGAGCTGGGAAAAGTAGAGCTGCACCGCCTCATCTGGAGGCTCATCAACGAAAAGGAGATAACTGAGACGGAGAGGCAGCAGATCGCCGAGCTGATCGATATTCTGGAGAAAAAGAAGAAGATGGATGAGGATTATCTCAGTTCAAGAAGGCTCAGCCAAGAGCAGGCAGTAAAGCTGCATGATGAGGCGGCAAGCATAATCAGGTCGATTCTGGACTTGAGGGACCTTCTCAAAGGAAGAGGCCGCGAAGATAGGAGCGGCCTGAATAGAGACGAATACATTCGCCGCAAGGTTGACGATGCCAAGAGATGGAACAATTTCATGGATGAATTAAAGAGCACGGGTGGATCAGCTTGAAGAAAGGCATTTTCCCCCTGGGCTCTGCAAGCTCATTCGAGGGGTAGAGATATTTACCACCTCGCATAAGAGGGCTGCCTCATGAGACATATCATTACTACTATTATTATCGCTTTGCTGGCAGCCCTTGCTATGCCGGCGCTATGCGAGTCTGGCGAGGACCAGTCGGCACAGAACCAGTCGGCTGAAAACCTCTCTCTTGAGAGCCCATCTGCGGATGCCCCGTCTGCTGCTCAGAATGTTGCTGCCGCCAGTGCTTCCGCCCAGCGATTTTCCGATGAAGGGGATAGCTACTTTCTCTCCGGCGACTTCAGCAATGCGGCGAATAGCTACGAGAGGGCTTTAGAGTTTGAGCCGAATAGCACAATGCTCTGGAACAACCGGGGCAAAGCTCTCGCCAACCAGGGGCAGTTTTACAGTGCCATAGCCAGCTTTGAAAGATCTCTGGCCATTGATGGCTCAAATCTTGAGGCCTTAAACTTGAAGGCAACTGCCCTCTCCCAGGGGCTGGGTAAATACGATGAGGCGATCGCCATTTTCGACCAGATCCTGCAGATCGATTCCTCATACTTCGATGCCTGGATTGGAAAGGGCATGGCTCTGGGCCATCAGGGAAATCTTTACAGCTCTCTGGAGTGCTTCAATAAGGCTACGGAGATAAATCCCGAGGATAAGACCGGATGGAATAATAAAGGAGTGGTCTTGAGGGAGATGGGACGATATTCGGATGCTCTGACCTGCTTCAACAAAGCTCTCACCATTGACATGACCTACGAGACCGCCCGTCAGAATAGGGAGTACACCTTGCAGGATCTCGATCAGGGAACTACTGCTTCTACTGCTGCGAGCAGCCCAAGCCAAAGCACCATGGATATGAATTGATTCAGATCCTCATCGATTCCTGAGATGCCTGGCACCTGGCATCTCGGTTTCCCCTTTTTCTCCTTTTCCCCATTTCCCTATCGAGCATCAGCTTAAAATAAAACTACGTCAATCATCGTAGTAGATGGCAATGAAACTGACTGCACTCGCTTTGATTGCATCGGCTGCATTCTTGATATCATCTGTGCAGGGCGAGATGCCTTTGAGCTTTGCCGCGGCCATGAACAACGCCGGCGCAAAGGACGTGCTCGCCGTCAGAAATTACGATACCGGAGCAACCCTGGCAGAGGAGTACACCGATTTGGAGCATCTGGAAAGGAAGACGACGGTCGCCTCCTGGGGTGGGCTGTCTTCGTCTTCAAAGTCAGCCGGATCTTCAGAAGGAGCAGAAGCAGACGGCGGATCTGCTGGGAGCGGCGGCCTGGGCAGCATCGATGCCGGCATGTCAGGCGGAGGCCTGGAGGCCAGCATCAATTCCAATGTCATCGGCCAGGCCCACATCGCCTGGCAGTCATTCGATCCTGGCACGACCATTAACGGCCGTCATCCCTTAATCGGCAGGAGCGTCGAGGACCTGACCGGTGTCTTTTCCATTGAAAAGTTCATTCAGCTCTGGTCGGGAAGTACCCCTGGCGAGATCAGTGTGGACTGGCTGCCGTGCTCTTGATCATCAGCTTCAACTTCGGAAAGAAAGTTATTAATAATCCTGAAGTCAATGGCTTTTCGGACGGGAGGTTTCGGCTGTGGAGGTAGTGATTAAGAGGTCGGCGCGACGAAAGAAGACCATCCAGGCCCGGATGATAGGGGGACGCATGGAGGTGCTGGCTCCGGCCTCCATTTCAAATGCCGCTTTGCAGGGGCATATCGAAAAGCTGCGCGCCCGTCTGGAGAAGCGCGTCTATCCCAAGGATGACGCCCATCTGCAGGAGAGGGCGGGCCTGTTAAACCGCCGCTACTTTCAGGGCAGCCTGACCTGGAACAGCATCCGGTATTCGACCAATCAGGAGAGGAGGCGCGGCTCCTGCAATTGCCTGACCCGGAGCATCCTCATCAGCAGCAAGCTGGCTGGCCTTCCCCAATGGGTTGAGGACTATGTGATTGTGCATGAGCTGGCCCATCTCCTGGAGGCCAATCACGGCAAGAGGTTCAAGGCCCTGGTGCGAAGGTATCCTCTGGCGGAGAGGGCCATCGGCTATCTCATGGCTGTGGAGAGCCGTCCAGCGACCTGAGGTATCCGCTTTTATTATAAAAATATCAAGATGGATGCAGCACCGTCCGCAGCGCAGGCAGAGCATGATATCCTTTGGGCGGGACGGGCTAATTTATGTTGCGGTTATGTCATCTCTCTTTCAAAGCGCTCGATCTTCTCTTTGTACTTCTGCTGCACGGACATCAAAGCCATATCCACGAAGTTGGCGTCCTTGACCGCCAGCTCAAAGTCCTGGAGGGCTTCATGATATGCTTTCAGATATACATACATCATCATCATATACATATTCTGTGAGTTTTTCAATTGCATGGTCCGTATCCACCTGTTGTTTTGTCTGCGCCAATGCCCTTCATGCAATTATATAAAGATTATTGAGCCCCGTTCGTAAAAGTTATGAAAATTAAAAATTTTTGAAATTAACTATTGAGGTCGGTAATAGTAATAGATTTAAAATATGCAGGCCAATTATTTGCCGAGGAGGAATTGAATCATGTCAAGAGTACTGGTGCCCCTGGCGGAGGGCTTTGAGGAGATTGAGGCGGTCAATGTCATCGATATTTTGCGCAGGGCTGGGATCGAGGTGGTCACTGTCGGCCTGAAAGAGGGCATGGTCACAGGTTCTCATAAAATTGCGGTGCAGCCGGATACAGCCCTCAGCAAAATTGACTTCAGGGGCTTCGACGGCCTGGTCCTGCCCGGCGGGGCACCGGGCTTTGTCAACCTGGGAAATGATGAGCGAATCCTGAACATGGCGCGGGAGATGGATCGGGCTGGAAAGGTCGTCGCGGCGATATGCGCTGCCCCATCAGTCCTCATCAAAGCAGGCGTATTGCAGGGCCGGCGGGCCACGGTGAGCCCATCCGGAAAAACCCAGGTAGAGGCCTGCGCCCACTTCTCAGAGGAGAGGGTGGTGGTGGATGGAAATCTGGTCACCTCCCGCGCTCCTGGAACGGCCCTGGAGTTCGCCCTCAAGCTGGTGGAGGTGCTGGCCGGCAGGGAGAAGATGGAGGAGATCCGGGCGCAGACTCTGGCAGCCTGCTGAGG
>Ga0116171_10002754_pt1 | contig 16527 bp, 11 predicted proteins | sample AD_JPNHW2_MetaG_FD_89798 | JGI IMG/M metagenome (GOLD analysis project Ga0116171, IMG submission 89798) | Active sludge microbial communities of municipal wastewater-treating anaerobic digesters from Japan - AD_JPNHW2_MetaG | ecosystem: Engineered > Bioreactor > Anaerobic > Digestate | place... | reverse complement strand
CCTTGAAATCATGGCGATTACAAGTGAGCTTACTATCAGGTATCTCCAGCCTGCATTTATCAATGAAAACCTTTACATCCGCGGCTGGTTTGTAAAGAAAAGCAAAAGAGTCATTGAAAACAGGGCTGAAATCGAGAATGAAATGGGCAAAATTGTTGCCCGTGCAAAAGGCAAATATATTGAGGTTGATGAAATTCCCCAACAGGAATAAACTAAAACCGATCGATAATACCAATGTCTAACCCCTGTTAAATGACATTGTCTTTAAATAAGCCGAAGTGGTGGAACTGGTAGACGCACCGGACTCAAAATCCGGCGGGGGCAACTCCGTGAGGGTTCGATTCCCTCCTCCGGCAAAAAAACAAGGCTGCTTTGGGGCAGCCTTGTTTTTTTTGCTATATTCACAAAAGTCCGGAATCCTTGTATGGCGGGTCTTATTGTTTAGGGTTAATGGCGGGATTCAGGGGAGATTCCGGTCTCCATTGTGTACGATTACCTGCGGGGATTTTTCAGGGGCATCGCCCCTGAAACCCCGTTAATTATTTTTTATATCAAGTTATCAATACGGTACATGCCCATGTTTCGGCCTGCTACAATTTCACCGCTGAACTCCTCAAGAATCCTGGCGACAGTTTCATCAAAGGTTTGTCCAGCTTTGTCACTTTTTTTCCCTCTAATGAAGCCCTTACCTCTCTGTTCTCTTTTGTAAGACGTAAATAAACCCAGGTCTTCTTTTTTTGTAGCATATGTTCTCATCTCACTCTCTCTTAATTCATATTTTACATGCTGAAAAACCGCATATGGGGCAGAAAAAACATCCTGATTCAGGCACAAGTGAAAAGCCGCAGTCAGGACATATCATAGATTTAATATTTTTACTGTTCATTGTCATTACCATCAAACAATTGTATAGTACATATATGTTTAGTATATTGCAAGCTTTTTTTGTTTTTATATAAAAAAATTTTCAAAGATTGTTAATGTCAAAATGGGGCACTAAACTTTGCCCCTTCAGAGCTGTGATTAACTTCTATCTTCATCTTTATGCAATTTTAACTCAATGCCCCCGGAAAGTGTTCAAACACTTAAGAATAGTCCAAAACCAATAAAGTATGGATAGCCAGCCAAAATGAATCAATGCAGCAGTAAATTTTAATCGGCTGGGGGCCGGAAAATAGGTGTGGGTACAAGTCACGGGGTTGCGGGTGCCTCTAACTGGTTTTACTCAAGTTTTTAAATTTATTACTAAAAAGAATTTGATATGAAACAGTATCCTTATAATTTTTACCTATTATTAACAGTTTGCCCGTCAACAGGGCAGTTTCAGAAAAAATAAGGATTAAAGAAATTATGACCAAACCCACTCCTGAACAGGAAAAAGCATTTAACGAAATACTCAAAATGAACCTTGACGAGGCAGATGTTCAGCCCGAATCCATCGGAGATCACCCGGGCACAAGGACACACGAATCAGAAATAAACTTTGACATACTCCCCGAAGAGCTTGAGGAGTACCTGAATAAGTATGTAGTCGGACAGGAATCAACAGTCGAGGTCATAGCCACAAAGGTCTGCACGCATTTTAACCGCATGAAGATAGAAAAAGCGATACCCGAGGAGCAGCGCATAATCGGCAACATAAAAAGCAACATGCTCCTGATCGGGCCAACGGGCGTGGGCAAGACATATATAATCAAACTCATAGCAAAAAAAATCGGCGTGCCGTTTGTCAAGGCTGACGCGACCAAGTTCAGCGAAACCGGTTACGTGGGCGGCGACGTTGAAGATCTGGTACGCGAGCTCGTCCACGAAGCTGACGGCGACATTTCGAAGGCGGAGTACGGGATAATCTACATTGACGAGATCGACAAAATCGCATCATCGGGAAACATCATGGGACCGGACGTTTCACGCACCGGCGTCCAGCGGAATCTGTTAAAGCTCATGGAAGATTCCGACGTTGACCTGAAGACACCGCACGACCTTGCATCACAGGTTGAGGCGGCAATGGAGGCACAGAGGACCGGCAAGGTCACGCGCAAGAAGATCAGCACAAAAAACATCCTGTTTATTGTATCAGGCGCATTTTCCGGTCTTGAAGAGATCATAAACAAGCGCATGAACAGGCAGAGCATCGGGTTCGACAAACAGCGTATGACGGGAAACATGTCTGAAAAAGTAATCAGGCATATGCGCACTGAAGACCTGATCGAGTTCGGGTTTGAGTCCGAGTTTGTCGGCAGGCTGCCGGTTTACGTGGTGCTCAATGAACTGGATGTTGAGGGCCTGTACAAGATTCTTAAAAACAGGTTCAGCACGGTCATACTTGGAAAAAAAATGGACTTCCTCGCTTACGGGATAGAGCTGAATTTCACTGACGAGGCGCTTCACGAACTTGCGGTAAGGGCACACAGGGAAAAGACAGGCGCGCGGGGACTGCTCAGCGTATTTGAAAAACTGCTCATTAAATTCGAGAAGAAACTCCCTTCAACCGGGATTAAACAGCTTAACGTTGACCTTGACCTTGCACTGAATCCCGAACCGCACCTTGAAAGAATGCTTCTTGATGACGGAGTGGACCACTTCCAGAAGGAATTCCTGATTGAACACGGAATATACCTTACGTTTGACGATCCAGCGAAGGCGAAGCTGCTGGAGAGGAGTAAAGCTGAAAGTAAAAAGGTTAGAGTCATCTGCACTGAACTCTTCAGCGACTACTTCCACGGCATACGCCTTATGAAGCTTGAAAACTTCACAATACCAGGTGAAGCAGTTGATGATCCCAAGGGTTTCCTGGACGCCTACATAAAGAAAAACTACACCAAGTGACGGGTCGCCACCTGTCACTTCCGTGAATGCGCCAGGGTGAGGTTACCCCGCGAACATTGCAGTATAAAACTTTATGGAATCTTCAATATTCCTCAGGCTTATATGCTCATTGGTGCCATGCATCTGTTTCATCCCGCTGTTGTCAAGGCGCATGGGTGTGAACCTGTAAACACAGTCTGTCAGCTCCTCGTACTTACGCGAATCAGTGCCGCCAACGACAGGATAGGGCGTAATGACAGCTTCAGGCCATAGTGTCTTTATTACACCTGCAGTCCGCCTGAAACCGTATGAATCAACCGGAGATATCTTAGACGGTTCATACACCTGGTGCATCTCAATAGAGACCGATCTGTCGCAGATAATCTTTTCCATGTGTGCCCTGAGCGTACCGGAATTCTCTCCATGCAGGATCCTTGCGTTAACCACAGCTGAAGCAGACTGCGGCAGTACATTCGGCGCGCCGCTCCCCTGAAGCATTGTAGGGGCCATGGTAGTCCTGAGAAACGCTGCACCTGAAGGGGTCCTGGCAAAAATAAGTTTAAAGAGCGGCGCGAAAAGCCACAGGTTCGAAAGGAAAAGTTTCCGGCCAAAACCCATCACCGGCGCAAGCGCACCGAACATCACCTTCACCGGCGGAGTGATCACAAGGGAACAGCTATGTGATTCTATCCTTGAAACCGCACGGCTGATTGTTCCGGCGGCTGTATGTACCGGGGGCATGGAGGAATGTCCCATCTCACCCTTTGCCGCGAGATGCACATTTACAAATCCCTTCTCTGCAATACCGATGAATGCGATCGGCCTGTTTACACCTGCAACTGCATTGTCTATAACGCTGCCGCCTTCGTCCAGCACATACTCAAAGGAAATCCCCATCTCTTGAAGACGGCCGGCAATCACGTCGGCACCGTCATTACGCCTGGTCTCCTCGTCGTGTCCGAACGCGAAGTAGATGTCTCTTTCAGGAACGACTTTCTGCGCTATCATTGACTCTGCGGCTTCAAGGAGTGCGATGAGCTGGTTCTTGATGTCCTGAGTACCCCTGCCCCAGACCGAGTCTGCGGTAACCTTGCCGGAGAACGGAGGGTACTTCCAGTCACCCTCTGTTCCCTGCTCAACGGGCACAACATCTATATGTGCGCAAAAGAGTACGGGCTTTTTCTGTTTATCTTTGCCGTTCCACCTGTAGAGGAGGCTTGCGCCGTTTATCACTTCGCGTTTCATCAACCTGTGCACGCCCGGAAAGGACTTCTCCAGGTACCGTGCAAAGTCCCTGAAAGCCTTCATGTCAGTTTTCGCAATGTCGTCGTAACCGATTGTCTTTATCTTCACTGCACCTGAAATTTTTTTTGCAGCAGACGCAGGATTGATTTTAACTGAAGGTATAATTATGCTTTCAAAGTGTTTTTCTTTGACCTTCATTGCCCTGGCAGCCAGGAACAGCATAAATATAACAGGTACTGAAATAACAGCGAAACAGTTCATAGAATGCTCCATTTAATTTACAGCCGGGATCTTACTGCTGGACGGCTTATCCTCCAATTTTAAATATGTCAATAATTATGTCGTAAACCGTAAAACAGAGAACGAGAGCCGATTCCACTCCATGTTCAGATTGATATCACTCAATAAAATAAATTGACAACATTGCTCCGGTAAGTATAAATTACACGGAAGGCTTATTGTCGGCGGGGGATATATGTCAGAACAGCAGAGCATTACCACCTTACACGAAATGATCAGGGAACTGGCCGATATCGAGTCGCGCCTTGAAATGAATATCGATACAACCCTCTGGATCAGCGACCCGCACGGCGCAGGTGAACGCTTTGTTTCAATTCTTAAAGGGCGGTTCGGACTGGTATGGCGTACGGCATTCGAGGCGCTGCCCAAGACCTTTTCAAACGAAAAACTTGAACACCTCGACAGGATAATAAAGAAGGAAAAATACATCGAAGCCGAGGACTTTCACATAGAGCGCCAGGACGTAATCTCCGCGCTGGTGCATATCATCAGGTACAAGGTGCAGAGCGTCCATGACTTTGACCTTATACGGGACAGCATAAACAGGGACCTGAAGCCTCTTCTTGAAAACCTGATACTCAATTTCCATGTACCCAATGTCGTATATGAAAACGAGATTATTGCAGACAAGATGATTTCAGCACTTTCAAAAATTGTGAAGCAGGTAATACTGGGTCAGCTCATAGTACTCGGCGATGTATTTGACAGGGGGAACGAGCCGGACAAGATCCTGCGCATACTCTCACAGCGTGACCTCAAACCCTTCGTCAAGTTCGTCTGGGGCAACCATGACATACTCTGGATGGGGGCCGCCGCAGGGAACAAATCTCTCATTGCCGAGGCACTCAGGATAAGCGTAAGGTATGACAACCTTGAATTCCTGGGCAGGCTGGGGATCGACATCACGCGTCTCAAGGAATTCGCAGAGAAACTCTATCCCGGAAAGATAACCGGAAACCTCAAGGCAAGGATGGATATATCGAAGAAACTCGAAAAGACCCTTGCCATGATCCAGTTCAAGCTCGAGGAACAGATAATCACCAAGTACCCGCAGCTTGGAATGAACTTCAGGCTTAACCTTGAGAAACTTGCAGCTATAATAAAGTCAGGCGACACGTCCGCACTTTCCGATTCGCACTTCCCCACACTCATACTTGACGATCCCCTGAAGCTCACAGATGAGGAAGAGGTTATCATCAACGACCTGGTTGACCAGTTCACAAAAAGCAAACAGATCCGCAGGCTCATGGAATACCTCTTTGTTGAAGGCAAGCTCTACCACATAAACAACTACATAATGAATATACACGCCCTTGTGCCGAGCACCGAGGACGGCAACTTCGAGGAACTCTACGGCAAAAAGGGTAAGGAACTGCTCGACCATATACAGATTACAATCAAGGACATAGGCCAGAACTACCTTGAAGGCAGGGAACAGGAACCCTTCCAGCTCGCTATGATGTTCTACCTCTGGTGCGGTCCAAAATCCCCGCTATTCGGGAAGGATGCCATGAAGACATTTGAACGCTACTTCCTGAAAGACAGGGCGAGCCACAGGGAGAAGACCCTGTACTGGGGAAAAAACATCAACAATCCCGATTTCATGAACAGGCTTGTAGAAGAGTTCAATGTTGAACGGATTGTATTCGGACATACACCAATCGATATCAGCAAGGGACAGAAGATTGCCACTGCAGACGGCCGAGCCATCAACATAGACGGCGGATTTTCCGAGGCCTACCTCAACCGGGGGCATTCACTGATCCAGACTCCATACTCGCTCTACGCGATCATATTGCCGACCGTTGATGAAATAATAGATTTACGTAAAAAGAAGGAACCGAACAGGCTCAGCTTCGAGATGATCGCCAACTTTGACGAGCCAAAAAAAGTACGCGATACATACGTAGGCAAACAGATGATAAAACGCAAAGATGAACTGCTGAAGAAGATCAGGGAGATCGGAGATTCCCGGCAGTCCTCCCATCATGAGTGATGCGTTTTCCCGGGGATATCAAAAACCAGGAGCGTCATATCGTCTTTAAAACATCCGTCTCCGGCAAACTCTTCCAATTGTGATATTATACCCCGGGAAAGATCTTCAGGATTCAGTCCGGAAGATTCCTTCAATAGATCAGACAGACGACGGGTGCCGAACATTTCTCTAAAACTGTTTGTGCATTCAGTCAGGCCGTCGGTATAAAATAAAATACGGTCCCCTTTTTCGGGAAAAAGTTCTCCGTTTACGTACTCCAGCCCGGCATAGATGCCCAGTGCTGTACCGGCCGGCTTCAGTTCATCAACCGTTCCGCTTTTACGCGAAAATATAAGCGGGGGATTATGCCCGGCCCTTGCGAAGTTAAGCAGCCCCGTGTCCCTGTGATAGACACAGTAAAACACAGTCATGAAATTTCCGCTCACCGTGTAGCTGCATATAGTATTGTTCAAATGTTCCATCACAGTTGCGGAATGTACACCCTTTCTGACCAGGACCTCCAGTTCATTCTTCGCTACAAGCGAGAGGAAAGCTGCAGCCACACCGTGCCCTGAAACATCGGCGATGAATATATGCACTGCATCACCATCCTCCACGTAGCCGTAAAAATCACCCGCAACCCTGTCATAGGGCCTGAAGAACGCGAAAAAATTTTCGTGGTGATCTGACGCATCCGTTATTATAAGTTTTGCCTGTATCTCCTTTGCAACTGCCAGTTCTGCATCGATTATCCTGCTCTTCTCTGCCATGAGTTTCTGGTACCGGTAGAGCCTCACAAGGGAATCGGTCCTGGTCAGCAGTTCCCGCGCGCTGAAGGGTTTTACAATATAGTCATCTGCTCCGCATTCAAGTCCCATTATTTTCTCGTCATCGCCGACCTTTGCGGTCAGCAGGATAACGGGTATATGCGATGTTGCCGGATTACTTTTAAGCTCGGAAATCAGCCTGTAACCGTCCATTACGGGCATCATAATATCCGATATTATCAGGTCAGGGGATAAATTCGCTATTATCGCAAGTGCCTCGACACCGTTACCTGCTTCTTTTATTGTATACCTGGTATTGAGAATCTCTCTCAGGTACGACCGCATGTCGCTGTTATCCTCGACAATGAGGACAGTCTCATTATCGTTCAGACCTGTTTCGTGCAGATAATCCCCTTTCGGGGTCTTCGCATAGGAATTTATATCACTCAGATAGATCTTTGCCGATCTTGAAATCTGCTCCATGTCAGGTTTCGGGACAACGTCACCGGACAATCCGCATTTTTTAAGGGGGAGTATGACCGTGAATACCGATCCCTTACCTTCAGTACTCGTCACATCGATCCTGCCGTTAAACAGATCAACATATTCCCTGACCAGCGAAAGACCGATACCGGTACCCTCGAAGATCCGTTTCATGGAATTATCCCCCTGGTAGAATCTTTCGAATATCCTCGGAAGTTTCTCCTCACTGATCCCGATACCAGTATCGCTTATGGAAATGCAGACATCATCATCCACGTTTCGGACAGCGATATTGATCCTGCCCTTCTCTCCTGTAAACTTGAACGCGTTTGAAAGAAGATTATACATGATCTTTTCCAGCTTTTCGCAGTCGAAGAGGCCTATGATTGTTTCACCCTCAATGTCAATTGTGAAAACGATCCCCTTCTGGGCTGCGGGGTACTCGAAGAATGAAGCTATGCTTCTTATAAGCTTCACCAGGTCAACAGGCTCCTCTTTGACCTTCATCATCTCGGACTCAATTTTTGATATATCAAGCAGCTGGTTTATGAGCTTCAGCAGCATCCGCGCATTGGAGAGTATAACAAGATACTGCTCTTTAAGCTCCTCAGGGTTACAGCTCCCCAGGGTATCCATGGCCCGCTCAACGTATCCTATTATAATAGTCAGAGGCGTGCGAAACTCATGGGTGATATTCTGGAAGAATATGTTCCTGTAGCTTTCCATCTCAACAAGTTTTGCGTGAACCTTTTCAATCCCGCGCCTGGCCTCCTCGGCCTCCCTTGTACGCTCGAGGAGGTCCCCTGTCTTGATAGCAACCTCCTCCTGGAGATTCAGTGAAAGATGTTTGGCTTTCCTGTATGCCCAGGCATATCTTTCCGAAAGTACCATTGCCTGGCAGATCATCAGTCCAGCAAGTCCAGCTGCCGCGATCTGGGGAGTGTCAATGACAAGTTTCATAGCCAGGAGGTCGTTTATCGCGGTAAGGAACAGGCATGAATATCCCGGCAGCAGGTACATGGACCACTTCATTTTTTTTACTGCCGCGATTATAATAACCACGAACATCCATATCTCTGAAAGTACCAGAGTACCCTCGTAAACATACGAAACCTGCGAATAGACCCTGCAGGGGAAAAACAGTACAAATATAATCAGCGTTATGCACACATAAATCAGCAGGTTCAGGGCCCGTTTATTGAAACCCCACCGGTATATTTCATTGAAAAAGAGTATAAAGCTCATTCCGCTTGCCGGGAGGCTCATGTATATAGTTTTAAATTTAAATTCAAAAAGCCCGGCACCCGGGAATAGCATTTCAAAATAGCTGTTAACCGCCATGAACCTGAAAAAAATAACAAAACATCCAATGGTAAAATATAGACTTGCCCTGTCCTCCCTGCGCCCGAGCCATATAAGGAGATGATATATCCCCATCATCAGAATAAGTCCGATGAGAAAAACGTTGACGAAGTCCTTCTGCCACAGGCGCTGTCTCACGTCATCGTAAAGTCCAAGCCGCGGAGTTTCAAAGAATCCCCCCTCCCTGTGGTGGAAATTGCTGCACCTGACCGCAATTACGATTTCGTCTGAGCCTGCGGGAACCTCAATCATTACCAGCCTCGGAAGTATCTGCGGGACAGCTTCGTTAATGGATCTTCCGAACTTCCCCGAGGATGTAACATAGGCGCCGTTTACATAGAGGTCGTATGATGATTTGATGTAGGGAATACTCAACCCAAGCTTTGTACCCTCAGAGGGTTTATACCCGTTAAACCTTATGTGGAGCCTGTACCAGCCGTAACCCGGACCACTGCCTGTTAACTTTGTCCAGTACCCTCTTGTTGCAATCACGGGCCAGGATGAATCATCATACTTCGGGTTTGCGAACGATGGATCATCCTCCAGCCACCTGAACTTCCACTCACCCCGCAGGTAAACCGGGCCATCTTTGCCCAGATCAAGGTCTCCCGCCTGGAATACCCCCTGAACTGCATGCGGCATCGCTCCCGGGCCCCTGCCTTCGCGGCATGATATAATAAATACCGGCAGCAGTATAAATGTGCCGAAAAGGAGAATCCTGCTTTTAATATACTTCATTTATGTATTTCCGGATTATCATAAAAATGATCAGCATCATGTTTTTCTTTTATATATTTCAAATTACATGATCTGACCATCAAATTCCATTGATATTGTTAAAAATCCGGCAGGAATGACAAAATATTTAAACACTGCCATATATAATACAGGGCAGAATATTTTCAGAATAAATCACATGCTTCCCGTTATTTATTAACAAAAAACCGGAAACTGCCGATTAATTATTATACTAAACACGGAGGATTTTATGACTATCAGGGAAATAGATACAATTTTCAACAAAGGACTTGATCTGATGAAAAGGGGCAACTTCAAGGAAGCTGAAACTCTTTTTGAAAAAGCAAAACAAATGACTATCGAGAGTAATAAAAAGTAACCAGCTCTCCTATTCTGCTTTAAGAAGTATTCAAGTTATGAATCATAAAAAAAAGCCGGCGTATATACCGGCTTTTTTTATGACTACAGGTTATCCCTGATGAGGCTGCCCATTTCGGCAGTACCCACCTGCTTTTTCCCCGGTGACATGATGTCCCCTGTCCTGTAGCCCTGCTCAAGCACCTTCTCTATTGCTGTGAATATTCTCCTGTAACCTTCGTCAAGCCCGAAACTGTATTTAAGCATCATCCCAGCAGAGAGTATCTGTGCGATAGGGTTGGCTATCCCCTTGCCCGCGATGTCAGGGGCTGATCCGCCTGCGGGTTCATACAGCCCGAATGTTCCATCAGAGAGCGATGCAGAGGGGAGCATACCCAGCGAACCTGTAATCATCGACGCTTCGTCAGAAAGTATGTCTCCGAACATGTTGTCGCAGAGCATTACGTCGAACTGGCGCGGGTTGCGTACAAGCTGCATCGCGCCGTTGTCAACATACAGGTGGTTCAGTTTGACCTCGGGGTATTCCTTCGATATCTCCTCAACAACTTCGCGCCACAGCAGCATTGTTGAAAGCACGTTAGCCTTGTCGATTGATGTTAATTTTTTGCCGCGCTTCATTGCTGTTTCGAATGCCACGCGTGTAATTCTTATAATTTCGTCCCTGGTGTAAACGAGCGTATCGAATCCCCTGTCGTGGTCCTTGCCCTTGGGCTGACCGAAGTATATGCCCCCCGTGAGCTCCCTTATTATCATGATGTCAAAACCTTCGCCGATTATCTCAGGTTTAAGGGGCGATGCGTCTTTCAGCTCTTTAAATACAATAGCGGGACGCAGGTTCGCGTAAAGGTTGAATTTCTTGCGCAGGGGAAGGAGTGCGCCGCGTTCGGGCTGTTCCTCAGGGGGGAGCTTTTCCCATTTAGGCCCGCCGACTGACCCGAAGAGTATTGCGTCTGATTCCTGGCATATCTTCACAGTGGTTTCAGGAAGCGCCTTTCCCTCGTTGTCGATGCCTGCACCGCCTACATTTGCATACGTGTAAGAAAATTCTATCTTGTAAAGTTCACTTATCCTGTTGAGAACCTTGATTGCCTCTTGCATAACCTCTGGCCCGATACCGTCGCCCGGCAGTACTGCGATCTTTTTTGCTGACATAAAATCTCCGTTGTTTGTTCAAGGATTAACGGCTTTAACAGGTACTGGCATTAAACAATTGTCCCGCCGTTCTATACCTGTTAACAAAGATTAAAAACTGTTTTTGTGTCAAATAAAAATCCCTCATTTCCACTAAAAAGCATGCCGCCGGGAATTTATGCAATCTCCCCCTGCCGGTCTTTAAAAATTGTTTCACCCTTTACCAGCCACGAAACTCCGAAAGCAGAAAGCATTATTATTTCCAGGATAAGCGGTATCCTGTGCTCTGTAACATATGCACTCCCCAGGACCATGGTTAATACCGCGAGAAGCACCAGCGCGACCAGGATAATTACCCCGCAGCCTATATATATTATGTTCCTGATCTTTTTCCGGCACGGGAAGTCCTTCCATTTTAATTTGCTCCTGGTGAACAGGAAGATCGAGTTAAGTGCCAGCAGTATGAAAAAAACGGCAGCTGATGTCACATGGATATATTCCGATGTCCCCTGTTTAAGCATGAAGATCCCCACAAGTTCTGTTGCATCTTTGCTCTGCATACAGGGGAAGAGTGCAAGAAGCAGTCCCATGACCCCGCTTGATGTTGTAACAATGTTATCCACCAGGCAGTAACCCTTATATGTCACAAGAAAAAGAGATACAACTGCCATGAGGCCGATAAAAAAATCACGCATGTTGGAATAATAATACATGCTCACTGATTCCTGTATGCATTTCCCACCTATGAACGCGGCGCCTGCCATGCATACAAACGGCAGAAGTATTCCCCCATAGCCTATTAAATTCCTCAGCGTGATATAGGATATGATCATGTTACTCTTATCATCGCATTGCATAGATTTCTCCTGGTGTCCCATGTGATTCGGCAGATTGCCTGACGGTTTTATCCGGATCATGCATCCAGAAATTAATCAAGAATAATTATATTAGACTTGTTTCCAAACTGGAGTTTGATGCCTTCAGAAAGCCTGAAGAGAGCTTCCTTTCAGGGGCTTCGCCCCTTAGATCCGCTAAAAAACAAGAAAGGAAACAAGTTATTTGTAATGATTCTTTATTTCCGCTGTTCATGCCGGATTGATTATCAGGGCAATCGCTATTGATCCATATGTTATAAAGCTCCTGAAATATTCCCCCGGGACTGCGTTTGAAAAAATATTCTGCCCTGCCTGCGGTGTGACGATGCTTTTTTTACCAGGCAATCTGCAGCCCTTAATTCATCTTCGCTCCTGGAGAGGGACGGTGTTAAATTGCCGTGTAAAAACCGCCCTGATTAAAAAAAATAGTTTATTGATTATTTTCTGTTTATATTATTATTAAACCATAATGGAATTTCTGAAAATTTAATCAACCGTTCCATGTGTTCAGCCGCCAGGGACACTTGAAGCCTGATTAACAGGTATTCCATTAAGCAAATCACAAGGAGTAAAAAATGAAATCTCAAAGATTCTACCTGCTTGTTCCGGGCATTCTGCTTTCTATGATCATTGCTCTGCTTTTAATGAATGCCGGCGGAGGTTTTAAGGCTTTTGCGCAAAAAACCACAAAAGAGGATATTCTGAAGCGTTATAAACAGGACAAGGAATCTTTTACACGTTCCCCTGATGAGATCAATACCATGATGAAAGGGATTGTCTCTGACATCAAGGAGCGGAATTTAAAGTATAAAGTTGAACTGAACGAAATGATGAAATACAAGATTTCCCAGATTACGGGAAGTAAGCCTCCATCTGAAGATGAAATTAAAAAGAAAGAGGATGAACGGCGGAAGAGAGAGGAGCTTGAGCGAAAAAAAGAAGAGGAACGAAAAAAGAAAGATGAACTTGAACGCAAGAAAGATGAACTTGAGCGCCAGAAAGATGAGACACGCAGGCAGGAGGAGCTGAAGCGCCTTGAAGAAGAACGCAAAAAACGCGAAGAGGAGATCAACAGGGAGCGCGACAGGAGGAAGCAGGAGGAACTGAAACGCCAGGAGGAGGAAAAGCGCAAGCAGGAGGATGAAAAGCTCAGGCGTGATGAGGAGAAGCGAAGACAGGATGAGGAGAAGCGCAAACAGGATGAACTGAACCGCCAGGACAATGAGAGCCGCAGACTCATGGGAGACAGGAACGTCCCGATCAACATTGCGCCTGTTGTTACGCTCAAGGCTTTCAATTGGAGAGACTCAAAGTACGCAACCACGGTCAAGTACCAGGGCATATGCGGAAGCTGCTGGGCATTCACATCCGCTGCTGTTTATGAAACAAACTACTACATAAAAAACAGGGTCACGCTTGATCTCTCCGAACAGTTCATCCTTGACTGCGCAGCTGATAAAAACGGCAACGACGCCGGGAGCTGTGACGGTGGATGGTACGGCGGTGTTTTTGATTACCTTATGACAAAGGGGGCTGCCCTTGAGAAGGACAGGGAATACAAGGGGAAACAGGGCGCGTGTTCATCGCTGGGCAAGTCTCCTTATAAAGTTTTAAAATGGGGCTACATCAAAAGAAACGCGGGCATCCCGTCCGTTTCTGAAATGAAGGATGCCATATGCAAGTACGGTGCAATCGCAGCGTGCGTTAAGGTCACACCGGCATTCCAGGCATACAAGAGCGGCATATTCAACGAGTTTGCTTCAGTATCAGGCGAAAAAGACATCAACCACGCGATAACAATTGTGGGATGGGATGACAGCAAAAACGCGTACCTTGTTAAAAACTCCTGGGGACCGGGCTGGGGTGATAACGGCTACGTGTGGGTTGAATACGGATGCAACAATATAGGCTTCGGTGCAACATGGGCCGTTGTGGCTTCGGAATAAAGGTGAATATCATGAAAAAAATATTTATGCTGTATATACTGGCTGTATTTATGGCTGCGGGATGTACAACTACAGGCGATACTGTTTCCACGGGTTTCAGTGTTAAGTCAGGGAGCCAGGTACTTGAAGTGAAGGCCGGCTCGGAGGTCAATGTTGAACTTGTTTCAAGGCTTAGCACCGGATTCAGCTGGAAACTGGTCTACCCGCTGCCTGAAGGTGTCACACTCGCAGGTGAAAGCGTTAAGACTGCCGGAGGCGAAAAGACCGGTGCCGAGGATGTACAGGTGTTCAGGCTCAGGGTTAAGCAGGGTGAATATACGCTGACCTTTAAGTATGCCGAGCACTGGAAGAGCAAGCCCGCGTACACCGACACATGCACTGTTAAGATTATTGCGAAATAAACTTTAAAGTTTCCTGCCGGTACTACCTGCCGGCAGGGACCATTGCCATTCCCTGGATCACCTCGTCGTATTTATTAGAAGCATTCCAGAACAGGTACCCGTAACCTCCGCCATCCGCAGAGCCCTTCACCTGCTCGGCTATATATGAAGCGTTGTATTTCGAAACTCTCCATGCGAAAGCCTGCAGCCATGGCCTTACGATCACCCTGCCTTTCCCTGCAAGCTCCCTGACCTTGATGCATCCGGTCATTACAAAGTGGTAAGGGTTGTCTCCCGGTCTTGCAAACCCGTCAAATGCATTGTTAAAATGCGACGGGTAGAGCATGGGTGAAATCACATCGCAGTTTGCCGCAAGCAGGTCCACCTGCTGCCCGGTTTTCTCTATGTCCACGTTCTTGCCCCATGCGACCACGCCGAAAATGTCTATTGAAAGGAAGCAGTTTTTCGCGCGGAGCCTCTGGTGCGCGTTCTTCAGGAACGCGGCCACTGCCGCTGTCTTTTCCATTTTACCGCTGCTCCATGCGTAAGCTGCGTCATCCTGGTCTCCCACCGTTGGGAACCTTATATAATCGAACTGGACTTCGTCGACACCATAATCGGCCAGTTCGCATGCAAGGGAAATATTGTATTCCTGAACCCTGCTGCTGGTCGGATCACACCACTTCTCCCTCTCGCCGGGATTCCATTCCCCCCCTGTGCTTCTTGACTTTATCCTGCATAAGGGATCGCTTTCATAAAGCAGGTGGTCCCTGAATACAGCAATCCTCGCTATGACGTACATGCCGTTCCTGCGGCATTCACGTATCAGTTTGGGCAGGTTGTCGATTGCCCCATGCCTGTTAAGGTTGAATTTTTTAACCTGCTCCACGCTGCTCCCTGTGTGGACTACACCTGTGATATCCTTCACATCGAATACAATAGCGTTGATCCCGGCAGCCTTTAATACCGGAAGCTTTTCAAGGAACCTGCTGCTTCCGGCAGAATCACCCGTGAAATAGACACCGCGCACGTATGGGATTGCAGCTGCCCTGTTTGCCCTGTTATCCGGAACAAACGGCGGGGCCGCGTCTTTTACAATCACCAGTTCACCCGCGTTGATAATGTTGCCCGTGATCCGGTTAATCCCGGCCAGGGACTGTTCCATTTCGTAAATCCTGTAGTATTCGGTGAGTTCGATTGTCTGCTCCGAAAAATCATGCACGCTCATATTCTGAGGTGCCCTGTAAAAAATTACCCCTGCAAAATGTGTCATGCCCCGGGGAAGGCTGCTGAAAGTCTTTATGCACTTTTTAAAGTTAGCGGCGCTGATAACGCTTACAGTCGCGTCGGGCGATCCATAAAGGCTAAAAGCACGTATTATCATGGACCTGGCATAATCCGACGCGTAAACCGCCCCGGAATATACAGAGGCAAAAATAAATACCGATGCTATTACCGCGACACCCGCGCCGGCAAAATATTTTATCTTTTTAGGCATATTCTTCCCTGTTTATTATTTCCAATGATACTACTATTCCATCATTTCACAATTGAATCAGTATAGAGACTGTCACTGCGAGGCATAAAATGCCGTGGCAGTCTGTTTCCGCGAATTCCCATCCTATCAGATCAAACACGGTCCTGTCTGAACAGATTGCTTCACTTCGTTCGCAATGACCAGAACTAATCTGATCGTTAACTACTTTTAGTTATCAGCAGACATCTTACATCAAGCGCATTTTCCCCCGGCACTGTCCCGCATACCCGCATACCCGCATACCATTATTATTTTTCGGCACCGATTGTTTTACAATCCCTTTACCACTACAAAGGGGCCAGGGGCGATGCCCCTGAGAACGCCCCGCAGGGCTCCTGCGTTACGGGACGCACAGTCCCGCATACCCGCATACCATTATTATTTATCGGCACCGATTGTTTCACAATCCCTTTACCACTGCAAAGGGGCCAGGGGCGATGCCCCTGAGAACGCCCCGCAGGGCTCCTGCGTTACGGGACGCATAGTCCCGCAGATCCGCATACCATTATTATTTATCGGCACCGATTGTTTCACAATCCCTTTACCACTGCAAAGGGGCCAGGGGCGATGCCCCTGAGAACGCCCCGCAGGGCTCCTGCGTT
>Ga0116171_10002751_pt1 | contig 16533 bp, 17 predicted proteins | sample AD_JPNHW2_MetaG_FD_89798 | JGI IMG/M metagenome (GOLD analysis project Ga0116171, IMG submission 89798) | Active sludge microbial communities of municipal wastewater-treating anaerobic digesters from Japan - AD_JPNHW2_MetaG | ecosystem: Engineered > Bioreactor > Anaerobic > Digestate | place... | reverse complement strand
TGGGCATGACCGGCTATCCGGAGGTCGCTCTCGCCAGGGAGGCGGAACTGTGCTATGCCTCCATTTGCATCGTCACCAATCCCGCCGCCGGGCTGTCGGAAAAAGACCTCTCCGCTGCCGATATAGGCCGGATGATGGAGGGATGTCGGCAGAGCGTAAGCGACATCATCTATCGGGCGGCGCAGAACATAGCGGAAGATAGGCCCTGCCGCTGCCGGCAGGCATTGGCTGATGCGGCGCTGTGAGAGAGCAATTACTTTAAATATTAATTTTTACAGTAACGACCTCATGAACTCCAATAGAATTGCCGGCTTCCTGTCTTTTATAGGAGCCTCGCAGTTTCTCATATTTATGCTCGTCTGCGAAGCGCTCTATCCCGGATACAGCATGTCCAAGAATATGATCAGCGACCTGGGCATCGGCCCCACGGCGTACATATTCAACAGCTCCATCATCTTTCTCGGCCTGATGATGATCATATCCGCCCTGACCTTTCACGGCTTTCATAAGAAGCTCTACTTCACCGTTCCTTTGCTATTGGCAGGAGCAGGTGCGGCGGGCGTGGGCCTCTTTCCGGAGAACATCAGCCCCTGGCATGAGATCTTCGCAGGCATAACCTTCTTTTGCGGCGGGCTGTCCGAGGCCATATCCTCCCTGCTGGTCAGGTCTCCGATGTTTATCGCCTCACTGATGCTGGGGCTTTTAACCCTGGGCTCATTGGTGCTGTTTGTGCTGGATGTCCACCTGGGGCTGGGCAGAGGCGGCATGGAGAGGATGATCGCCTATCCCGTTATCCTCTGGGGAGCGGGCTTTGGCGGATATCTGATGGCCTCGCAGAGGAGATAAAAGGGCAGAACTCTCCCGCCATCCAAAGGCTATTATCCCCGCCCGCCCATTTATCTGCCATGCCGGAGCTTCCTGAAGTGGAAAATGCCAGAAGATTTCTGGAGGCTGCTGTTTTGGGCCGGAGGATCCTGGAGGCACAGGTGAGGGACAGGCGCATTTTGGCCGGAGGGCCGGCCGTCCAGGCCGACAATGCCGGAGAGCTTCCGGAGAGCGATCTGCAGCAATGTCTGCCCGGACGGCAGTTCTCCTCCGCCCTGCGCCACGGCAAGAGGATCTTTTTGAGGCTGGTGCAGGCAGATCGGGACGGCCCGCAGGCTGAAGGGAAGCGAGAGCTGCCAGGCGGGCAGAAGGGCGGCTCAAAGGGGAGGGGAGTGGCAGAGGCTGAACTGTGGCTGACGCTTCATCTGGGACTCACCGGAAGCCTGCTGTCGCTTGACCCAGGAGAGGTCGAGCCCCGCCATACTCGCCTGCTCATCACCTTTGCGGACGGCGGGCGTCTGGCCTTCGACGATCCCAGGATCTTCGGAGAGGTGAGCCTCACAAAGAGCCCTCAGGCCTTTCTGAAAGAGAGGCGAATCGGCCCTGATGCTCTGCAGATGGACGAGGAGACCTTTAAAGGGATCATGAGCGGCAGAAGGGGGCTGATCAAGCCGGCTCTGCTCAATCAGAGGCTCATTTCCGGACTGGGAAATCTCTACGCCGACGAGGCCCTCTTCCAATCCGGGATCTGCCCCAAGGCGCGAGGACTGGATGAAGAGGAGATAAGCATCCTTTTCTTCTGGATCCAGGAGGTCCTGAAGACGGCCCTCGCCCTTGGAGCCGACCTGGGCAGGCTTCCCAAAAGCTATCTTCTGCCTAACCGCCACCCTAAAGGTCAGTGCCCCAGGGACGGCTCGCCCCTCTGCCGGGAGAAGATCGGGGGGAGGACCAGCTACTACTGCCCGGTGCATCAGAGTCGATGAAAGCGGAATATGATCAAATATAATCAAATCCACCGGCAATTGAGTTGGCTTGAGCCCTTCCTCTTACCCTTAACTTTATAACTGATAATTGATATGATGCTGGTGAGGAGGATTAAAATTGCGCTTTAGAAAAATCTGTCTTGCCTTGCTGGCGGCGGCATTGCTGTGCAATGCAGCGTCCTGTACAGTGGAGCTTGGTGGACTTAGGGAGAAGGCTATTCATAAGGAACCGGTGGTTTTGGGCAGCGTGGCATCAAGCGATCCTTATGCCATCCATTATAACGCCGCGGGATCTCATGCCATGGCCTATCAGATTGGACTCGGCACACCTAATAGCTCTCAGTTTCACTTTGGAAGGGATTTCTCTCTAGGGACAATCGATAACATCTACTATGGAGCGCCGTTCATTCTTCAGTTCATCGAAGATCCGTAGATCTGTTCATCCTTTTTCGTTTCCATTTTCTTTTCTTTCCTTTTCTATTTCTTTTGCTTCCACTATCAGTTAATTTCACCTTCAGCTTTTCTTGCAGAGCACCCGATCCATGAATATCAGATTCTCAGGAGCCTCGGACAGCCTCACCTTTTCGCCCTGGACAGCCACCACTGCATCCAGCCGGGTAAAGTGCACCTGATCGATTCGCACCAGAGGCTCGCACTTCTTTTGCAGGTGCTCCTTGAATCCCAGGATGCTTCCCCCCTCGCCCATGTAGTCGACTATACGCCGGAAGAGCTTGGGCAGGATTGCCGCCTCCTCTGTGACCGCCTCCAGGCTGGAGACGGAAAGGCCTCTGGTGGTCCTGTCGTATGGCCACAGCCCCCGTCCCTCTTCGCGGGCCGATTGCACGGCGGCAGAGAGGGGCTGGCGCAGGTCTGAGAAGAGGCCATTGTAGTACATGGGATAGGCCAGGCCGCGGGCCAGAAGCCGGAAGTTGAGGCTGTCCTTGAGGAGAGGCGCATCCAGCACTACATCGCTTCCGTCCCGGTCGTCGCTATCGCCGGCGAAGACGAAGGAGACGGGGCGGCGGTTGCTCTCCGTGCTGCGGCAGAGGATATAGCCCTCCGTACCGTCCCGGGCGCCGGTCACAAAGCGGTGCGACTCATCCCAGACCACATCATCGATACCCAGGAAGGAGAGGAGCAGGCGAGCCGCAGCCTGGGCGGGGCGGGCCGGCTGGCAGAGGCCGGAGTAGTGCGTCTCCAGAGCGTCCACCGCCTCGATCCTGAGTTGGGCGTGGCCGCGAGCGTTGACCGCCGCCGCCGGGCCGGAGAGCCTCTTCCAGAGGGATGGATCTTTTGCCTTAAACCGCACTGAGTCGCCGTCGGGACTGTAGCCGGCCACATGGAAGGTCCCCTTGATCAGAGTGAATGTCATTTCCTGTCACCTCAAATAAATTTTTATACACCTATTTTTAGTACTGAGTTATTTTTAGGATTTAAATTTACTTGTTAAGTAATAAAATATCTTATCGGCGATGAAAACTAGACCTGATTCTTTGTGCGTCCGTTGTGATCTTTGTGATCGCCCCCAAAGCCTTTTGCCTTGGCAGCGCCACAAATAACAGCAATGAATCCCAGCCTCGCCGTCTATCGCGGCCTAAAGAGCGCGGGCATCAACTTCGTCGCATCCGTTCCCTGCGTCAACCTCCAGGGGCTGCTCGACCTGGTGGCCCGCGATCCGCAGCTCATCCATGTGCCCGTCACCCGCGAGGAGGAGGGGGTGGGCCTGTGCGCCGGAGCCTGGATGGGCGGGCGGCGGGCGGCTCTGCTCATGCAGAATTCGGGCCTTGGAAACTGCATCAATGCCCTGGCCAGCCTGGACATGCTCTACGGCATTCCCCTGCTCATGGTCATCAGCCATCGGGGCGGGGTGGGAGAGAGCATCATCGGCCAGGTGCCCATGGGCCGGCTGACGGAGCCGCTGCTGGATGCCATGCAGATACCGCACATCTCGCTCCTGCCCGTCCTGACTGAGGACGCGGTGGAGCAGGCCGTTGCCGGGGCCTGGGACGAGGCTACAGCCCAGGGGAGGCCCGCTGCGGTGCTCCTCGACCTGCTCTTCTGGAGGGGACTATGAAGCGGATCGAAGCCATCGCCCTGGCAGCTCAGGCGGCCCAGGCCGAGGGGGCTCTGCTAGTCTGCAACATCGGCTATCCCAGCCGGGAGCTGTACTCCCTCCTAGATCGCCCTGAGAACTTTTACATGCTCGGTTCGATGGGCCTGGCCTCATCCATTGGCCTTGGCCTCTCCCTGGCCCGGCCGGAGCGAAGGGTGATGGTCCTGGACGGCGACGGCTCGGTGCTCATGAACCTGGGAACGCTGGCTACAATTGCCCATCACGGTCCGGCCAATCTCCTGCTGATCATACTGGACAACGGTTGCTACGGCTCCACCGGATCGCAGCCCACCTGCACCAGCCTTGGCACCGACCTGGCAGCCCTGGCCGGGGCGGCTGGAATCGAGAATGTGCAGAGGGTGGAGAGCGCAGCCGACCTGGCGACGGCCCTCTCCTGGCCGGAGGGAAAGCCGGCTGATAGAAATGACCGCGGGCCTCACGACCGCCGGGCTTGCAGCCGGGCGGCGGTGATCGTCCCGACCGTCGAGCCCGGCAACGCTTCCGTCCCCATCATAGACCTCTCGCCGCAGGAGATAATCGACAGGTTCAATAGATGCGCTCGACCGGCTGGACCATCCTGAAGGAGCCGTCCAAAATCCTGTTCTTCAGATCCTCAGCCAACCGCAGAGCCCCCAGGCGGTCCGACTGGCGCAGGGCAATGGCAATGGTGCGCGTCTGCCCCTCCCCTGCCACACCGCCATCGCCGGTGCTCTTCATCGTTATCGCTCCCAGCCTGGCGCTGAAGGCTCCGTTCGGGCAGACGGAGACGCACAGTCCGCAGTGAAAGCATAGTCCTTCATCCCGGACGGCGCGAGCGGCCCCGTCCCAGCTTTCACCATCTTCTCTGCCTTTACTACCTTTCTTGGCTTGACTGCCTTCACTGCCCTCGCCACCCGCTACCGCCCTCATGGGGCAGGCTGCCTCCACCAGGCAGGGCCGGCAGCCCCGGCAGCAGTCCCGGTCAAACTCCACATCCAGGTCGGCATCATCCCACACCTCCCCGTAGTCGGAGCGGCCTATGGTCTGCCGGGACGAGACGTCATTTACCGGCAGATCAATCCGTCCGTCCGGCCGGGCCACCTCCTGAAGTATCGCCTCGCTTACCAGGGGAATGGCCACCGCCCAGGAGCAGACGCACTCCGGACCGGCGGCGGTGGCAAATCCGCCCATGTACTCGGCCTGCATCTTATGCATATCAGCAAATCCGGAGAGATTGGGCCGCTCCCGGCTGCTCCTCGTCCCCCCGCCCAGCACATAGCCTTCCGCACCGTTGATCAGCACCCGGCTGGCTACGCCGACCGTCTCTAAACGGGGGTCGTTTTTGAGGGGACTGACCCTACCGCAGCCGGAGACGGTTGCCTCCTCAAAGTGAGGGGGAAAGGGCCGGGCGTGGAAGATGCTGCTCACGGGCGAAGAGCCGGCATTGACGAAGGCCGCGTAGTTCTTGAAGGAGTGGCGCGAGCCGTAGAGCCGGGCGTGAGGCATCTCTTCCAAGCAAACCTCGCGGCTGAGGAGCAGGCCCCCTGCCGCCTGCACCTGCACATTGACCCTCTTTCCCTCAACCAGATCGCGAAAGAGATGGCCTCCACCATAGCCCGGCCGGTCCCGGCTGTGAGCTGTGCCGAAGACCACCAGGTCGAGGACTCCCAGATTTTCATTGGGGCAGGGGCCGACCGACGCCGGCACTCCGTTCAACCAGACCTCCTCCGCCCGGAGGAATGATCCGGGTGCGGCCACTGGAAAAGATAGGACGGCAAATGTCCCGCTCATCACCGCCCTGGTGGCAGCGGTCACGACGTCCACTCCTAAAAGAGCCTCTGGCCCCTTCGACTCCGCCAGGCGGAAGGCCTCATCTGCCGTCATGACCACCGCCTCTCCCCGCTCGACTTTGCCCAGAATTTCTGAATAAGACGCGACCATGAAAGACCCGCTGAATGTCATAGGCCATTACTATAAGTCCTTTCGCAGTCCCTTCGTCCTGGAAGGGGCCTTATTACTACTATTGTAGGATGATTTCTTAATATTGTCCTGAATGGGATGATAATCTCCGGCGGCTGGAAACTGCTTTATACCGTTCTCTCTCTCCAATGGGCAAAGTCGGCAGTAGGTGATATCATTTGAAAAAATTTATAATAATTGCAATCCTTGCGGCAGTGGTAGTGATGTCGCTGGGCTGCATATCTGCTCCTGAGAATAAAGAAAACGCTACGCAGGAGAAGGCAGCCGGTAAGATCACCACGCTACGCATCGGCTACCAGCCCAGCACCCATCAGATCGCAGAGATGGTGGCCTTTGAGAAGGGCTGGTGGGCAGAGGACCTCAAGCCCTTCGGCATAACCAAGATCGAAGAGATTCAGTTCCCCACCGGAGTGCCTGAGATGCAGGCCATGGTCGCCGGCGAATTGGATGTGGCCTACGTGGGCACAGCTCCGCCCATCTCTGCCATAGCCGCGGGCCTTCCCGCCAAGATCGTGGCCGCCGTCAACATCAACGGCTCGGACCTGGTCCTGCGGCCGGACATAGCCTACAGCGGTCCCGCCTCCCTGGCAGGCCTGTCCATCGGCACATTCCAGCCGGGGTCCATCCAGGACACAGTCATGAAGAGCTGGCTCATGGACAGCGGCGTGGATATCAAGTCTGTGGACATCAAAGGCATGGACCCGGGACCGGCCATGAGCGCCCTCTTCGCTGGTGAGCTGGACGGAGTCTTCCTGCCCCATCCTGCGCCCTCCATAGTCGAGCTGAAGGGCAAGGGCAAACAGGCAGTGGCATCGGGAGAGATGTGGCCCAACCACGCCTGCTGCAGCCTGGTTGCCACCGACAAGCTGATCAAAGAGCAGCCGGAGCTGGTGGAGCAGATCATCAAGACCCACATCAGGGCAACAGATTACATCAATGCCCATCCCGAAGAGGCCGCGGAGATTTACGCCAAGAAGACCCAGGCCAACATAACTGAGATCGAGCACTCCGTCAAGAATTGGGACGGCAAATGGGTGAGCGATCCCAATATTCAGATACCCTCAACCGTCGAGTATGCTAAAATCGACTACGAAATGAAGTATACCAAGAGGGAGCTCTCCGCAGAGGACCTCTTCGACACCAGCCTTTACGAGAAGGTGAAAGGCGCTGAGTAAAGAGATGGAAGGCAAAACCGGCCGGACCGGCAGGGCAGGAGGAATCCGGGGCATCCTGAGCGGTCAGGGCGTCTCCGCCCTCTCTGTTTTGGGATTGATCCTCATCTGGGAGGCGGCGGCCTATTTGGTCGCCGACCAGTTGACCCTCCCCGGATTCTCTCAGGTGGTCTCCGCCTTCCTGGACAACTGGCGGGAGATCATCAGCGATGACCTGCCCATCAGTGCTCTGCATTTCGCCATAGGCATGGCGGGCGGGCTGATCGTGGCCCTTCCCATGGGAATGGTCATGGGCTGGTTCAAGCTCGTCGACCGCATAGCCGATCCCATTGTGGAGATACTGCGCCCCATACCCCCTCTGGCCTGGATTCCATTTGCCATAATCTGGTTTGGCATAACCAACGCCGCGGCGGGATTCATCATATTCATTGGCGCCGTGTTTCCCATACTGATCAACACCTATGTCGGATTCAAGAGCCTGCCCAGGGTGTATGTGGAATCGGCCAAAGTGCTGGGGGCGACCAGAGATATCGATCTGATAAGGTATGTGGCCCTGCCCAATGCTCTGCCCTCCATCGCAGCGGGCATCAGGATCGCCATGGGCATCGCCTGGATGTGCCTGGTGGCTGCCGAGATGTTCGGCGTCAGCAAAAACGGCCTGGGATTCAAGATCTGGGACTCCTACGGCCACTACCGCATGGACGAGGTCTTCATGTACATGATTGTGCTGGGCCTCCTGGGGCTGGCCATAGACAGGACATTCCGCTATATCGTGGAGGACCGCCTGCTCAAGTGGCGGGTGGGGCTTACCCAGTAAAATTTATATTTTCTTTGTTTTTTTTAGAGCTCTTTTTTCGCCCTCGACTTTGCCGCCAAAACTGCTGGCCGGCCATCTCAAGTGCAAAGCATTAATATCACATAAAAGCTGATGGCCCGCATATTCGAGATTAGATTCGAGGAAAGGTCATGAAGAGAAATATCAAGGTGGAACGCCTCAATCAAAGACCGTTGGAGCAGCAGGAGATCGAGCTCGTGGAGCGCAAGGGCATCGGGCACCCGGACAGCGTGGCGGACGGCCTCGCCGAGTCCATCAGCCGGGCCCTCTGTCAGGAGTACCTTGATAGATTCGGTGCGGTTCTGCATCACAACACCGACAAGACGCAGATCGTGGCGGGAAGGTCACACCCGACCTTCGGCGGCGGCGAGGTCATCTGCCCGCTTTACATCCTGCTCACCGGCCGGGCCACGAGGGTCTTCAAGGAAGAGGAGATCCCGGTGGACACCATCGCCATCAAGGCGGCGAGAAAGCTGCTGGGCGAGTCTCTTTCCAACCTGGATGTCAACAACCACATCATCCTGGATGCCAAGATCGGCATGGGCTCCTCGGATCTGAGGGATGTCTTCGGCAGAAAGGTCCCCTCGGCAAACGATACCTCCTTCGGCGTGGGCTATGCACCCCTCTCCGAGACGGAAAACATAGTCTTCAATACCGAACGGGAGCTGATGAGGCTCAAGAAGAGCATCCCGGCCATAGGCGAGGACATCAAGGTCATGGGCATGCGCCAGGGAGACGACATCAACCTGACAATCGCCTGCGCCATGGTCGATAGATACGTGGCCAACATCAAGGAGTATGCCGATATCAAGAGGGACATTGTGGAGCATATCATCGAGTTTGCCAAACAGTACACCTCCCGCCAGGTCAGGGCTCAGATGAACGTGGCCGACGACATTGAGCAGGGATCGGTCTACATCACAGTCACCGGCACATCGGCAGAGATGGGAGACGACGGGGCTGTGGGCCGGGGCAACCGGGCCAACGGCATGATCACGCCCAATCGGCCCATGAGCCTGGAGGCCACCTGCGGCAAGAACCCCATCAACCACGTGGGCAAGATATACAACCTGCTCAGCACTGAGGCTGCCAGGCAGATTGCCGCCGAGGTGCAGGGCATCGATGAGGTTTACATCAAGATGCTCTCCCAGATCGGCAAGCCCATCGACCAGCCCCATATCGCCAGCGTGCAGATCGTGCCCAAAGAGGGAGCCGACATGAAGAAGATGGAGGCTGCGGCTACGGAGATTCTGGATGAGTGGCTGGCCAATATCCCCAGGCTCCAGCAGATGCTCTTCCGGGGAGAGCTGTCCACCTATTAGCTCACCTCTTTTTAAGGGAAAGATGCTGCATCTCTGGCAGAATTGGAGCGTCTGGAGACAAGCCTCCAATCCCCTTTTTACTTTATTGAATAATGAACAATTGATATGAAATGCATGGCACTCAGGCTGAGAGACCGTCCGGAGCTGACAGTTGCCTTCCGGCATATAATATTTCGCAGGAGGCAGACGGCGCTATCCCTGCTGGCCACAGCCTTGGCTGTAAGCATATCCATCATATTCATCTCCCTGGTCACCGGCCAGCAGCAGATTCTCACCGGCCTGGTGGAGGACAAGTTGCCCCATGTCACCGTCCTGCCGGATTTTAACCAGGATTTCATCCACCTTTATGACCGACTGGAAGGCCGGCTGGCCGCCGAGCCCGGCATACGCTCCTATGCTCCGTCGCTTTCAGGGACGGCGACTCTCTCCCGAAAGGACAGGACGAAAAATGCCCTGCTGAAAGGCGCAGACCACAGGCAATTGGACAGCATCTATGGGATCGCCGGCTCCATGCTGCAGGGCGATTATGCCGGGGTCGATCAGGTGGGGTGCGCCGCCATCGGCAGCACTCTTGCCGAGGATCTGGATGCAAAGTTGGGTGACAGGATCCGGGCGGAATTTCCCCGGGCCAGGGCCGCCGACCTGAAGGTCGTGGGCATATTTGCCACGGGGACGCCGCTGGATGAGAGGGCGGTCTTTGTGTCGCTGGAGACGGCGCGCCGGTTCCGGGACGAAGGAGATGTGATTGATGCCGTGGAGATCAGCCTCGATGACATCAACCGGGCAGAGGAGCTTGCCGGGAAGGTCGGCTCTTGGGGCTACCGGGCGAAGAGCTGGCAGGAGAGCAATCCGGAGATCGTCCGGGCCATCAACGTGGGGGGCTTTTGGACCAGGTTCTCGGTTCTGCTGTTCATGCTGCTGGCCTTCTTCGGGGTGGCCAGCATCATGAACCTGCTGGTATCCGAGAAGACCAGAGAGATCGGTATGCTCATGGCCATCGGGGCATCGAGGTCGACGGTGCGCAATATCTTCCTGGCGGAGAGCGCCATTTTAGGAGCTATCGGGGCTGCCATAGGCGCTGTTTTCGGCCTGGCGGGCACTATTCTACTCGGAAGAGTGCCCTTTGAGATCGCCGCCGGCGGCAGGGTGATAACCACACTTCCCCTCATAGTCAATCCCGGTGAGGTGTTGCTGCTCATGGCGGCGGCGGTGCTCCTCAGCATAGCCGCTGCCCTGTATCCGGCGAAGAGGGCGTCCGGGCTTGACCCGGTGGCAGCATTGCGAAGGTAGGGGGAATTGAGAGAATGTCCGGCCCACTGAAAGTCTCCAAGTCAGGCAAGTCCTCCAAGCTCTTCAATATCTTCAAGCTCTTCAGTCTATTCAGTCTATTCAAGCCCTTCGAGCTCTTCGAGCCCTTTGAGATGTTTGTGGCCGTCAGGCATGTGGCTTCCAATCGCAGGGGAACTGCCTTTACACTGATTTCTGTGACACTGGCGGTTGGAATCATCATCATGTCCCTGGGGCTGACGGAGGGGGTGAGGGTGCAGATTCTGGAGAGCACCATCGACAGGAATCCCCACCTGATCCTGGGGCCCAAGGAGACGGAGAGCTACATCAACATGTACCGGACCCTCTCCTCCCGGCTGGAGCAGCAGACCGGGGTGGTCGCCGTCTCGCCCCGGCTGGTGGGCCAGGGGGCGGCCGCTTTTCAGGATAACGTGGAGGGGGTGGAATTCGTGGGCGTCCTGCCGGAGGAGGAGGAGCGTCTGGCGGCGGTGCAGGACAACCTGGTCGCCGGAAGGTTTTCAGACCTGCACTTCGACCGCAGAGGTGCGATCCTGGGAGTGAAGCTGGCGGAGAGCCTGGGGATCAGGCCGGGTGGGCACTTCTACCTCTACCAGAAGAACAATTCCCTGAGGCTGGAGGTCATCGGCCTGCTGCAAAAGGGGACGGTGAAGGATAGCAGTTCTGTTTATGTCTCACTGGACACGGCTCAGAGGCTGGTCGGCCAGGGGGATGTGGTCTCCGAGGTGGCGGCCAAGCTCTCCGACTTTACGGCAGCTCCCGCTCTGGCCCTTGAACTGAATGAGGGCGGGGCCTACAGAGCCACCAGTTGGCAGGACTTCTCCCGGGAGATAGCCCGGTTCGTGGGCAATCAGAATGTGACCAATTTGCTCTTTTACATATTCATATTATTGATATCGGCCTTCGTGATCGCCAATACCACCATCATGGTCGCCAGCCGGAGAAAGAAGGAGATCGGCATCCTCATGGCCATAGGGGCGAGGAGGGGCACCATTCTGAGGATATTTCTGCTGGAGAATATGCTCATAAGCATTCCTGCCGGGGCTCTGGGCTGCCTGCTGGGCTTTCTCCTGGCCAGACTGCTCACTCTTCTGCCCATTCAGGTGACGGGCGCGGCAGGGGCAGGGGGCGGGATGCTGATCGTATTCCGGCCGGAGTACTTCGCCTATGCCATGATATTTGCCCTGGCGCTCAATTTCGTGGCCGGGATCTATCCGGCCTACGCCTCGTCCAGGCTAGACCCGGTGGAGGCGATAGCGGGGGAGTGAGGTTGGAGCAGGATAATTGATGGATGTTAAATGCAACAACTTGAATCTGATGACAAGGACTTTGAAGGCGTGATCTCAGAAGGCAAGGAAGCCGAGTGCGCTGATGATATTTGGATCTATTATGAGGCGCATAAGGATGAGTTGGAGGATCTGGAGGAGTACGCCAGCAAACGCGGCCTGGTCAAGCACGTAATAGGTTGATCTCAGGCGTTCATTTTTAGTTATTATCAGTTAGAAGGCGATCAGCACAGAGTGCCAAAGGGGCAATCCAGGCAGATCCACCGATAGACATATCTCTGCGAATCCTGCAAATGTAGATGCAATATGAATCGCAGAGACCAGGACATCATAGTTTTAGACAACGTGAGCAAGATCTACGGGGACGGGGTGGAGGTACGGGCCCTTGACGGAGTGAGCGCCACCATCAAGGCCGGGGAGTTCGTGGCCATCGTCGGACCCAGTGGCAGCGGCAAGAGCACTCTCCTCAATATGATCGGCCTGCTGGACACTCCCACCTCCGGCACAATCCTCCTCAAGGGGATCGACGTCAGCCGGGCGGGGCCCGATGAGAGGGCAAGGCTGCGCAGCCGTGAGCTGGGATTCGTCTTTCAGTACCATCACCTCATCCCGGAGTTCTCGGCGCTGGAGAACGTGATGATGCCCATGCTCATCGCCGGCAAAGGCAAGCCGGAGGCGAAGGAGAGGGCGATGGAGCTATTGGGGGCCGTGGGCCTGGCGGAGAGGAGAGACAGCCGGCCCAATCAGCTCTCTGGAGGCCAGAACCAGAGGGTCGCCGTGGCCAGGGCCCTGGCCAACGGGCCGTCCATTGTCATCGGCGACGAGCTGACGGGAAACCTGGACACCAAAACATCCGAACTCATTTACAGCCTGCTGCGGGACCTCAACAGCAGGATCAACCAGACATTCATCCTGGTCACGCACGACCTAGCTCTGGCGGAGAAGACCGACCGCATTCTGAGGATCGTGGACGGCAAGATAGTCTGCGAGATGAGGCGGGGCAAAGAGGGATTCTTCGCCGAGACGGTCTGCGATCTGGGGGAGGACGAAGGCAAGATTGATATGGTTAAAGGCAGTGAGACATAAACGAGGAATTATATGAGCATGAAATTTATATATTGCCTGATGTTTATGACTGCCGCCGTCCTGGCAGTCTCCGCTCAGGAGGCGTCCCCTCTGGATATTGCAGCCGTAAACAACACCACAGAAAACCTTACTGCAAATGCCACCGCAAATGCAACCGTAAATGCAACTGCAAATGCGACAATCAATGAGACCGTCAATGCCACAGCCCCCGCAGCAGAGGCTGAGGCGGCTGTTGCTGCCGCTGTTCCCGTGGCAAGCGAGCCTGCTCCTGGACAGCAAGAAGCTGCCCCGGCAGAGAGCGTAGTAGCCCTTGAGGATGTTACAGCCGCCCAGACACAGAATGAGCCGGCAGTAGCGACAGTCGGCCAGCAGCAGCCGTCCGCCGTGCAGTCTGTCTCGGCATCATCTGATAGCGGCACGATGCAGATCGGCTCCGCCCAGAGATCGGTCTATAACATCGGAGGCACCCAGCCGACGCCATCAGCCTTCACCGCTACCGCCAACGATCTGCCCCAGAACGCCTACCAGGTCGGCCTGCCTGCCGAGTCCATCCAGGACCTGACCAACATGCCGTTCTTCATTACCAAATTCTGGTATTAGACATCGGCATTGATACAATCAAATTTGAGACAATCAAATAAAAAAGCACATAAAGCATGTGGGGACCGCAAGGGGCGGCCCTACCATACATTTTCTCTCTTCATTCTCCCTTTGCTCTCTCTTCTTTCGGCTGCCTGCCTCGGTGACAATGGGTTAAATTGATATGCTTCCAGGCTATCTTCCGCCCGATGACCTACATGAATAAGCAGTTATTATATTTGACAGGTATCCTGGTTTTTGCGCTGGCGGCAAGCCTGGCCGTCCCGGCCCAGGAGAGCAGCGCCAGTCTGAACAGCACATTGCAGAATAACACCACTTTGAACGATACGGCCGTCATAGGGGCCGCCTCCAATAGCTCCACCCTCCCGCTGGGAGATGCCGGTGCAGCAGATGGAGCCGCCCAGAATTTGAGCACCGTCAACGGCCGGCAGATATCCATCCTCCCCATCAGCCAGATGGCAGGAGTAGCCCCCCTGGTCGCGGCAGGCGCTTCCTCTGCTCAGGTGGCCGGGACCGAGGCCGGCTCATATAAGATCGGCGAAGTGGCTGGCGGAATCGATCTCTTCAATCCTGAGCATGTCGAGCTGGAGCCCCTCAAGCTTGGCATCGAAACCAAGGCCATGCGCGATACGGGAAAGATGTTCTTCGTCTGCGATATAGTTTAGACGCAAATTTTTTTGGAAAATTCGGAAGCGGGCGCATACTGCAATTGCAGCGCCCCTGTCCGTCTCTCAGTTCGTTAAATTCGGTTGTTAGCTCTCTGTGTGCGTGCTCTGTGCCCTCTGTGTCTCTGTGGTGAAAAACGTCGTTAGCCACTGGTTATTGGCCAAGAGCCTTAAAGAGTGGGGAAAAGTCAAAGGCTTTTCCCCGTCCCCTCCGACTGGAGCTGCTGCAACTGCTGGACCCTCAGGGCCACGACGTCCATGGCATCCTCAAACAGCTTTCTGTCGATCTCCAGGCCGAAGAACCTCCTGAGCTTCTCTGGGGGAGTCATGCTGGTCCCGGCTGAGAGGTAGGCGATGTAATTTTTATTGAAGCTCTCCGGGTCCTCCTTGTACATCTTGAAGAGGGAGAGGCTCACCGCTTTGGACAGAGCATAGCTGAATGTGTAGTAGTTGTTGGTGAAGTAGATGTGGCTGATATAGGTCCACTGGGCGCTGTCCTCCGGGTAGTAGTCCACCAGGCTGCTCCTGTACTCTTTGGAGAGATTGGTCCACAGAGCATTCAGATCGCTGCCGCTGGCCCCGCCCTCCCGGCGGCACAGCACGTGGGCATTCTTTTCAAACTCGGTGATCATGGGCTGGAAGGTGAAGTAATTCTCATAGTCGCCGATGGTGTCGGCCAGGAGCGCCAGGGCGGTATCGTGATCGTAGTTGGCCAGGGCGTAGTCCATGAACAGCTCCTCATTGAATGTGGATGGTATCTCCATCTCGTATTCCGTGCCGTCGCAGTAGAGGTAGTCAACGTTTGCGCCCATGAGGTAGAAGTTGATGGCGTGGCCCATCTCGTGGGTGATGGTCCTCTGGTCGTCCATCAGCCCCTTGTAATTCATGAATATCAGAGAGGGGCGCTGGAGGGCGAACATGTCCTGGCAGAAGCCGCCCGGACTCTTTCCGCCCTCGGGGTTGGGATAGACATCTATGCTGCCGCTGCTCACTGTCAGGTTGAAGATCTCCCGGAAGGCCGGGTCCATTTTGGCATAGGACGCGGAGATATTGAAGAGCGTATCAATGTAGTCGTACTTCACGTCGGGTCTGTCCAGCAATTGCAGATTGAGGTCGTAGGGCTTCAGCCGGTCGAGGTTCATCTTCTGCCGCCGGTACTCGTAATAGCCGTCGAAGTCGCCCTTGCGCTCTTTGAATACATCGTTCATGGCCTGCACCTGCTCTTGGCTGAGATAGGCCTCGAACATCTTGGATTCATAGGCATCCCGGAAGTTCAGCTCGCGGGCCAAAAGGTCGTCCAATTCTGATTTATTGCTGTAGATCCCGGCCATGGCGTCCGACTCGTTGATGAGGTGATAGAAGCGCTTATCAAAGGCCGTCTTGCGGTTGACGCGGCTCTTATCAGTGGTGACAAGCTCCGTGTAGGTTTGGGAATTGAGGGAGAGCGTCCGGCCGTCCTCCAAGGTGATATTCCCGGCCATGGTGACGTTGTTGGTCACCCTTTTGCCGGCATCGGTATCGATCTTCATCAGTTGATTGGAGATGTCGGCCAGATAGGCAGCGTGAGACTCATTCCTGGGCCGGTGGTCTGCATATCTGCCGAAGTTGTCCAGCAGGTAGGCCCTGAAGAGCTCCAGGCCGGGCTCCTCGGCGTAGATCCGCTCCCAGTCCTGGGCGGAGAGGGACTTGAGGGTCACATCCGCGAACGACGTATCTTTATAATTTTCTGTGTATAAATTCTGCGCATCGGACAGCAGGCTCTCAAATGCCTGGTCGTTGACATTGAGGTTGTTTTGGGCGGAGGCATATGCATAGAGCAGGCTGAGGTTCTTGCTGAAATCCCGGCTCTCCTCTAGGTAAGCCAGGAGGGTGCCTCCTGTGAGATTGGCAAAGAGGGGGCGGAAGGTGGCATTCATGGCCTGCGACCTGTTCCTCAGCTCTTCATACTTCGCGGTGGCTTCATCGCGATCTTTGAATAAAAATGACAGGTTCCATGTGGTGGTGATATCGCTCCTGTTCAGATCAGCCGTCCTGTCCGGGCCCGATGTCTGTTTATCCTGCACCGCGCCCAGGGCCGGCACGCCTGCAAAAAGCATAAGCATGACAAGCATGGCCGGCATCAATAGTCCTCCTGCCGATTCGGTCACATCTTCACCTCTGATTGTCGCAACTGACTGGGGGCTGGATGGCTCAGCAGTTATAAATAATATTGTGCGAGGGGGGCGCGGTGAGGATGATATTTGAAAAGCTGAAATTATTGAATTAGATAGATAAAAAAACTTATTTAAATTTACTCTACTTTCCATCTTTTAGTCCTATCGCTTTGAGCTTATAAAGCAGTCCACCTTCATCGGGTATAGGAAGATTAAAGCAATCCATAAC
>Ga0116171_10002750_pt1 | contig 16534 bp, 16 predicted proteins | sample AD_JPNHW2_MetaG_FD_89798 | JGI IMG/M metagenome (GOLD analysis project Ga0116171, IMG submission 89798) | Active sludge microbial communities of municipal wastewater-treating anaerobic digesters from Japan - AD_JPNHW2_MetaG | ecosystem: Engineered > Bioreactor > Anaerobic > Digestate | place... | reverse complement strand
CCGTCTGGAATTGCGTGGTAATCGAAAGTGAAAAAAGCACCGGGAAAGAGGTGCTCACTACTACTTTTATTCCGAAGAAAGAAGACCGTATCATCTTTGGGTCGGATGGCATCACCCAGGCTGGATTGGGAAGCGATAAATACCCGGTAGGATGGGGGCAGGAGAATTTTGAGCATTTTATCCTTGAGAACGTGCACGACGAGCACGACATCTCCGCTGCTAAACTGGCGGGAAAGGTGATCGACCGGGCCAACCTGAACGACAGCTTCCATCCTCAGGACGACATGAGCTGCTGTGTCATTTATTTCCGGGAGCCGCGGAAACTGATGATATGTACGGGCCCCCCGCAGGAGGAGACGACGGATGTCGCGTTCGCAGGCATCTTAAACGATTTTAAGGGGAAGAAGATCATATGCGGCGCCACTACGGCCGATATCATATCCCGGGAATGGAACAAGACCATTACCGATTCCAATGAGTTCACTGACCCTGAACTTCCTCCGGTGTCGCACATGGAAGGGGTGGACCTCATCACGGAAGGAATCCTGACACTAAGTAAGGTGCATGATATTCTGAAGGTATATAATCCGAATTACAACCTGGGCAAAGGTCCTGCCGGTGAGATCGTCCGGATGATTCTGGAGAGCGACGAGATCCAGTTCATCGTGGGGACGAAAGTCAACGAAGCCCATCAGGATCCGAGTTTGCCCATCGATCTGGAGTTGCGACGGACCGTGATACACCGCATTGTTCGCGTGCTGGAAGAAAAATTCCTGAAGGAAACCACCATGAAGTTCTTCTGATCTCAGGGGATCTCAAAAAAAATGCCCGTGGATCAGATGATCCGCAGGCATTTTGAAGTATTAACCAAAAAAATGAGATAATGAGATCAGGAATTATATTCCGCGATGATGTCTTTCACGCTTTCCGGTGAAACCCGGCCATACACTTTTTCTCCGACCATAACAACGGGTGCAAGTCCGCAGGCTCCGACGCATCTCAAACAGCTGATCGAGAATTTTCCATCGGGAGTTGTTTCTCCGACCTGGATCTTCAGCTCTTTTTTGAATTCATCAAGCACTTTTTCCGAACCGCGTACATAACAAGCAGTACCGAGGCAGATGGAAATAGGGTGTTCTCCTTTGGGGATCATGGTAAAAAAGGAGTAAAAGGTCACTACACCGTAAACCTGGGCCACGGAGATGTTGAGTTCGTTTGCGACCACTTCCTGTACTTCGGCCGGAAGGTAACCGAAAATACCCTGTGCCTTATGAAGTACATTGATCAGTTCTCCTTTTTCATTGTTAAAGGATTTGCAAACGTCCTTCAACTCCTGGATTTTATTTTCCGGTAATTTGATCTTAGCCATAATTTTACTACCTTTTAAATAATCATTCTTCAACAAAAACTCCTGCACTCCTGTCAAAATACTTGGTATGCAGCAGATGGTGTGATTTTTCACTAAGTGGTTTCCCGAGAAATTCCTTATACAGTTCGATGATGAACGGATTTTCGTGAGATTTCCGGATTGCTTTGCCTTCATCTTCGCGATAGAGGGCTGCAGCGCGGCTCTTCAGGATTTCGGAATGACCATGGTGGAACGGTTGTCCGCCGCCGCCGATGCATCCACCCGGGCAAGCCATGATTTCGATAGCATGGAAGTTGGATTTTCCGGCGCGGATATCTTCGAGCAGTTTCCTGGCATTGCCTAAACCGTGAGCGATACCGATGTTGATGGGGAGTCCGTCGAAGTCGATGGTGGCATGACGTACATTTTCCAGTCCGCGGAGTTCTTTGAAATCGACTTTATCCAGTTTTTTACCGGTATAGATTTCATAAGCGGTACGGCAGGCTGCTTCGATAACACCGCCGGTGGTACCAAAGATCACGGCAGCTCCGGTAGATTCGCCGAGAGGATTATCGAAATCGCCATCCGGCAGGGAATTGAAATCGATATTAGCCAGTTTGATCAGTTTGGCCAGTTCGCGGGTAGAGAGCGAGTAGTTAACATCCGGGTCGCCATCAACCTTGAATTCTTCACGCTGGCATTCGTATTTCTTAGCCAGGCAGGGCATGATGGAAACCACTACCATGTTTTTCCGGTCGACGCCAAGTTTCTTGGCAAAATATTCTTTAGCCACCGGTCCGAACATTTGCTGCGGTGATTTCGCCGTTGAGGGGATCTCACGCATGTCGGGGAATTGTTGTTCGAAGAAGTTCACCCAACCCGGGCAGCAGGAGGTAAGGATAGGAAGTTTTACCTCTTTGTCACCCTTGAGGTAACGGGTAAGACGGTCAAGTAATTCACTGCCTTCTTCCATGATTGTTAAATCGGCAGCAAAGTCAGTATCAAAAACGTAGTCAAATCCCAGTTGTCTGAGTGCAGAAACCATCTTTCCCGTTACGAGGGTGCCTGGCTCGAGGCCAAATTCTTCACCTAATGCAGCCCGAACGGCAGGCGCTGTCTGAACCACAACGGTCTTTTTAGGATCAGCGAGTGCATTGATAACATTGCGCGAGTGGTCAACTTCTGTGAGGGCTCCGGTAGGGCAGACAGAAACACATTGTCCGCAATAAGTACAGGTAGATTTTTCGAGATTCATTTCGAATGCCGGTGCCACTACCGCAGTGAACCCACGGTTGACCGCAGACAAAGCGCCAACTGTTTGGACTTCATTACACATCATTTCGCAACGACGGCACATGATACATTTGTCGACATCGCGGATGATGGCTGGTGATGTGTCTTTACGATAGGTTGATATTTCTCCCTGGAAGGGTATTTCACGCACACCGAGTTGCTGTGCCATGGTCTGAAGCTCACAATCTCCGGATTTGGCACAGGTAAGACATTCAGCAGGATGGTCGGAGAGAATAAGCTCCAGAACAGTCCGGCGTGCGTTCAAGGCCCGTATAGAATGGGTATTGACTACCATTCCCTCTGTTACGTTAGTTGAACAAGCAGGAGCGAGATTACGCCGCCCGGCCACCTCTACCACACAGATGCGGCAGCCGCCCGGACGGTTTTCAATGTTCATATCATGTAGTTGAAAGTAACAGAGGGTTGGTATGTCAATGCCAACAGTTTTCGCTGCATTAAGAATTGTCGTATTTTTTTCTACTTCAACGGCCTTCCCGTCGATAGTAAGTTTTACCGTTTCCATTTTTCAGCCTTTTTTAATTAATACTGACTGCACCGAATTTGCATTTTTCCATGCAGGCGCCACACTTGATGCACTTATTCTGATCTATTACATGAGCGAGTTTCCGTTCTCCGGAAATGGCGTCAACAGGGCAATTGCGCGCGCAGAGTGTACACCCGATACACTTTTCGGCATCGATGATATAACGCATCATGGCTTTACACTTACCGGCGCGGCATTTTTTATCGATAACGTGCTCAACATATTCATCCCAGAAGTTATCCAAGGTAGATAACACAGGGTTGGGAGAGGTCTGTCCAAGACCGCATAAGGCTGAATCCTTAATAACGGTACTGAGGTTCTTCAGTTTTTCGAGATCTTCCATCGTCCCTTCACCCTTGGTGATCTTGTCGAGGATCTCATAAAGTCTTTTATTACCGATACGGCAGGGGGAACATTTTCCGCAGGATTCGCCCACGATGAAATCGAGGTAGAATTTGGCTACGGCCACCATACAGTCGTCTTCATCCATGACGATCATACCACCGGAGCCCATCATGGAGCCGGCAGCAATCAGGCTGTCGTAATCGATAGGAATATCGAGGTGACGTGCGGTGAGGCATCCGCCCGAAGGGCCGCCTGTCTGCACTGCTTTAAATTCACGGTCGTCTTTGATACCACCACCGATTTCGAAGATGACTTCGCGGAGGGTGGTACCCATCGGGACTTCAATAAGGCCTACGTTATTGATCTTGCCGGCGAGGGCAAAGACCTTGGTGCCTTTGGATTTCTCGGTTCCGATCGAAGAAAACCATTCCGGTCCCAGGTTGATGATGACGGGGATGTTTGCATACGTTTCCACGTTGTTCACGTTACTCGGCTTGCCAAGATAACCTGACTGGGAGGGGAAGGGAGGTTTCAGTGTCGGTTCTCCGCGTTTTCCTTCCATGGAGTGGATCAGGGCTGTTTCTTCACCGCAGACAAAGGCGCCGGCGCCGAAACGAAGATCGATATCGAAGTTGAATCCGGTTCCCATGATGTTGTTACCCAGGAGGCCGTATTCACGTGCCTGTTTGATGGCGACTTCCAACCGGTGGATGGCCAACGGGTATTCGGCACGTACGTAAATCAAACCCTTTGATGCACCTGTACAGTAACCGTTGATGGCCATGGCTTCGATCACCGAGTGGGGATCGCCTTCCAGTACCGAACGGTCCATGAATGCTCCGGGGTCGCCCTCGTCAGCATTACAGATGACATATTTCTGATCAGCTTTTTCTTTTGCTGTGATTTCCCATTTTAATCCGGTCGGGAACCCGCCACCACCGCGGCCACGAAGACCCGACTTCTTAATCATTTCAATGACCTGCTGAGGAGTCAATTCCGTCAGACATTTTCCCAATGCCTGATACCCGTCACGGGAAATGTATTCTTCCACATTTTCGGGATCGATGAATCCGCAGTTACGCAAAGCGATACGGATCTGCTTCTTATAGAAGCCCATGTGCTTTGAATCTCCGATCCTTTCTTTGCTCTCGGGATTCTGGTAAAGGAGCCGCTCTACTTTTCTTCCTTTGTAAATGTGCTCCTGAACGATCTCCATGGCATCTTCAGGTTTTACCTGGACATAAAACGTGTTATCAGGAACGACTTTCACAATCGGTCCTTTTTCGCAGAAACCAAAACACCCTGTAGTGACAACCTTGGCCTCATCCTGGAGTCCAAGATCACTCAGGGCTTTGTTCAGCGAAGCAACAATGGCATCACTGTGTGATGCCCGACAACCGGTTCCGCCACAAACCAGAAGATGTGACTTGAATTTTGCCATAAAATAATCTCCTGTGTTAGATATTATTTATTGTTTCGTAATTCATCGGAATAATTCCGTCAACCATCTCGCCGTTTTTGATGTATTTCTCGATGATCTCTTCAGCTTTCTGAACTTTTACATTACCAAAAACAACGGGCTCGTGTCCGGGAAGCGTTATCTCAACGGTCGGCTCTGCATAACAGTATCCCATATCGCCGGTTTGCGTCACAACGGCTTCTATATTTCTTTTTTCCAGTTCGTTGATAAAATAAGTCATGACTTCCTTGGCTCCGGAGGCAATCCCACTGGTCGCCATCCCGACTTTGATCTGAATGATACTTTCAGGATGATTACTCCTTTCTCTCAGGCTCATTTTGCTCTGCAAATCTTCCTGCATTTTCTTTAAATCCGAAAGCGATTTTATCTTATTCATGGCTAATTGATTTTATCATTTCCGATGCAAAGGTATAAAAAAATTTCGATCGACCAAATAAATGTTGTTAAAAATATAACATTGTGAATAAAATAACATAAAATTGATGTAGACTAAATCTTGAATATTATATAATCAGTTTTAAATCAATTTATTGAACTATGTTTTTAATCTGAAATTTCTATCTCTTTCAGGTTGTTTTCTACCATTTCCATGAGGGTTTTGATGACTTTTGCCTGGCCGATTTGAACGGGTCCGAGGACCTCTTTGACTTCCCTGGTGTCGAAAACATAAGTTCCTTTCGGGGTGGTGTGCGAATAGACAAAATCGCACGAAGAAGAACCGGCCGACAGGAGTACAACCGCCTCGGAAATATTTCCGATCGGCGGACGGTCGAGGTGGCTCAATCCGAACACGGCCTTCACGGTTGTTCCCGATCCGGGAACGGAATCCAGGTGGAATGTTCCTCCGGTACGCTCTGCATTTTGTTTGATCAGCGGGAGGCCCATGCCTACTTTCCGGGTTGTCCGGGAAGTGCACCAGGGATCATCCGCCTTCTTCGCTGTCTGCTCGTCCATTCCCTTCCCGTTATCCCGGATGGTGAGCGCCAACTGATCCTTAACAGGATCTTCTGTAATGGTGATCTCTACCAGGGTGGCTCCTGCCCGTATGGAATTCTGGGCGAGGTCGATAATGTGTAAGGACAGGTCTTTCATAATGGGTTCAGTCTGTCAGGATTTTTCTCCCGTTCTCATTTTTTAACGCCATCTTAATTTCCACAAAATTAGGTGATTCAAGTAGAAATTTGGTAAAAGCGGTCCCAATATAATTTAAAAAATGAGCATCGGAACTCTGAATGGAATTCCACCTTTTCAAACCGGGATTGGAAGTCATGAACGCCTGCCTGGTGGTGTTCCGGGAAATCTCAAAAGCATCGGCCCGGAGGTCAGGCGGGAAAAAGCCCAGCTGGCTGATGATACTGAAGCGGGGCCGGTCGACATGTGCGGGGATGAAAAGGCCGTTAAGGCGGTGAACCTCGGCCTCCACCTGCTCCAGGCTCTGGTCAATCCCTGAAATGAGCAGGTACTCGAACTCCCGGACGATATTCTCGGCTTCATCGACAACAACCTGGTAACCAAATTTATCCGGATCATTTGGTTGATGCGGGAGGTATTTTTCCAGGTACTGCTGAAACGAAAATAATTCTTCGTCGGTGGGGAAAAAGGCCAGGCAATGGATTTCCTCCCGGGTGGTGACTTCTGCTCCGCATAGGACAGTAAGCCCTTGTTTTTTAGCAAGATCACGAATCAGCGGGGCTTGCAGAACCGAGTTATGATCGGTAATGCCGATAATGTCCAGTTGTTTTTCCAACGCAACGCGGATGATGTTCGCTGGGCTCATATTCAGATCTCCGCAGGGAGACAGAATGGTGTGAATATGAAGGTCGGCCCTGTACTCTTTCACGATTTCACGAATGGAGCAATTGGTATAATTGTCCGGCTACGGTAAAGGTGGGGAGGTCAGTTCCGAGAATGGGGATTCCCTCTTCCTCACTTTTTTCGGCGGTTTCAGGCTCCGGTTTGTTTCCTTTCACCAGGATGATAGCGGCCAATTCGCGCAGCGAAGCGATCGCCATGACGTTTTTGTGTGTTTGCACGGTAATCCAGACCTGGCCCGATTCGCAATTGCCCATGACATCGCTGAGAAGGTCAGAGGCATATCCTCCGGTGACCTCGCGGGAGAGTCCGTTGTTACCTGAAAGCACAGTGAGTCCCAGTGCTGAAATAATGTCTTTTACCTGCATGGTTTAAATATTTTCGATTTGATCTTGATCCTTGATTTTCTTTCCCCAGATGCGTTCAATCTCTTTCCGGGTAGCGCCAGGTTCTATTTTGCCACTATCTTCCAGGGTATTGGAAATTAAGAAACACTGACGGATGTTGCCGGTCCCCATCACGATGTCTTCGGCAAGGGCTTGGCAGGTCGGTGATCCACATGCAGCGCAGTCCAGATCAGGAAGTTTTTTCCACAGTTTTTCGGTTTCCGAAATTTTATCCAGCGCTTTACTGATATCTTCGTCGTACGTCAGGATGGACCGGGGCATGATTTTTTCGATCTGCATGTTGTCCAGAACAGATTGCGGTACGTCCGTAAACTGGATTCCTGATTCATCGTGGTTGGGAGGAATGATATTCTCCGCGTTCCGGCTGCGTTTTTTCAATCTTTCGACGGTCAGAAAACGGTTGCTCACGGTCAGTACTCCTCCGGGACAGCTTTCATCGCAGGCCCGCAATTCGAGGAAATCGACTCCTTCTATTTCGTTATTTTCCAGTTTCTCAAGGAATTCGATCACGTTATGGATCTCATCGATGGCAAGGGCTCTTCCGGGATAATGGGGTATTTCTCCTTCGGTGAGGCTCCAGAGGATGCTTTCTTTCGCAAGCGGGTATGGATCTGGTACGGCGCAATGGTCTTTTTTTCCGCTTTTAATGGCAGAATATATCTTATTATAAAGGAAATTCATGTTGATCACTCCGGTGATGGGCGAGGGTTCTTCTTCAACCGGGCTTTTGATGGCAGCAATTTTTGCCGCGCAGGGAGTGATGTAGAAAATGCCGATTTCATCGGGTTTCAGACCATCCTTCACAAATTTTTCCCGGAGCGTGAAGGCCGTGGCTTCCAGGGGAGCTTTCACGTGGATGATATGATTGACGAGGGAGGGAAACCTGACCTGGATCAGGCGGATAATGGCCGGGCAGAAAGAAGAGATGAAGGGTGTGCAGTCGGGATGGTCTTTGATGTACTGCATCGAGGTCTTCTTGACAATATCGATGCCCTGTTCCACTTCGACGACCATGTTAAAGCCGATCTCGTGCAGGATGCTGAATATCTTCATCAGCGTGATATCCTCCGGGAACTGGCCTAAGAGGACAGAGGGGACCAGCGCCACGCGTTGCTTGTATTTGAAGATCTTGTTGAAGTCGTCGTGGTCGACATAGATGGCTTTAACCGGACAGGCCCTCATGCACATGCCGCAGTCGACGCAACGGTTACCGTTGATGACAGCTAACCCGTTGACTACCCGGATGGCTTGTGTCGGGCAACTGGTCATACAATGAGTGCATCCCATACACACTTTGTCGATGACTTTCAGTGCATGATGAAAACCGGACCGATCCGGCGTCGGATTATTCGGTTTTTTGATCATGATTCAGGTATATGGTTATTTCCACTTCCGTTCCTTTTCCTACGGTACTGCGTATATCAAGATGGTCCGCGTTTTTCTTTATGTTGGGCAATCCCATGCCCGCGCCAAATCCCATTTCACGTACTTCCTCGGTGGCGGTGGAAAAACCTTCCTGCATGGCCTGTTCGATATCGGGAATCCCGGGTCCTTCATCCTTCACCAATATGTGGATCGATGAAGAAGTCAGGTCAACAAAGATATCTCCGTTATAGGCATGCGCCACTACATTGACTTCCGCTTCATAAAGAGCCACCACAATCCGCTTAATGGTCTGCGCATTCAGGTTGAGTTGCTTCAGTCGCTTTTTGATCTCACTTGAAGCAACACCCGTATTTGCAAAATTACCGCCCTCTATGTGAAATGTATATTGCACCCCGCTTCTTCTTAATAAACAGGCTTTATCCCGGCAACACTCAGAATGCTTACTGCATGGAACATGGATCCCGGAAATTCCACCAGGGCAATCCCGGTATCTTCGGCCAGTTTGATCATTTCAGGGGTTGCTTTTTTATTGCGAACCAGAATGATGCAGTTGATATTACTCATTTCTGATGTCCGGATGGTCTGGACGTTTGCCAGCCCGGTCAGTAAGATGATCTTTTCTTTTTCAAGCGTTAACACATCGCTCATCAGGTCTGATGAAAAGCCATATACCACTTCCGACGACAATTGATTCTTCCCGGATACCAGATTTCCATGTAATATGTCAACAACTTGCTGAATGGTCATTTATGCCAATTCTATGTTAAATTCAATACAAAAGTAATACATTCTAAACCGAAAAGCAAAGTTAATGTGAAAACATTCACATTGTGAATAAAATAACAACAATTTATTTTCAAATTCTTCAGAAAAAAAGAAAAAAACCTCTAATAAATTGCTATACAGCTATATCAGTCTTCAATCCAACCAATCGAAATCCATTACCATGAATATTTGCGATCTCAATTTCCGGATCACTTTTAAAATATTTACGTAAACGGGCGATAAAAACGTCCATGCTTCGGGTTGTAAAATAAGTGTCGGCTTCCCAGATGTGTTCCAGGGCTTCTTTTCGGAGCAGGATCCCGTTTTTAGCGGTGCAGAGCATCATCAGCAGATCTGATTCTTTGGGGGAAAGCCGGAACGATTCATCGGCCGATTCGAGAGATCGAAGGGGGTAATTGAAAGAAAATTTTCCAATCCGGAACAGGGTAGGAGCCGTTTGTTCTTCTTTGGGAGAGCGTTTTAAAATGGCCCTGATTTTATACATAAGTAATTCGGAGTCAAAAGGTTTTGTCAGATAGTCGTCAGCGCCGGTACGAAATCCTTCGATGACATCCGATTTTAACGTTTTGGCGGTCAGAAAAATCAGGGGTACATCCTTGTTAAGTTTCCGGATTTCGCGGGCGAGGGTAAATCCGTCCATTTCGGGCATCATTACGTCGCAGATACAAATATCGAAAGGGAAGGATTGGAAAGCAGACAGTCCTTGTTTGCCATCTTCTTTCAGGGTGACTTCAAAATCATTTAATTCCAGGTACGATTTCAGGATAGATCCGAAATTCGGATCATCTTCCACCAGTAAAATCTTATTTTTCTTTTCCATGGTTCTCCTCATTTTCGAATTCCTCATCATCCGTATCAACCAATGGCATGCTGATTTCAAACCGGCTTCCTTTTCCCAATTCACTGTGAACGAAAATCTCTCCCTTCAGCGACATCACGATGGCCTTTACATAGCTCAATCCAAGTCCGAATCCTTTGATATTATGTATGTTACCTGTGGAATACCGGAAGAATTTGTCGAATACTTTCCGGCGTGTTTCCGGATTCATTCCCATCCCTTTATCCTGGATGGAGATAAAAAGTTTCCCGGACCGATTATAGGTTTGGACCAGAATTTCAGGCCGGGAAGGCGAGTATTTGTTGGCGTTGTCGAGGAGGTTGATGATAACATTCCGGAAGTGATCGGGATCGGCCATAATCACCGATCGCGGGGCTTTCAGGTCCAGTTCCAGGATCCCGTCGCGGCGGGCAATGATCAGTTGCAGGTGTTCTGCTGCCCGGCGAATGACCTCGTGGGCATCGGTTTCCTCCGGTCTGAGCCGGAATCCTTTGCTGTCGATCAGGGCCATCTGGAGCACCTGCTCCACACGCGTATTCATTCGTTGGTTCTCTTCTTTAATGATCTTGGTATAGTCGCGAATTCTTCCGGGCTCATCGATAACTTTGGGATTGTTGATGGAATCGGCTGCGATGGAGATGGTAGCGATGGGCGTTTTGAACTCGTGCGTCATGTTATTGATGAAGTCCGTCTTGATATCCGATATTTTCTTCTGCCTGATCATGAAGAAGATGCTGATTATCGACGTGATGATGATCACGAGGGTGAAGAATAGCGAGACGAACAGGATCCAGGCGAAAGATTTGAGGATTTGGGTTTTCTCGCCGTGGAAGGAGACGATCAGGTACAGGGGTTTTTGGAAAATATCGTTCGGGAAGAGGTTGACCCGGTATGGTGAGTTGAGTTGATCGGGGACAAAAAAAGGCGATTTGACCGGGACCTGTTTCGTGGTGTCATAGGGCGACACGATGGCGAATTCGAAAGGTACCCGTATGCCTTTATTGGAGAAACTTGCTTTGAGCAGATTGTCCAGGGAAGTGATGTCGACGCGTTTTTCGATGGGTTTGGAAAGCTCATCGATCTCGATGGCCATTTTATCCACGATATTTTTCAGCCGGTCGGCGTTTTCGGTGATCTTCCGGATAGAAAGTTCGGCCGGTGTATTTTTCCGGATTGCTTTTCCCGAGTGTTCAAACCATGATTTATCTCTCTGTAATTCTTCCCGGGATGGGCTGATTTCCTTCAGGGGGAATCCGAAATAATCGTTCAATGTTTGTAAGGTGGGTGGTGAAATGGTGAGTACTTCCTGGTTTCCGTCCCAGCCAATCCTGAATTCCAACTCACCGGGTGGTGGCGGCGGAGGAGGGAGCACTCCTTCGTCCCGCATCCGTTCGAATTCCCGAAGTCGTTCCTGATTGTATAGTTGATCTTCAGAGCCGGGTCTGACCGATTTCATGGATTTTACAATGGCATTGATCGTGTCTTTCAGGAATTCTTTCGACAGGAATACCACTTTCTCCCGTGTCTCAAGTTGGATTACCACCTGTTGCATGGCATCTCTCACTCCTTGATCGAACTGAGCTTCTTTAATACGATAGGCATTGCTTATCCAGAAATACTGCAGACCGGTAATGCCCAGTAAGGATAAGATGATCAAAGAAATGATGATGTTCAACCAGCCTTTTTTCATAAGTCAAAAGTACGGAAAACCGCTCTGGAAAAGTGAAGATTAACTTTTTGTTAACCATTTTTAACCGATCGTTAACCTTTGCCCGGGGTGTGGTGGTATAATTTTGTTGCACCAATCAGACATCATGAAAACGCACATCAACACCAGGGTCCTGATCATCGTAACCGCCGTTGCGCTGTCGTTTACCATGGGATTTTCCTCGGCTGGTTATTCGCAGAATAAGCCGGGTAAAGATAAGGGAAAGGGGACAGTTGAAAAGGAAATTATCCGGATGAAATTCGATGATATGAACCCGGATTCTCTGGAGATGATGCCCGACAGTGTGATCCTGAGGATTGTCCATGACGGGATGAAAAACTGTCAGGAACACATGAAGGAAGCTTTCAAAGATTTTCCGGATCGTTTTGAGATTCCGGAGATCGATATGCAGGTCTTTGGAGGAGATGATTATCCGGAATTCCGGTTGCCTTCACAGTGGGAAAGTCTGATGCAATCCATTCCCATGGGGAGCATTCAGGGATTCAAGATCAAGGATCGGCGTCATGGCAAGCGGATCATCATTGATGTAGACGATGAGCATTATATGGTTATGCCACCGCGTATACCACGGCATTCAAGAGATATGAAAAGGATCATCATTCAGGGTGATGTAAAAAATATTCCGGCGCCACCTATGCCACCGGCTCCTCCCGCGCCTGCACCTGCAGGGGAACCCGGACAATCGGCGCCAGCTCCGGAAAAAGGTTAATGGTTAGTAGTTAGTAATAGGTGTTAGAATCGGAAGCCGTCCCAATAGGATGGCTTCTTTGTTTCAGGCAGATGAGGAAAGACGGGAGGGGGTAAAAAAGAGGAAGGCCGGCATTTTTGCCGGCCTTCCTCTGCCTGATGGGTGATTCACTAGTATCTCTTGCGGGAAGTGTAGTGCGTGTGAAGCAGTTCGTGGGATTTGTGTCCGAGGGGTTTCCCAAGGAAATCTTTATAGATCTGTTTGACATCAGGATTTTCGTGGGATTTGCGGATTGGCATTCCCATGTCCTCTTCGTAGATAGCCTCTTTCCGTTTGGCACGGATTTCGGGATTTGTCGGGATGGGTTGTCCGCCACCGCCGAGGCACCCGCCGGGGCAAGCCATGATCTCGATGAAATGGTAGTTGGCCTTTCCATCTTTCACATTTTGCATCACCTGTTTTGCATAAGCGAGTCCGTTGGCCACGACGCATTTCAGTTCCACTCCTTCGAGGAAATGGAATTCAGGAACGGTGTTGGTGATCTTGAGGGAAGCTTCCCTGATCTGACCTTCGCTACCGCGGACGGGGGTGATGTTGAGACCTTCGAAGGGGATCTCGCGACCTGTCACCACTTCATACACGGTACGGAGGGCGGCTTCCATTACCCCGCCGGTGCTTCCGAAGATGACGGCTGCGCCGGTAGAGGCTCCCATCACGCTGTCGAATTTTTCATCGGGAAGGTTTTCGAAGTTGAGCCCTGCCTGTTTGATCATGATGCCCAGTTCGCGGGTAGTGAGGACAAAGTCGACGTCCTGATAGCCACTGGAGCGCATTTCGGGGCGGTTTGCCTCAAATTTCTTGGCGGTGCAGGGCATGATGGAGACGGAGACGATGTTTTTGGGATCGAGGTCGCGTTTATGAGCATAGTATGTTTTAACGAGGGCGCCGAACATCTGCTGTGGTGATTTGCAGGTAGAGAGGTTAGGCAGGTATTCGGGGAAAGTGTGTTCGATGAACTTGATCCAGCCGGGTGAGCAGGAGGTGGCCATAGGAAGGGCTACTTTCGGGTCTTTATCGACCAGTGCGCTTCTCAGGCGGGAGAGCAGTTCATGACCTTCTTCGATGATGGTGAGGTCTGCGGTAAAGTCAGTATCGAGGACCGAGTCGAAGCCAAGGCGCCGGAGGGCGGCGACCATTTTGCCGGTGACGATCTTTCCGGGGGGCAGGCCGAGTGCTTCACCCAGGGCGATACGCACGGCGGGAGCGGTTTGAACGACAACGTGGGTGTTGGGGTTGTAAATAGCATCCCAGACCTGGTCGACGTAATTGCGTTCGATGAGAGCGCCGGTCGGGCACCGGTTCACGCACTGGCCGCAATTGGTGCAGACCACCTCGAAGAGGGGGTTTTCGAAGAAGGTAGAGATTTTCATCAGATTGCCTTTATAAGCGACGCCGAGGGCGCTGACATTCTGCAGTTCTTCGCAGGTGCGGACGCAGCGCTGGCAACGGATGCAGCGGCTGTCATCCTTAATGATGGCGGGGTTGAACTTATCGATCGAATACTGGTGGTCGGGAACCAGGTCGAGGAACAGATGATCTCCGGTAAGCATCTGCGAAGCCAGGGATTGCAGTTCGCAGTTGCCGTTTTTATAGCACTTGGTGCAATCGGCATTATGTTCGGAGAGCAGTAGTTCGACGATATGTTTCCTGGCAAGACGGACCTTCATACTATTGGTATGGATCACCATGCCTTCGGCGGCCGGGGTGGCGCAGGAGGCCGGGAGAGAGCGGACTTTTTCCTGTTCGACAACGCAGACCCTGCAGTTACCTGCCACGCACAGATCTTCGTGGAAGCAGAGTGTGGGAATATTGATGCCGAGCTGACGGGCGGCCTGAAGGATGGTGGTACCCTCATCGACCGAAACCTGGTTGCCGTCAATGGTCAGATTCACTTTTTTGGTCATATTGGTTTTCTGAGTTTTCATTTGAATACTGGATTAATAGATCATCTCTTCCTTGAAGTTATTGACGATGGAGGAGAAACTGTTGGCTACAGACTGACCCAGTCCGCATTTGGCCGTGATCTTCATGCTTTCGCTGAGTTTCATCAGTTGATCCAGGTAGTGGGCGCTTTTTTCTCCTTTTTTTACAGCGACGATGCCTTTACGGAGTTGCTGGCATCCGACGCGACAGGGGGTACATTGTCCGCAGGATTCTTCTTCGAAAAAGTCGAGGTAATTATGCAGGACATTGTACATAGATCGTGAGCTGTTGAAAAGCATCATGGATCCTCCGGTAGGAACACCTTCGAAGCCGATGATGGTTTCGCTGAACTTTTTCCGGGGGACACAGAAGCCGGAGGCTCCTCCCACCTGTACGGCTTTGGTGTCGCCGTCGCCAAATTCTTCTACAAAACGGTCGAGAAACATACCGAGTTCCAGTTCATAGATACCAGGGATGGGGGTGTCGCCGGAAACGGAGAACACTTTGGATCCACGGGAGTCTTTGGTGCCCAGGAGCTTGAATTGGATGGGGCCGAGCCGCATGATCATGACTACGTTCACGAATGTTTCGACGTTGTTGATCACGGTTGGTTTTTTCTTGAAGCCGGCGGTGGTAGGGTAGGGCGGTTTGTTACGGGGTTCACCGCGGCCACCTTCCATCGATTCGAAGAGGGCGCTTTCTTCACCGCAGATATAAGCGCCGCTGCCGAGGCGAAGTTCGATGGTGAAGTCGTAGCCGAGTTTTTTTACATGCTGATGGAAGATCTCAAGTTCCTGCATCAATTCGGGAACGAGAAACCGGTATTCACCGCGCAGGTAGACATACCCTTTTTTTGCACCGATGACTTTCCCGCAGATGGCCATTCCGGAGAACACCTTACGGGGTACTCTGCTGAGGATTTCCCGGTCTTTGAAAGTGCCGGGCTCTCCCTCGTCGGCGTTGCAAACAACAAATTTTTCATCTCCGGGAGCCTGGGCTGTGTATTTCCATTTCATGGCCGTGGGGAATCCTGCTCCACCTCTGCCTCTGAGTCCTGATTCTAATAAATCGTTGATGATTTCTTCGTTGGGACGTTTGATGGTCTCAGCGAGTACTTTATATTTTTCATTCGAATACTCACCGAAGATGAGATCGACTCTTTTTAATGTAGTATCTGACATGATATGATCTCCTTTTTGGTTACTTGTTCATGTATTGACTGATGATCTCAATAACTTTCTCCGAGGTGAGACCCGAGAAGGGTTTTTCGTTGATCAACATGGCAGGTCCTTCATGGCACCATCCAAGGCAGTTGGTCTCCAGCAGAGAGAATTTTTTATTCGGTGTGGTTTCGCCGACCTTGATTTTAAGCATATCCTCCAAGGTCTGGATGATTTGCTTTTTTCCGTGCATGTCGCAGGTGATCGTCTTGCAGACGCGAATGACGTACTCTCCTCTGGGTTCAGTGTCAAGAAAAGAATAGAAAGTTGCTGTCCCATATACCTGAGCGGCCGAGAGATCCAATTCTTTGGCTATTTCAGTCATGGCGACATCGGAGATGTACTGCTCCTTTGCAACCACTCCCTGGAGAATCGGGAGGAGGCTCTCTCTGCTCCTTCCGTACTTGTCAGCCAGTGTCATAATAAGTTCTTTGATTTCATCCATGGTAAGATGGTTTTTGGGATTTCTGTTTTTGTTTTTGACTTACTTGTGAAAAAAATAACAATCATTGAACAAATGTAAAAAGATCTTTTGTGAAAAAAATAACAATTAGTGGAAATTTTTTATCAAATTCTATATTTATTTTGATTCTAAATAAAAAATAATTTGATAATCCATGAAATAGGGAAAAACCTTGATGGAAAAAGAAAATCGAACTATGTACATAAAAAAAT